>Ga0265340_10000720_pt1 | contig 18773 bp, 36 predicted proteins | sample 4CB225metaG_FD_202082 | JGI IMG/M metagenome (GOLD analysis project Ga0265340, IMG submission 202082) | Rhizosphere microbial communities from Carex aquatilis grown in University of Washington, Seatle, WA, United States - 4-CB2-25 metaG | ecosystem: Host-associated > Plants > Roots >...
TGTTCGGTCGAGCGCTGGTACTTCGTGTACGCGTACAAGAAAAATCGCAACGACGGGATGCCGCCAGCTGAAGCGAAAAACGATGCGTGTCGCTTCGCTCGCTTCAGCGGGCTCTACTGCCGAGGTATGGGGTTCGAAAACTCTCGTCAGTGTCCGTGTGAGCTGTGTAAAAGGGCGACAGCGTGACCGACGAGTGTGAGTTGTGTGCGCAACCGGTCGGACCTCGTCGCGTCATCGAGCACCCGATGGAGGCTGAGGCCGTCTCGCTCGCGCGCTACTTCTGGGTGCTGAACCCGAAGCGTCTCGTGTTCTGCGACGCGGAATGTCGTGTGAAGTGGCACACGCTACGGCGGCAAGCGCTGTGGACGTCACATGCGCAGGGCTGCGCTTGCGTGACCTGTCTCGGATGACCGTGATGCGTTATTCTGATCTGCATGGACGACTCTGTTTGGAAGGACGTCGGTTACGTCGGGCTTCAGCTGTGGAGCACGCTCGTCGTCTCGCTGGTGATCTTCGGCGGCGGCATTACGGCGAACAGGATCGTGAAAGGCATCTGGCCCGACACGACAGATCTGGTCGACGGCAAGACGATCGTCCTGCCCACGACGTTGCCGTGGCTGTTCCGCGTTTGGTACCTGACGCGCTACGCGCATCCGTTCGTGGTCGGCGGTTTGATCGGGCTCATCCCAGGTCTGCCGCACCCGGACTTCATCGCGAGTCGCACGGCCTACGTGCTCTGGTTCGGCTTTGCTGGCATCGCGAACGGTCAGATTGCCGCGATCATGCAGGGCGTTGCGATGCAGGCGCAGCGTCTCGTCGATCTCATCGTGCCGTGGGTTCAGCGAAGGCTCGGTCTGTCGGGTCGATCGACGCCGCCGCCGGAGGAAGAGGAGGGGCGTCGTCATGACTGAAGCGAAGGAGACCGAGGATCGTCGTGTCCTGATCGCAGAAGACATCAACGAGTTCCTCGCCAGCGTTCGGGTACCGGCGCTTCTGCGAGTGAAGCCGGAGAACATCACTCTTCTGGAGAGCGGCGCGCGCGTCATGGCGACGTTCGGCGACGTGAACGCCCAGGTCGACATCGGTACGCAGTCGCTCACGTACCTGGCGATAGCTCGCGGAATCGTCGTGGCGGGCCAGAGGCTATTCAGAGGCTCTCGATGACGATTTCGCGAACGCAGCTCATCCTCTTCGCCGTCCTTGTGGTGGCCGTCCTCGTGGTCGGCGTGGTGCTAGGTCGTGGTTGTGCGGGTCCAGCGCCCGCTCCGGCGCCGCTCGATCCTGGTGGCATCGACGCAGGACCTGGCGAGGCCGTCATCGCCGGCACGCTCGACGGCGCAGTGCAGGCCGGTCAGGTGCAGATCGCGCAGATCGAAGACAAGTTCGGCGATGACATGGCGGCGTTCGACGAACAACAGCGAGCGCAGTATGCCCAACTGCGCGGCAGTAGTGTCGAGGACGCGGCGCGGTATCTGAGCGAGTGGTCACTGAGGCGACGCGGGGACGCGGGGACATGACCTACGACTATTGCTGTACGAGCTGCAACGCGACTTTCGAAGCAGAGCAGAAGATCACGGACGAGCCGCTGAAGACGTGTGCTCGCGATGGCTGCGGCGGATCGGTGAGGCGTCTGATCTCTGGCACATCGTTCGTGCTCAAGGGCAACGGCTGGGGCCGAGACCTCTACGGCAGCTCGGACCGCGGTGGCGGTGGCGAGTGAGGTCCGCGAAGCCAGAGGAGTTCGATCGCGAGGCGCACGGCTTCCCTCCGTACGATGCGTCTGAGGTCGCAGAGTTCTACTCGTGCTGCGAGCACTGTGGCCGCGTTGGTTCCGACGGGAAGGGTCCGCAGTTCAATGGCGACACTGAGTGCGAGATCTGTCTGCCGGTGCGCGAGCGCGTCGCGTGGCGTGAGATCGCTTGGATCGTCCACTGGAAGATGGTGAAGCTTGGTCGGCTGCCCGACCCGTTTCCGATGCTGAAGAGGTCCGCATGAGTACTCGCGAGTACACGGTGGAACTTCGGCCTGACGTGGGCTCGTCTCGCGCTGCGTCGTGGCACCCGAAGGCCGGCGTCCCCGATGACTTCTGGATAGGCGCAGCTGGCAGTGGATCGATCGTCAGCGTCGAACTCGTGAAGATCGTCGGCGGATATCGTCACGGCGAATACGGCATTGGAGAAGGCGTATTCGTTCAGATCCTGGTTGGCGATCAGGCGTACGGAACCTTCGAGACGCACTCAGACATCGACGTTCGCGGCATGCTCATGACAGTGGTAGAGGCGCGACAAGGCTGGGGCGCTGTTGGAGGCTTCTGGTACGGCGGCTCTTGGCGGCACGGTCCCGACAGTGACAGCGTTCAACGAGAGGGAACGAACCGGCACCTCGTCGTTCGCGTCTCATCGAGGCCAGCATGATCACGCGCATCGTCGCCACCGTTCTCTCGTTTGCGATCGCCATGCTGCCTCTGCGAGCCTACGTGCAGGACCTACCGCCTGCGCCGCCGACTACGCCCCCCTCGGCTGCGTTCCAGCTCCCTGACATGGGCGACTTTCTCCCGCTGCATCGTGGACAGCCAGCGCAACGCGATGGGCTACTCGTCGACCAGGACGTGATGCTTCAGATCACGCAGTCATACGATCGCCTTCAGCACCTGCTGGACGCCACCGTGCAGCGCGACGCGGAAACGTGTTCGGTGCAGGTTGCGATCGAACACGCACATACGGTCGCATCCGATGAGCGCGTCTCGCTGCGTGATGGTCTGTGGGAGGCACATCAGGCAGAGCTGCTTGCGTCGCTCGCGCAGGCTCAGCAGCAGGCCCAGCACGCTGGCGAGCGGCAGTGGTACGAGTCGGACGCGATGTGGTTTGCGATCGGAGTTCTTGTCGCTACCGTCGCGTTCGTCGCTGTGAGCGTTCGATGACGTCGTGGTCACGCCGCATCTCGAAGACGATGGTTCCCACGTCGAAGGGGCTCCGCCACATCATCCAGAAAGCCGGATACGTTGCGCTGCCCTACCGCGACTGCCTTGCCTTCGATCCCGAGCTACGACCGAACGAGCATGCTGGCTCTGTCGGAGCACGCCTTGCTCGCGCCGGCCTAGGGAACGAGCATGGAATGCCGCAAGCAGAGGGCGAGGGAGCGGCCATGCGCTTCTGGTGGCCCGAGTGGCGCTGGGACGGCGGGCGCGACGTCGCAGCTGGCGAAGCCGCTCGCGCGAAGGATGGCGTCATCCCTGACGGCGTGCAGCAGCACATTGGCGAGGCGTTCGTTCCGGAGATGCGGCGTTTCCTGAAGTCGCTGCCATCGGCGTTCGTCGAAAGCATGGAAGCGGACGGCGCCGCGACGCTGACGTGCGTGGGGCTCGTCATCATGCTTTCGCACTCGCCGACACTCGGCTGGCTGATGTCGGTGAAGACGAAGCATGGCGTGAGCACGGACGATCTAAGAGTCTTCGGACTCATCACGATTCCGCGTGAGCGATGGAAGCACGTCGCCATGGGCTACTGGATGGCGGCGAATGCTACGGTGCATGCAGAGTCGTGTGACCCAAGAGGTTCGTGATGCGCAAGACCGTCCTCGTTACTCCACGCGAGCGCGTCCACCTGCTCGTGCCAGAAACGGAGATCGAGCGCGTCACCGGCGCCAACGGTGGCATTCCGCGCCCGTACGCCGGTCTCGTCTTCAACTTCGATCCGCCGAAGATCGCGACGATGACGATGCGGAAGACGCCGATGGCGCTTCAGATCGCCTTTGTGAGCCCCCAGGGCGTAGTACACACGGTGTACGACGCGAAAGCGCGCAGCGGCCTCTATTCGAGCCCGCTGCTTACACGTTGGGTCATCGAGACATTCCTGCCGTGGCACGTGCTGCAACACGGAGACGCGGTGCAGTTCGCGCTGTCCTGATGCTCTACGTGAAGACATCGATCGGTCCGTCGCTGATTCAAGGCATCGGCCTGTTCGCCGCAGAGCCCATTCCAGCTGGCGCACTCATCTTCCGCTGGAGTGATGCGTTCGGTTGGTCGTGCCCGGAGTCTGAGTTCGGCGACCTGCCTGGTCGGGCTCGCGAGTTTCTGTGGCGCTACGGCTGGCGCTCGAACGGGCGCTGGCTGCTCGACGTAGATAACAGCCGGTTCGTGAACCATAGCCGTACGCCGAACATGTTCGTCACGACCGACGACGGCATCACGTCCCGAGCTGCTCGCGACATCGAGCCTGGTGAAGAGCTGACCGAGGACTACAGCACCTTCGATCCTGACTTCGAGCTGTATGCGGCCGAGATGAAGTAAGTTGCAGGTGTTGCGACAACGTGTTACCCACGTCGAATGGACGACGGCGACGACGACTTCGAGGAAAAACTGGAAGACGAAGATATCGACGAGGATGACGACGGCCTCCTCGACGAGGACGAACGCGAGCTGCAACGCGTCACGAACGCGATCTTCGTTACGTTGCGCGACAAGATCGAGGAGGACGTTCCGCTTCGCGGTGTGGTGACCGGCGTCAAGATTCACATGTCGTACGATCCTGGAACCTTCACCGTCGTCGACGTGAACGGGAAGCAGTGGTCCGTCGAGATCAGCGAACTGTAGGAGGTCGGACGTGGGAAGGAGCATCGTTCAAGACTGGGTGACGGGCCTCGGGCTTCGGCACCAGGGCGTGCTGATGGGCGCGATTCGTGGATGCGACACTGCTCCGCGTCACGACCCGAGTAAGCTACTGTCGCGGTGCTTGCGAGCCGAGGTGCTGAACGCGCACGTTGGTGACCAGAGCAAGGCCAAGACGTTCATGGAGCGCGTCGACGAGCCAGAGTTGCTCTATCGAATGAAGAGTTTTCTCGACAACTGCGATCAGTACCCGCTGCACTTCGTGATGCATCTGCTGCACGCGACCGAAGTGATCGGGTATCAGCATCCGGACGAGCCAACGCGTCGTCTGTGGTGTGCGTTCTACTTCAAGGCGTGCAAGAAGCTCCACGTTGCGCCAGAGACCGTCGCCGAGATGGATCATCGACTGAACCTCGACGAAGACTCGTTCCATAAGGCGCAGGACACGTCGCTGGATCGGTCATGATCCACATCACGAAGCGTGGCTTCGTCAATGTGAAGTTCAGCGACAGCGATAACTCGCAGTGCTCAGTACAAGACTCGTCGCTGGCGGACGCCGATGCGATCTGGCTTGGCGTCGACATTGACTCCGACGGGAAGCAGTGCACGCGAATGCACCTCACCAAGGAGACGGTCGCGCGGTTGCTGCCGCTGTTGCAGCGGTTCGTGGAGACCGGTTCGATCGATGGCTCAGAGCCATCCGACGGTGGCGTAGGTTGAAGGAGAAGCAGATGACGCAGGTTCTGTGGCGCCAGTACAAACAGTTCTCAGGCTGTCTCATCCGTGGGACCGATGCGATCGTTCCGCAGGATCCGACGAAACATCTGTCGTGCGCCGCGTGGCTCGCGGCCGAGGTCGAGGCTCCGGTCTACGGAACAGTTCAGAGTTACGACGGCGCCGGCATCAGTGCGGGTCTGCTGCACAACATCCTCGTCGCGCCGCGAGACCTGTCGCAGGGCGATCTCGGGCTGCTCGTGCGCCGCATGCTCGACACGCTCGACACGCTCGCTCGCGCATACGGGTACACCAGTGCGCAGCCGTTCAACGCCGCGCTGCGTTCGAAGGCCTGGGTGTTATCGTCGGACGGCAAGTTCCGGTTCGACGGCATTCATGCACCCGGCGTACTCGTGCCGGGCGATAAGCTGCGTGACTGGGTCGCGCCGCCGAACGGCGTGGTTCCGCAGACGGGCACCGACTGGACGCAGGCGGCCGATATGGCGACGATCTTTCACAGCCTGTTCGTCGACGTGAACACGCGAAAGGTCCAGGAGGACTTCGCGATCGAGTGGCTTGCCAAGGGCAACCGCACAAACGAGATGCGTGTCTATCGTACGTTCGGCGGTCACCCAGAGCTGGATTCGGCGATCGAGCTTCCGGTCGCAGCACTGCCGTCAAGCGTGCACGTGGCGATGTGTGTCTATCACTCGTTCAGCGTGAACAGTCCTGCGGTAGCGGCCGATTGCCTCGCCCGCGTCTCGCAGAATCAGGCGACCGGTCGCGTCGACGCGCCGGACGTGTTCGCGAAGGCGCTGATTCGCGAGCTGGGCACGCGTGGTCGCGACGTCTGGCACGATCTGCCTGGCGACGGCAACGATCGGTACGACCGCACGCGGATTGCACTGTGGGGTCGAGCAGATCTGTTCCCGAACGGGAAGGAGTTGATGCCGAGGGATTTGTAGGCTTGGCAGGTGGGGCGAGTCGCGGTCGGCTAGACGTGTCGAGGATAGGTCTGGTGAGATTCGGCAGGTCCGGCGAGATGCGGGTGGTAAGGCGGCGCGGGTTTGGGTCGGGCAGTCTCGGCTCGGCGTGGTGAGGCATGGCGGGTTCTGATTCGGCAGACGTGGGTGGTGTCGTTTGCCTTGTTGCGGCGGGTCCAGCATCGGCAAGACCAGGTTTGGCAGTTCGGGTTCGGCAGGCGTGGCAGGTGGTGGCAAGGCCGGGATGGGCGAGTCGGTTTGGGTTCAGGGTCGGCGAGGCATGGCAGGTTTGTTTTGTTGCGATTGGTCAAGGCACGTACGGGCGGGGTTCGGCAGGTGCGGTTGTTGGGGTTGGTCGAGGTCCGGACGGGTCGGATGCGTTCAGGTTTGGCAGGTACGGAGGGTACGATGACGAAGCGGGCCGATGCTCCGATGGTCGAGTTCCATGATCGTTACAGCGCGACCGGCACGCCGCGTCCGAACAGCGAGACTGTGTGTCTTGGCATGTGCGAAGGCATGGGTGTATTTCCGACGAAGGACGTCTCGCCGAAGGCGTTGCAGCGTGATCGCGGCGCTCTTCCCAAGGGCGCGAAGAAGGACGAGATCGGATACTACTTCGTCAACTGCACCGCGTGTGGCGGGAGCGAGACCGAGCGCGGAAGCGGTCGACGTGACGGAAAGGCGATGGGCTCGAAATGATCCCTCCGCTGCTTTCGGGTTATCTCCTTGGCAAGCACGTCGAGCTGAGATTCAAGAACGGCGACATCAAACGCGGTGTCGTTGTTCGTCTTGCACTTTCCGGCGAGCGCGGCGTCATCGTTGCCGATGAACGTCCGGACGACTACCGCGCCGACATCGGCTGCTGGGTGCCACGACGGCCACGTGAGGAGCGCGAGTACGCACACAAGAGCATCGAGTCGATCATGGTGATCGATCGAGACGAAGCGAAGGCGCTAGAGTAGCGCGAGATCACTCGACGGTGCGGATCGTCCAGAAGTCGTCGGAGAGGGTCTCGTTCAGCAGATACGCGTACGGGATCGTGAAGTAGCCGGCCTGGCCCCATGCCGCGCCCCACGAGTTGCGGACGATGAATCGCTGCGACGCGTCGTCGTAGCCGACGCACAGAACCGCGTGACCTCCGAGCAGTTGCTCGTCCGCCGCCGGCATGTCGAGCACGCCGCTCTTGGCGACGGAAGCGCTCTCGAAGCTTTCGTAGACCGAGAAACCGAACACGAACGGAAAGCCGGACGCGAGGCACGCCTTCATCACGCTGAGCGAGCGCGCGATGCGCGCGTAAGAGACGGCCTGGTGCAGCGCAGCTTCTTTGTACGCTTTCGCCGTGGGCTTGAGCTTGAACTTCGTGATGCGGTATGGCCAGGTGACCTCGGAACACACGCCAGTCTTTACGACGCTCTTGATGCCGTCACGGATCTGCGCGCCAGCATCAGAGCCGACGGTCCCCTCGATCACGCGTTCGTTGTAGTAGATGAAGAGCCGCGACGGAGCGAAGAAGATCCCGAGGTGCTCCTTGTGGTCGGTGAACGCAAACGAGCCGCTGATCGCGTTGCCGGTGCAGCTGCCGAGCTGTCCCTGATCGTAGACCGGCGGGCACTCTGCGCGGAGATCGATGGACGGCGGTAGAGCGACGGCTTGGATCGCGAAGATGTGATCGCGCTGATCGGGAACGTCTGGTCGCCAGCTGTACTTCCGATCGATGGTCTTGCTCATGGTCTCTTGTTCCTTCCGTACGACGCTGTCTGCGAAAGGCGAGATCAGAACCGTCGACGACGTCAGACTTGCGACGAACGGTACATCCCGCCGAAGAGTGCGCCGAGCGCACCGCCCATCAGCGTTCCGGTTCCAACCAGAACGGCTGCTCGGGTGGCTGACCCCGCGTGCAGAACCATGCCGGCGAGCGCACCGATCATCATTCCAGTGCCCGCTCCGACCACCGCGCCGCTTCCGGCGGTCAGGTTCGGCTGCGTGATGCTCGCGCCGGTCGTTTTACCGGCGGTTGTCAGCGTAACGGCCTGCGGAGCGCTCGCGCCGCCCCCAAGAATCGTGTCGAGCGCCGACGACGGCAGCGAGAGACCGCCGTCGCTCGTACGCGTGATTTCTCCCGTCGTGAAGCCATGGGACGTGGCCCACTGCTGGACGGCTGCGAGCGTTGCGCTGGCCGAGCTGTCGATCACGCCATCAGCGGTACGGATGTTGAGCAGGCCCGCCTGCATCAGCGCAGTCTGGAGCGCAACGAGCTGGCTGCTGTGCGCCGCAAGCGTAATGAACGACGCGGTCTGACCGAGACCACCTCGCACAAGACGTAGATGTCGGCCGCGATAGCTCATCGACGGCTACGACGGCGACGTCCGTTCCATGCGAGCCCGACGCGCTGCGCGTGCTTGCCGAGGAAGTATCCCAAGATCAGCCCGGTTGCGCCGGCTCCAGCAATGCTGAAGCCAGCCGCGAGCGACGTCGCCGCCGTCATCAGCTGCCCGAGGCCTGCCATGGGAGCCGGAGCGCCGCAGCCGCAGCCGAGACCACTGACCGCAGCAGGCGCTGAGCAGCCACAGCCGAGGCCGGCAAGCGGGTACCTGGTGGAACGCATGGCGGAAACGGGCGCGTACATGGACGTCAGCGTAGCGCACCTCCTGTCAACGGTACAGATCCTCCTCACAGGCCGCGAGACTCAATCGAGTCGAAGTAGACGGCCTCCAGGTTTTTCGCAGCAGCTTCGACGCTGTTCGCCGCCCCGGTTCGTCGAGCAGCGGCCTGGCCCGTCCGGAGTAACGCTACATCCGTGGCCCATCGCACCAAGGCGCTCTCGACGGCCGATGCAGTCGCCTTCGTCAGCTCTCCGTTCTGTCCGTCGATCACATCGCGAGCGCCAGGAGCCCGAATCGCGACCACCGGCATTCCAGCCGCCATCGCTTCAATCAGCACGAGGCCCTGCGTATCGTTCAGCGACGTGAATACGAAGAGGTCCATGACGCTGTAGGCGTCAGTAACCGCCTCTCCCTGCACAGAGCCAAGGAACACGACTCGATCACCAACGCCAGCGTCCGAAAAAGTCTGCGTCATCTCGGCGCGAGCGTTGCCATCTCCGGCGACGACGCATCGAGCGGTCGGTAGCCGACGCAGAGCGCCAGCGATCGATGTCGACAGAACTCCAAGATTCTTCTCGTCAGACAGACGCCCGAGATGGCCGAAGACGAACTGGTCCGGTCGAAGACCTAGTCGTCTCCGGCTCGCGTCGCGCTGGGCTGCGGAACGCATGCTGGTGTCGACCCCGCCTGGGCAGATACGAATCTTGGTCGCTGGGTGTCCGCGCTTCACGAGCAGCGCTGCTGTCGATCGGCTGGGGGCGATGACGACATCGACGGCGTGTACGAACGCGTCCGCGGCAGCGACTGCCTTCTGGCCGATCTGCTGCTCGTCACCGCGACCGACGACGTGAGCGAACGCTTCGTACATGGTGTGGTACGTGAAGATCAGCGGCACGTGCGCAGAGCGCGCGGAGATGCGTCCGGTGGCTCCGGCAAGCCATGGGTGATGGACGTGTATGACGTGCGGCTGGAATCGGCGCAGAAGCTGGTGGATGCCATTCGAAGCAAGCGGCGCGAAGAACGGGCTGTTGAACACGGGTAGCGCTGGTACTCGGACGACCCAAGGGTCGGCTTTCTGACCGGCGACGTTCGGTGCGATCACGAGCACCTGATGCCCGAGCTTGCGCAGTCCGGTGGCAGAACGAACGACGGCCGTAGACACGCCGCCGACGATCGGCGGATACGTGTTCGTGAGCATAGCGATGCGGAGCGACATGTTATGGTTCGAGGATGGACGGAACCCTACCGAAGTTGGTAGCGAGCGCTGCGCTCGGCGTCTACGTCGAGCAAGCGATCTTGGTGCCGAACCGCACGGCGAATCTGGCGCGAGCGTACGCTGAGCGCGTCGGTGGCGGCCTACTGTCTTTCTGCCCGCCGCCTGGCGTGCACCTGAAGTCCGTCTTCATCAAGAACTGCGTGGGGGACGTGAATCTCCACCATTCGGCGAAGCCCGGGCAGATGGGAGTGCGTGGAACGACGGTCTACGGCAATCCGTACCGGCTGCCGTTTCGAGACGGGGCGTTCGCCGCGTTGTTCTCGTACGGGACGCTGGAGCGGCTGGATCGTCCAGACCTGGCGATCTTGGAGTGGCAGCGCGTCGCGCGTCGCGTGTTCGTGGTCGTGCCGCAGATCTGGATGCCGGAGGCATGGTTCAACACGTGGCACATCTCTCCCGACCTTCGTCAGGCGTGGCCACTGTGGACTCGTCAGAATCGCGTGATCTGGTTGCCCCCGCCACGACGGCGTGGGTATGATGCGGGAACATGTCCGACACCTTCGCCACAGACGCTGAGCCAGAATCCGACGCGGAGACCGATGGGTCATCCGACGCGGCAGGATATCGACCCGGAGCCGCCTGGGCCCGCCTCGAACGCATCGGCGGCGGATCCGTCTCTGCCTCCGGTGGTGAGGTTGCTTCAGCAAGTGACGCAAGCGCAGCCGGAGGAGCCGGATTACACACCGACGGAGGAATCGTCGGACAGCCAGTCGTCGGACTCGGCGCCGTACATCCCGCCGGGTTCTCCATCGTCCACGTCGGTCTCTTCGATGATGATCGTGAGTGGGCCAGATCCAGAGAGCGACTGAGCGCGTCGATCTACACGCGTCAGGTCGCTCTGCGGTATACGAGCGCGAAGGCGCGTGAAGAGCCCGAGGGGAGCTACCTCGCGCTCATTGCGCCGAACGGCCGTTGCGCAGCGGTCTTCACGACCGGCAGCGGTCGGATGAGCGGGCCCGAGACGACGCATCGCGTGCGGCGCGTGCTTGCGCGTAGTGGGCAGACGCGGACGCGACGGACGAGCCGGCCACCGTCGGCTTCGAGGAAGCGAACGAGCAGAAGGAAGGGCTGATCTGTGGCAACGAAGAAGAAGACAAAGAAAGTCAGGACGATGGAGCTGACGCCCGCGTTGAACACGTGGCGACTCTTGCCGGCGATGTCCTACTCGACGCAGAGCGGCAACGAGGAACACAGCGTGAGCATTCGCCAGGTGGCGGGTGGCGAGTTCATGGTGCTCATCGTGAAGGGCACGATCGAAGATCACCAGCACGGAACAAAGAAGTTCCAGAAGTCGGCGCTGGAGGCGATGAAGGTCGCTGAAAAGCTGATCGGTCCGCGTGGCAAGTGGACGCTCTCGTCGTTCTTGGAGTACGTGACCAAGGACAAGCGGAAAGATCTAGCGCTGCTCGCTACTGTCCATGCCATGGGTGGCGACGTCCTCCTGTCGACGGTGGCAACTCCGCTGACCCCAGTTCTGACGACGGCAACGGCCCGCGGCAAAGTCGATGCCGTGCTCGCGAATCACGCGCACGACATCGTCAGGTTCAAGGGCGTGAGAGCAGCGATGCGAGCGGCTCCGGCAGCCATGCGTCGAGCGGCGAAGAAAGCGAAGTGCGAGTGCACGGAGATCTCTGAACCGAAGAAGAAGACGAAGCGATGAAGACTGAGTTCCGCACGACGCAGGAACTCATCGACGGGTCAGTGGAGTCGCCGATCGATCTCGCGGTGATCCCGAACCACATGGGCATCAACCTGGTTTCCGTGGAGGGCCTGAGCTGGACGAAGCAGGACGACGGACAGTTCGTGAGCCTCACGATTCATTTCATTCCGGAGCCGATGACGCGATGACGATGCTTCCAGAAGACGAGCGCATGGCTCGGTTTCGCGCCAACCCGAAGCTGCCAGAGAAGCGCTGCTCCACCTGTGGCGCGGTATTCCGCGGCCTGTACGCGGGAGTACCGACAAGGAGACGCTCGCATCCGGTGCCGGTGGATGTCCAGGCGGAGGCGAACGCAAAAGGAGGGGTCGTCTCGATCACGGAGTACCCGGCAGTGTGCAGCGTGCCCTGTCTGAAGCAGGTTCAGGCTACGTGGCCGCGTCATCCGGACGCAGATCGCATGCTGGAGCGTCGCGTGCAGTACGAAGCACACGGGGAGGTCGATCCGTTCGGCGCGGTGATCGACGGCGACTGGGTGATCTTCCACACCTGGAAGGCCTCGCTACCAGAACAGCCGATCCCGCTGGCTTGAGCTTGCCGTCGACCTGTTTTCCAGCGACACTTGCGCCATGATGGCTCGTGCGTCGGGGTCCATCCCCACCTACACTCCTTCGCTCTATCTCCCCGGATCGTTCGGCCGGTACCGACAGTATCCGCGCGTTGTGCGGACGTCGATCCCAGGCGCAGGCGTCACCGCCGGGCATCTGACCTGGGGCTCGCAGCAGATGAACCTCTGGGGAGCACCCGTCGCTGCGTTCAACAACGACCGCGCTCCGCTTCTCGGACTCGGGCAGGTCGTCACGGCGCTGACGTCCTTCGCGGTCGGTCTTGGCGTCGTCGGAGCGGGCGCAACAGGACTGATCGTCGGCTACTTCCTCGGCAAGTACGCGCAGCGCGCCGGGCTCGCGCTGAACGGACGTCGTCGCAGGAGTCGTCGATGAGCTACGCGTTGTCAGGTCTCGGGCAGACGTCTCCTGCGCAGTGGAAGAAGTACGTGAACGCCCGAGCGCAGGCGTGCACGCAGTACGCGGACGAGGGAGCGTGCCTCGCTCGCGTTTCGCGTCTCGCGCCGGTCACCATTGTGCCCGCGTACGGAGGCCTCGGTCAGACGGCAACGGACATCGCGTCGGGCGCGTCGCTGATCGCCGGGTTGATCTCGAACCCGACGGCGACGCTCCAGCAGCGTGGTCCGGCGATCGTGACTGCGCTCGACTCGTACATCGTCGGCCCTGTGGTGCAGGCGGCGGTCGAACGTTCGACGCCGTATCTCGTCGCTTACTTCGGGCCGCCGCTCGTGACGATGTACGTAATGACCGCGCTCAGCACGTGGTTCTCGTACGAGGTTCTGACCGCGTATCGCCGAGGTGCTCTCAAGGCGAATCGCGGTCGTCGTCGCAAGAAGAGGTGAGTGGGGCATGTCGAACGAAGTCAGCAAGCGCGATGGGTTCCGGTTCGCGTCGAAGTCGGCCGTCGATGCAGGGCGCAAGCTCTGGGACCGATCTGGCAAGCAGGGACGTCTCGCGAACAGCTCGATGGACGCGGAGGCTATCGCGCCGAAGACGTGGATTCTCTTCAAGAACGCGCACCGCGGTGAGCCTGAAGCGATGATCGAGTGCGAGATCTACATTCAGCCGCGCTCGTCTGACTCGCGCGAGATGATCGGCATGCTCCACGGCATGTGTCCGAAGTGCAGCGAGACGTTCCTCGTGCGCGAGGACAACAAGTCGATGACGCTCGAATGGATCGAGTACCGCAAGGTGACCGGGCACCTGAAGGAGCAGTGGGAACGTCACTGCCGTGAGGTGCTGCGTCGGCAGCCGAAGAGCGAGGACAAGATCGCATCCGTGTCGAGCCCAGAGCGCTGGCTCTGCGACTACTGCAAGGCGTTCTGTGTTCGTGTGACGGACAGTATCGCGATCACCGACATGAGCGGAGCGACTCAGATCATCGCGCACATGACGCCGAAGAAGGGTGACGACGGCAAGATCGTTCCCGCGGTGTCGATCAAAGAATCGGAGGTCCTCCTGTGAGCTACGATACGCATGCGGGGCTTCGGTACGTCGGTGGAAACTACGCAGCCGATCGGCCCGCGTTCATTCCTGCCCCGTACAAGACGTATCCACTCGGGCTCGGACAATTGGCTCCGCCGGCTCCGCTGCCGTCGGGTGGTTTCAATCTGGCGAACATCCCGGTACGACAGATTTTGATCGGCATCGCCATCCTCGTCATCGTCGCGCTCATCATGCGCCAGATGATGAAGCTCACGCAGAAGACCATGAAGGTCGAGCGCAACGCCGTCGTCTCGCGTCTTTCGACGAAGGAACTGGCGCAGCGTCTCTACACGCGTCTCGACGCGAAGGGTCGCGCGAATCCGGCGACGATGCGCTCGCTCGAACGTCTCGGTCGCTGATGCCCGAGCCGGTGCACATCCGCATCGTGCTTGACGGGATCGTGCGCGATCGTCGGCCGATGCAGGGACCGCGTCGGCTGTGCGAAGGCTGCAAGCGTGAGCCAGCGGCTTCGCTAGACAGCGAGTTCTGCGACGATTGCCACGACGCGATGGACCGCGGGTTCTCTGACGATGAGTGACCGTGAGCACGACGAGAGTCGACGACCGCGAGCGCTCGGAGCGGGCTGGGTGATGCTCGCGCCCGAGTGCGCCGCGGAGGGATGTACACGTGGTGCGTGGCATCACGGGCAGGGCTGCTGCGCGGAGCATTCGTTTGGTAGAGCACCGATCAAAGAGCGATGGCTCAGAGCGGAGCCGTTGCGTTGGCGAGCGATGGACGAACTGCTGGGACGATGATGTGTCGACGCGCTCGCAGCTCTTCCAGGCATACGCCAAGCGCTTCCACGAGTCGTTAAGAGCTGGTCTCGTCGTCGAGGACGTGGTGAAGGCGCTCGCCGACGCGTGTAAGCGCGCGATCGAAGACGAGGTGCCGCCGAGCACGAAGGAGCGCAAGCGCAAGATCGCGTTCTACGTTGCATGTGCGGCTGCGCTCGACGAGGCTGCGGCGAAGATCAAGGCCGCCGCCTGATGCGCATTTCTCGCGCCGAAGCGATTGGCCTTGGCATCATCGTGCCGAAGCCGCGGTCGCACTCGAAGGTGCGCCTGCCGATGAGCTACACGCAGCACGAGGCGATGATCCTCGGCATCGACCCGGGTGCGGTCGCCGGATGGGGCATCGTTGGTCCTCGTCGCTTCCGCTACAGCGCCGGTCCTGACCGATCGCAGAACACGGTGCCGGCACGTCTCGGCATCGCGACCGACGAGCAGAATCGGTCGATCATCGTGCAGTGGGCGATCGCCGAGGCCCGCACGTACAGCTTGCCGCTCTTCGTCGTCGGCGAGACGTGGACTTTCGGAGATCCTCGGCGCGACCCGAAGGCCAAGGCGCTCATGATGATGGGCCTCGGGGCAGCATGGCGTGACTGGGACCGCGAGCTGCGCCGCTACCGAGTTCCACAGAACCGCATCCTGCGCGTGAACACGCAGCGCTGGCGCGCCGACGTGCTGAAGGGCTGTGGTGCGAAGACGACCGACGAGTGGAAGCTCGCCGCGCAGCGGTGTGTGCGTGGTCGTTTCCAGGACATCGGAGACGAGTACCCTCACGACGCGTACGAGGGGCTCTGCATCGCGCTGTGGGGCTCGCAGTCGGGCGAGGTCGGTGCGAAGATCGAGTCTCTCCCGATGTGGCCGAGGAAGAAATGACGGACGAAGAAGTCGAACGAATCGTCAACGCAGCGGCGCTGGCGGTCCCGTCGAGGCCGGTACCGCACGAGATGCTGCTTGCGGCGCTTCTGGATCAGCACGGCCACTACGTCTCGGACAAGATCGTGGATCTGATGGCCGCGACCAGCGTAGCCGGATGCACCGGCGTAGTGTTGGTCACACGGTTCGCCGACCGCAGTATCGTGCCGCCAGGAGCGGTCGTACGAGAAGTCGATGACTACACACTGTTCTTCTACCAAGAGCGCGAGCGGCGTCCGTGGGTAGGAGAGACGGAAGCGAACGATCCGCACGTTTTCATCGCGTGCGTCAACGCGTGCGCTCGCTGGGGAGACACGTCGCACGGTAACGAGTCGATCGGTTACCCATGGGGATACCTGCATCACTTGAAGCGTTGGGATGACGAGCCTGCTGGCGATCCCGCCGCGTTTCACGCGGAGTCATTCGCGAGTGGTCACCTCTACGGCACCGTCGCAGTAGCGGCAGGACGCCTTGGCGAAGAGGTGCTCGCGATCACGGAAGCTCGCTGGCTCTTCCCTGTGGAGGCAGCATGAGCGCCAAGCGCACATCCAAGCGTCGGTCGTCGAAGCGAACGTCGCGTCCGCGAGCGCTCGAACCGAACTCGCCGCAGAAGCGCATCGAGTTCGTGTTCAAGCAATACTGGAAGAAATACCCTAACGCGTGCCTCGACACGGTCACTGTCGCTGCGTTCCTATTCGGCATCGACCGCGATGCGCCCTCTGCACTGCTGCGCAGTCAGCACGCTTGGCGCGAGTTCGAGCGTAACGAGACTGAGCAGACGTTGATGCTCAAGCGCCTCGACGATCACGACGGCGTCGGGCGAGCGATTCTTGCTCGCGAGCGCGATCAGACGAACTGGCCCGAGACGCGGCAGGACTGGTCACTGGTCATGCTGGTCATCTTCATCGCGGATCGGTTCCCGAAGCATCACGAGTACGAGTCGATCGTTCCGTGGGTCGCACGCGAGCTGGTTGCGCTCATGAAGGCGAAGCCGATTCGGTGGCAAGAGGACACCGCGACGCAGTGGCGTGGCTTCCCGATCGGCCGAGAACTCCCACCCGACCCCGGGCCTGGCTTCCATCTCGGCGACAGAGAAGTGCCGATCGTACTTCGGTACGCGGCTGGCGGCGGGGCAGGCACATGGTCGGCGTATGTCAATGAAACGAGGTTCACGCCGATCGTCGACAGCCTCGACGACGCAAAGCATTTCGCCGAACAGTACGAGCTGACCGAGCTGCTCGAAGAGCTGACCGAGCTGCTGAAGCAGAAGATCACCGCGATCGCTCAGTGGGCGAAGGAAACCCGCATCGACATCGGCAAGGTTACCGTCGCCCAGGCGCTCGACGCGATCGCCACGTACACGTTCAAGACGTCGCTCGTACCGCAGGGTGACGTCGTCTACACGTTCGCCGACGGATGGACCGTACAAGAGCTTCGCGCGGCTCCGGCGCTCAAGGCGGAGGGCAGCACGATGCAGCACTGCGTCGGCAGCTACTGCGACCAGGTGGAAGAAGGCAACTCGCGCATCTACTCGCTCCGCGATCCCAGCGGGAACCCGCACGTCACGATGGAGTGGCAGCCGAGCACCGACCAGATCCTCGCGGACGGCCGCGGTAAGCGGCACGCGTGGGACGAGTACGTAGCGTTGTCTCCGGCCGAGTTGCTGCGCTCACGGTTCGCTCGCAAGGGTCACTTCGAGCAGATCTACGGAAAGCAGAACGAGAAGCCGAACGAGAAGTACGTGCCTCGCGTACGCGAGTTCATCGAGAAGATGTTCAACGGCAACGTGAGGGCGCTGCTACTGCTCGACATCCCGCTCGACCAGCTAGATCTGCGTGGCCAGAACCTTCGCGGTATGGAGTTCCGAGACACGACCACCGGCGGCCTCGACGGCTACGATTTCACCGGCTCGGACATGACGGACTGTGTGTTCGCCAAGAACTACATCCAGCGGTGCGTGTTCCAGCGGTGCGTGCTCGTCGATGCCGACTTTTCTGAATGTCGCATCATCGATTCGAACTTTCGCGAGTGCAACGCGTCTGGCGCGCTCTTCGACAACGCTCAGTTCACCGGAGCACTCAACTCGTTCAAGGATGCCGACGTGGACCAGGCGTCTTTCGTGGGCGTTCGCGACGCTCAGCGACTGCTGGCTGGCGCGAACGGTCGCGCATACGCCGATCACTTCGCTCGTCGAATGGGGACCGGTCCTGTCTACGTCGACGAGGGGCGCGACGATCCGAACGACGAAGACGACGCGTACCCGGAATGAAGTACCTCGGCCAGTGCGACGCCGTCCGTCGTCGCAGCTCGACCAACGAGCAGAAGTGGCAGCGCATGATGGCGCTCGCGAAGCCCATCTCGGTCAGCGCGTTCTTGCGGCACGTCGACCTGGCGCCGCTGCTCGACGAGAGCGAGACGTCTGCGAGCTTCATCCGCGACGCTCGGCGTCAGGACCCCGCGGGCACCGGGACGTACGAATCGACGTGTGGCACCGTCCGTTGCTGGTTCTTCCAGACTGCCGGCTTCGAGTTCATCTTTCTTGAAGAGGACGACGGCTCATGAGCAAGGTACCGCAGCAGCTCCGCGCCGCCATCCCGCAGATCGTCGCGCGAGCGCAACACGTCTACAACGAGTGGGCGCAGGACGAAGAGGGCCTCGACGAGGAGCTTGGTGAGGGTGGTATCTGCGACCAGATTGCGGAGGAGGTCGTCGGCGTCCTTGGCGCTCTCGGCATCGATAGCTCGACGGTCTGGTCGGAAGGCGTAGGCGAGAATCACGTGTGGGCGGTTGCCCGCATCGCTGAAGGACCCGGCGCGGGTGTCTGGTCGATCGACATTCCACCCGGCGTATACGAGACCGGCGGCGGCTACTCGTGGAAGAAGATCCCGGATGTGACGCTCGACGAGGACGACGTCGTGCTCACGCATGAGAGTCCCGATCCGTCCGACTTCGAGCGCTACAGTGAGAGCGCGTACTGATGACGCAGTCGTTGTGGATGATGCGCGCGTCGCGCGCTGAGTGGCTCGACAAGATCGAGGTGCGCCCGTTGTCGCCGGCCGAGGTGAAAGAGCTGCGCGCTCGTGTCGAGGCGATGGACAACCCGTTCGCGTGCGACTGCATCTC
>Ga0265340_10000726_pt1 | contig 18706 bp, 15 predicted proteins | sample 4CB225metaG_FD_202082 | JGI IMG/M metagenome (GOLD analysis project Ga0265340, IMG submission 202082) | Rhizosphere microbial communities from Carex aquatilis grown in University of Washington, Seatle, WA, United States - 4-CB2-25 metaG | ecosystem: Host-associated > Plants > Roots >...
GCTATCCTTTGTAAAGGTTGTTCCAATCGGACAAACAGGATTATCAGTAATCTTTCCTGATAGACTCAAGCAACAGTGGTGAACTGGATCATAGAATTCACCGGCCATGCATTCGAGTCCGGCTGTGCGGTTGCCATCCCATTCGCAGAGACCGGTTGCCTTGTTTAATGTGTAATGAACTCCACAAGCGGCATTTGTAATACCCGTATAACTGCAACTCGAACTTAATACAGCCGTGGAACCTGCTGTACACTTATATTGGATTGGATAAGATCCAGGTGTACCCGAAACGAGACTGCATCCCAGGATGCCACCAAAAGATGCGTTCGGGTCTTGTGGATGATCGTCGTTGAAGGTGACTAATGCTCCACCACCATATCTGCAGGCTGTCGCTTGAACATCTATTGAGATATTCGGGCAGTCTGCATTAAGTGCAGCCTTATCCACATTGGCAATCACAGAAGCCAACTGGCAAGCGGGGGCGAAGTGTGCAGTGTCTTTTATCACGCACCGAAAACCCAAATCGCGGCGATGGTCGCCCGGAGAGGCAAAGAAGCGTGCGTATGACACAGCCTGGATGGCATTACTCGCATAACTTGAAGAACGGATTACGCGCGCCTGGCCGGAATCCGGTCCTGGAGGATCACCCGGTGGACTATTTTTATAATATAGCGGGTCATACCAATCCGCCGTCCATTCAAATACATTCCCCTCCATATCGAGCGCACCATAGGCACTTTTTCCATTCGGATATTTCAAGACTTCGGTTGTATCTTTAACGCAGTTATTGAAATTCAATAGATCACACGCAGGTTGATCGTTACCCCATGGATATAAGTTGCTATTTGGACCGCGCGCAGTCTTTTCCCATTGCGCTTCGGTTGGCAGGCTGCCATTGACATAATTACAATAAGACATCGCCTGATCATATGTCACTCCGACCACTGGCTCATTCTGGCTGGTAAATTCAGAATAATTTGAATTATCGGTAATGTCAGGTGACGTACATTGACCTCGCGCCACGCATAAAGCATATTGCCCATTTGTTACTTTTGTAGCATAAATCCAGAAATCACTCAATGTAACGGTATGTTCAGGATTATCGGCCTTGCCATGACCCATCAAGAATGAGCTACTGGGAACGGCCACCAAGGAAGTACCGTCCACGTAGGTTAAAGATGAGCCAACTTGCATTGATGAAGATATGTCCACTGGCGCGATAGTCGGAGTAGGCGGCACCGGAGTAAGGGTTGGGAGGATTGGAGGGGTTGGTGGAGCACAAGAATCCAGTAAAAGCGCGACCGCCAGCAGGACCAAGATCAATATTTTCATATGTGTTCTGTTGAACTAGAATTATATCCCCTAACAAAAAGCCCCTACTAAACAGGGGCTAATGGATACATTCAGGATCAACCAGCATTGCATTTACAAGAACATGTATCTTTATTAAATGAACCGCCATATTTGCAAGTTGGTGCGCCACAGGAGCCAGCGGAAAGTTTACATGACCCATTCCCTCCATTTGGCTGGCATGAGTTGAGCGCTATCCCTTCGGATTTACAATACGGCGATTGAACTTGTACAGATACGCATTCTTGTCCATCGTAAAAAGTGCCTGATGGGCAAAAAGGAAATACCTGACCGAGCCCTCTTGTTAAGCCCGAACTGTTTGTTGACCCATTGGTCTGAAGTGTGCAACATTGTGCTTGTCCCCCTCCAGGTGTATTGGACGATAACCCAGACCCAATACGCAAGCCGGAACTCAGATCAAAACCAGTCAAGCATTTGCCGGTTCCACTCTGGCCGACGCAAGAATGAGAGGTTGCATCGTAATTGTATCCATTTGGGCATTGGGGTTGACTGGTTACGGTCACAGTGCATTGGGAGCAAATATTTAACTTGCCATCGCCTGTGCAGGTATATTTATTGCTGCTGTTCGGGTCCTGTGTACAGGGTGGTTGCGGGACCGTAATTATCGAGTCGCTTGGCCCATTGATTGTTACACCCGTAACTGATTTCAAATTATTACAAGAAGGGTTCTGACTGATTGAAAGATTGGGGCATGTTACAGTAATATTTTCGCCATTTGACCCGCCCCCAATGCCATTCGTGCCAAAGACCGCCGGGTATTGACAGAAAGGAGCAAAATAAGTGAGATCCTCGACCACACAACGGAAACCCAAATTATTTCGATGGTCTTCCGGCCTCGTTTTGAAACGGTCGAAAACTTGTGTTTGATTTTGCCCGCTGTTAAAAGCGCTTGAACGCACCGAGCGCTCAACACCTGTGTCTGGGCCTTTGGGATTATCGTTTGGCGCGCCGGCATAATAATCTGCTTTATACCAATCTGCCACCCATTCGAACGCATTTCCTTCCAGATCGAAGGCTGTATAGTAACTTTGCCCCTTGGGGTAGGTGGTAACCGGTGTGGTATTCCCAACACACTTTTGGAAATTTAACAAGTCACAACTTGGAGCTCCGTTGCCCCAAGGATAAATATTCGCATCTGGGCCGCGCGCCGTCTTCTCCCATTCAGCTTCGGTTGGCAACCGGGCGTTGACGAAACTGCAATAAGACTCAGCTTGACTGTAATTCACCCCGACCATTGGGTCATTAGCGTGCAGTGGATCACCGAAGGTTGGATTATCTTTTTGCAAAACCAGCGGCGTACATTGACCTTGACGCATACAAAAGGCATATTGGCCGTTGGTCACTTTGGTTCGATAGATCCAGAAATCGGCCAGGTTTACTTTATGTTCCGGGTTATCCACGCCACCGTGTCCCATGGTAAAGATACCTGCCGGAACGGCTACTAAAAGGCTGCCATCCACATATAAAAAGGTGGATCCGACTTTCATCTCTGGCCCGGTCAAATTGATGGGTAGGAGGGTCTCGGTAGGAATCGCTATCTTCGTCGCTTCACTTGGAGCAGCATCAGACGATGAGGGCGATATTTGAGGCGCGCATGCCGATATGATTATCAAAACGCTGCATATACAAATCATTAAACGCAGGGCCCTCACACGTCCTCCTTTTCTAAAAGTCAGTATTAATTACAAAATTTATCTGTATTATACAAGTACTTTTACCCTTTTTAATTCCCTCTTATTGGGGAATTATTATTTCGTATTTACTGATGATACTAAAAGCGATACCTCTGAGCATTGCACTTTATTCCACGCCTTGGTGCACAGAATCTTCACGCCAGGAAAAACGCCCGCCATCTTCACCTTTCAGCGTGAGATGAAAAATACAGAAAGGCTTAGAGAGTAGTCAGATAATTTCAATCTAAGGATGGTCAATAGGTTTTTGTATTCTTAGATACATTTTTTCAATAGTAAATGAAAACAGACTGGTTAGTGCGATGACTTGTACGACAAGCGTCGATGGATACATAAACCGAAAATCAGAGGCCGTAAGAGCTATCAAATACGAAAAGTAATATGAAGCGGGTATGGATAAAACAATAGCAAAGAACAGGTGCTTACTTCTTTGATTAGAACGGATCGCACCTATAATGCTAACAACGATTCCGAACGCATTTATAACCAACCATGGGAGATGCACGAAAGAAAACCAGTGTAGAACGGGATTTTGTGATACCCAGCTTAATTCTGCAAAGATCCTCTCCCGTAAATTTGAAAATCGAGAACCCGGGACCAGACCAGCTTCTCTAAGAAGGTTTGGGTCTTGAACTTGGTAAAAGTATCGATATGTCACTGGGCGAAGATAATCAATAAAATTGAGGTACTTTACATTCAACCATGTGAGGGTGTGTTCTTGCACTATGTATAAATAATCAGCTTCCAACGCAGAATTATTTCGAAGAAAATAAAACGGCTTGTAAACGATGCCTTTTGCCTGGTCATAAGTACAATCAAGCGCTCCTGCGCCTACATGAAAATTACAGGGATAATAATCGGTTAAAACATCGCAACCTGATAAAAGAGCCTTCTCGCAAATTGAAGGGTCATACTCCAACACACTAGCCAGGTCAAGTGCAAGAACCGTATGATCCTGATAAGACCTTTCGACTTTCACTACATCGTATTGAAATACCATAAATAGCCCAAAGACGATAATAGGGCAAAATACCAGAAGAACTTTAAAACCCGCGCCAATATTCCTCTGATGCAAAATACGCTCGAACGCAAGAGCCATGACCGGATAAAGCACTAATGAGTTTAGACGTATCAAAAGTGCCAAGCTGATAACAACGATTAAAGCAACAATCCTTAAATTGTATGCTCCAGAATGTGGATAGATACCAAAATACAGATCTACAAGAAACGCTAACGCCAATAGCATTATTATAGCTAACCAGGTATCCATCCAAAAAGTGGGCAGGTAAATAATTGTAATAAAAAGGGGAGACGACAAAACAAATAGTACCAATAATGCTATTAAATCGCGACCCTTCTCACCAATTTTAAAACAGGCGGTAAGCGATAAAGCCAAGTATCGTATTGCGAGAAACCCTGCCAAGCACTGAAAAAGGATGAGGGTACTTAAATTGCCACCTGCTTTCAAGACTAGGGAAAAAGTAAATGGCAATAAAAGGGCTTTTTCATCAGTATAGGCAAACTTTGAAGCAGCCTCCAAATACATATAAACCGAATCCAATGATAATATGCCCGGATAAAATATCAACCAAACGAATATCGAACCTATAATGCTGTAAAGCAACGATAGAGGATTCTTTATTCGGATCATTCGCTGTTTAATTATGAAAGTCCCCGCTGTACGGCGGGGACTCAAAAATACTAATGACAACCACACACAGGCCCGTATGGGCAATTATTACCAAATTGCGTACACCTGGGATCTGGTGTGCACGAATAGGTTTGACCATTAGGGCAACTACCCGATTGGCAAGTAGGATCTGTAGCAGGATTGCAGCCCGGGTTCTGATTACAACCAGCCGGCAGGAGTACCTGCGCTGAGGCACTGGGTGGGTTCGGTGCTGCATTATTCGGGAGGCAAATATAATGTCCCGGCGAATCTTCCGTCAGCGTTGAGCCAACCGAGCACAGGGGATATTTACCGGCATTCCCCGAACCTGCTGAACAGCATTGATTTACAGGATCATAAGTAAAACCGGCCAAGCATTTAGTGCCGATGCTTCCCGTACCGTCCCATTCACAAACTCCTGTCCCATTATTGAGTTTATATTGAGGACCGCATTGTGCGTTCCCGCCAAAAGTAAATGAACATAAAGATTGGATCGTAGCAGTCGTCGTTGACGTGCATTTGTAAACCTGCGGGAAACCGGGGCCGCCGGAAACCAATGAACAACTACCCAGACCACCTATCGAAGCCAGAGGGTCGGGTGAATGACTGTCCTTGACCGTTACATATGTGAACTGGTCCTTGCAGCTCTGCGGCTGTGAATTGATCGAAAGATTAGGGCAGTCATATTTAATACCGCCTGAACCTGGACTCCCACCGCCTGGCCCCTTTCCAAAATATGACAACTGGGTGCAAAACGGCGCAAACCAGGTCGGATCTTCGACAACACAACGGAAGCCTAGATCACGTCGGTGATCAGACGGATTAGCGTAGAATCGCGTGGATGATGGCACTTGATCAGCATTCGCTTTATATCCCGTTGATCGCACCGAGCGTTGTGTTCCTTTATCGGGACCTATCGGGTTGTCGGATCCGCCGGTTTTATAATATGAAAAATCATACCAATCTGCCACCCACTCGAAAGTATTCCCTTCCATATCCAGAGCGGAATAATAGCTAGCACCCTGGGGATATTTGATGACGCTGGTGGTCTTTCCGACACAATTGTTGAAGTTCAACAGGTCGCAGCCTGGACTATTATTACCCCATGGAAAGATATTGCCATTCGGACCGCGTGCGGTCTTTTCCCATTCGGCCTCTGTCGGAAGCTGGCCGTGCACGAATGAACAATAAGATGCTGCCTGATCATAGTTCACGCCGCTCACCGGGTCGTTTAAGCGGGTAAAGTCAGTATAAGCGATATTATCTTTCAAGTCTGGTGGTGTGCATTGACCCGAGTTTACACAGAAAGCGTATTGTTGATTGGTTACTTTTGTGCTGTAGATCCAGAAGTCATCCAAGGTAACCATGTGCTCAGGGTTATCCAATCCACCGTGGCCCATTGTGAAGGGACCAGCCGGCACAGCCACGAGCAACGTTCCATCCACATATAAATAGGTTGAACCAACTTTCATTTCCGGACCGGATAGAACAATTGGGACAAGTGTAGCAGTTGCCAGCGCTTTTGTTGGAGCGGGTATAAGTTTGGGTGGCTCTGTAGCCGGGGCTGGTGCTGCGGTTGGTGCGGGTTTAGGTGCACAGGCTGCCAACATCGTCAATAGCACCATTACGACATAAAATACAAACCGTAGGTGTTTCATGCATTCTCCTCTTTCGGGCGAGGCATATAATAAATAATTATATTCGTTTCCGTAGATATTCCATTCCCCCAAAAGGATGATGATCAAAAGACGATTAATCACTTAACGGTATCCACCCAGCCAACTCTTTACGTATACCGTATTTCGGACTAAATTATTCAAATTAAGGGTTACTAAAGGAAACCTGAAAATAGGAAAAATTCAAGGTCCAAAACCGTTTCTCTCTTCTCTTCTGAAAGTGGTCAAATTTCCGGAGCATGCTGTTACCTTACCCCGACCGCATGCTCCATTCATACCCAATTTTTCCACAATCGATCTAATTGAGCTTCGAAGGGTTTTTGATAAAAATTATTATTCTTCCGAACCTTCTGCGGAAGTTGATACAGGGCCCACAATTTTAAAAATGTTGTTCGCACGCGGGCTGAGTATCGATATCGAAAAGGCAGAACGATTATTTCATCCTCAGATGTTGGATACTATGATCAATTGCGGCTTGTTAAGCCAGGAGAAAGGTGAGGTGAAGTCTCTCTTCCAGGCTCAACCGTACCAGGGCATGATTCTGTTCTCAGACTATTATCAATGGGAGCACTCAAATGACTATGTTTTACCCATCGGCCCAGCCGGACATTATTTGGCCAATCTCACCATCCGCCGGAAGGTCAACTCCGCACTCGATCTTGGATGCGGATGCGGGATCCAAGCCTTATTGGCGGCTCGACACAGTGCCCACGTCATTGCTACGGATATCAATCCCCGGGCGCTTGCCCTAACTCGTTTAAACTCGGCACTAAATGGATTCAAAAATATTGAAACTCTTGAAGGTCGTTACTTTGAACCTCTTCAAGGCAAAAACTTTGATCTGATTCTTGCCAACCTTCCTTATGTGATCACACCAGAAAATCGCCACGTTTACAGTGATGTCGACCAGCCAGGAAATCTCAGCATCCACAAATGGCTAATAGAAATTCCAAATCATATTCAGGAGGGTGGTTTTGCTCACGTCTTGGTTAATTGGGTGCATCGAATAGATGAAGCCTGGTGGCTCCCTTTACGCCAGACTCTCACAGATTCTCATTCTGACACCTGGTTGATCTATACGGCATCGAAACAACCTGGTGAATATGCCAATATTTGGATCGACCAACAAACCCGCAACGACCCGGTAAAATTCGAAAAAACCAAACGAGCCTGGCTGAAATGGTATCGATCAAACCATATTCCACAGATTGCCCTAGGTGCGATTGTACTGAGACGCCGGACGTCCACCGACAATTGGTTTCAGGCTGTTCAAGCTAAAAAAAACCTCGAAGGTTCTGCTGGGGACCAATTCCAGCGTCTGTTCGCAATCCACGATTTTCTAACCTCGCCGAATCCTTCAAATTTGTTGTTGGACAAAATAATCATTTCAGTGGATATGGAAATATTGCCTAACAAAGAGGAAAAAAGGTGCCTGGTTTCTCAATTGAAGGGTTTACGGCTCGAAGCCGAAATACAACCTGTTACTTCAGCACTCCTCCATCGATTGGATGGTCATACAAGCCTTCGATCAATCCTTAATATCTTATCATCGGAACCCGAATTTGCCGGAACTGACATCCGCGGTGCCGTAGAGGCGGATATAAAAACCCTCCTGAAATTGGGAATGTTGGAATTCCTTTAGGATGCCTTATGATCCATTTATTATTTTAGTAGGGTTATGAGCTTGTATATTAATCCAGGATTAATTTACTGCGTTGGAAGAGGTACATGCAGATGGCTGTCAGGATGCAATCCAGGATCAGCAATCCAACCGCGATCCACAGTACAACTTGAGTTGGATTTATTTTATCGGCATCACGGATCAGTGATTGACGCACAGTAAGCGGCAAAAATTGGACCAACATCAGCGGGATGAACAACGCCAGCATGCCGAAACTCATTAATTGCTGCGCCTGGCGAACACTTCCGGACCGCAATGAAACAAGCACTCCTACGCTCGCGGCCAGACCTGAAACCAATATAGAAAATGAGATCGCTCCGATCGACAATGGCAGGGAGAAGAGCAGGATTTCTCCATGCCCAAACGCCACATTGACCGTTATTAGACTGACCAATAGATTGACCCATGTCAGAATACAGCCATAAAGCAATGCAGACAAAATCTTGCCGATCAGGATAGCGTGGTCCGATAACCGCGTTGATAAGAGGGATTCAAGTGTATGCCTCTCGCGTTCGCCGGCAAACGAATCCGCGACGATGCCAGATACCCAAAGGAATGGCATCCACCCCCACACCATAATACTAATCGGTGAGCTCACCCAATCACGTCCATTTTGGAGAGGGAGGACGATACCAAAGATAATCACTAGCAAGACCAGGCTCATTTTGCTGCGCCCACGCGGATCACCCTGTACAAACATCTCCCGTAGCTCTTTCCATGTAACAGTAATAATGTCCGGGATCATTTTCCCACCTGCCGTTCTTCTTCAACAAGGCTTAAAAAAACCTCTTCCAAATCCGCCTTCTCCTTACGCACTTCATCAAGTTCCGCCTCCGACCGCACCAGGAGGGTTACGATTTCATGTGATCGACCCAGGTCTGTCAAATCCAGTATCAGACTGTTGCTATCGACTTCTATTTTCTTAACAAGGGGATTAGCCCTAATTTGCTCAATCGCTTGTTGGGGGAATTTACCTGTCAAATATAATCGAGGAGCAGATGTACTCGAGCGCAGTTCTTCCGGGCTTCCTATCGCAAGCAATTGTCCATGGTTGATCACTCCCACCCGACTGCACAATTTCTCAGCGTCAGCCAGATTGTGTGTGGTCAGAAAAATAGTTACACCTTCACGCTGCGCCAACGATTTGAGATCCTCACGCAAGGCGGCAGATGCTACAGGGTCCAGGCCTGCTGTCGGTTCATCAAGGAATATAAGATTCGGTCGATGCATAAGCGTACGTGCTACGGCCAGTTTCTGCTTCATTCCGCGACTCCAAAGACCAATCGGTTCCTTACGACGGTCGAATAGATCGAGCGGAGCAAGCAGTTGATGTATGCGAGTCTCTCGTTCAGACTTTGACATCTGCCAGATACGGCCATAGTAATCCAGGTTGTCTTCAGCGGAGAGTCGCTCATACAATCCGTTATATTCGAGCAATGCACCACAGCGAGCCCGGATTTGGTCCGGTTGTATCACGGTGTCGAAACCCAATACTTCCGCCTTACCTCCGTCTGGGTCGAGCAGACCGAGCAGCAAACGGATGGTTGTCGTTTTGCCGGAGCCGTTCGGACCGATAAAGCCAAACACAGTTCCAGTGGGCACTTCCAAAGAGAGACCGTCAACCGCCTTTAATTTTCCAAAGCTCCGAATTAGATTTTCGGTTCGAATTGCATACATAATTCCTCATTGCTTAGCGTATTGAAACCTTGTAATTGTCATCGATACCCCTTACTCATTTCTGCCCGGAGCGATTAATTTATTAATTGTGAGGAAGAGCCTGCCTTAATGGTTATTTTAGATATTAAAGATACCGGTTCGTGAATCAGATTACCATGATTAGAACTTTTGTTTAATTATGTTCTTGATCTTTCATTAAATTTAGTTATATAATGCTCCAGCCCACCGAATCTGTCAAGAAGAATATACTTCCTGTAAAATTTAATCCATATACCTATTTAACTCCTGAATTCAGCCCGAGATGAAGATACCAATAAAAATATGTGCGCAGTCCATAAGCCTGCGCACATATTTTTTTCATCTGTTTTATGTAGGTTTTGTGAATGACATTTTTATTTTTTTAACACCGTTTCGCCACGCGCCTGGGCCAGTAATTTACGGAACAGATCAGCTTGTAAACGTGCGTCAGCCAACGCGTCATGGGGGAGTTTCTGCCCTTTTAGAAAACGCGGCGATAAATATAACATAGAGGTTTCTTCCCAGGCACACCCGATCAATCCCATATAAAAGGCCTTTATATCAACGGCATTACGTCCAAATGGATTCTCGCCCATATATTCAAGGAAGTAGTGATTAATAAAACCCCAATCGAAGGGGGCATTGAATCCCACCATGAGTGCCCTCGTTCCTCCGGGAGCCACCTTCTGGATCCAGTCTGCAAATGCAGGCATCGCAATAATTGGCTCAATACCTTCTTTTGATAGTTTATCTACCGATAGCTCGGTTGCATGAAGTACTGACTCCACTATATCTTTATTAACCGGCTTCAATTCAATATAAAATCCGTTTTGCGGATCATCAACCATGCATGCCCCTATAGAGAGCAGGGAATACCGCCCAGGATATGGACCCGCAGTTTCTACATCGATTGAGATAAATGTTTCGCTAGGTGCAGACATATTAACCCTTGTAATATAAGATGGATTTTGTCTTAATTATTTTATCACTCAGCGGGTATTGAGCGTCTGCCCCCTTAGGGTGATGTATTTCGATGCTCCAGAAAAAAAAACGAGGGAATTGTTCAGATTCCCTCGTCGAAGATAAGTCCAGCATAAGCTGTAATAATTAATGACTTTCTTGTTGCAAACAGCCTATAAGACTGGTTATGGGTTCCTCGGGTGATGACTTTGTGATTATTAACACCGGTGCCTTTGCAGCGATAAAAACGCTTTTTACTCCACTTGTCATCAACCGGCGCGGCAAGATACCCACCGTACCGGGATTCTTCTCGATCGCCTTTACCATGCTCTCAGCGGATACTGCCAAGCGCGCCAGAGAGGTGACAGGCTGTCCATTCATTACTGCCTGGCTAAAGATACCTTGCACGTCTTCATTTGGTGAAAAAGACCACACCTGTATTGAAATGTCGCTTCCGCCCACATCTGTCCAATTTACCACCTGGCCGAGGAAGATTGATCGAACCTGATCGAGAGTTAACGATGTCACTCCATTTTGAGGATGGACAATCACTAATATATCCTCGCTCGAAATTTGGAAACTGGGAGTAGTCAGGTGATCCGGTACCCCAATACGCATAGTAACATCAGCGGACATGGGATCGGACAAATTTATAACCGCGGAGGTCGGTGCACAATTATAAAGATCATTCACCCAGGGATAGGCCGCGGACGAGACGTAAACATTAACGAGTTGTGGTGTTGTCTGGGGAGTCGGTGTACTGCAACCGGCAAGCAGTCCGAAAATGAAGACGACGAAAAAGCGTTTCATGACAAAAAACCAGGAATAAACATAGATTTAATGAGGAAAATATAAACCGCGAAATAAGTAGAAAATATGCATAAACGCTAATGATGTATTAAATACTATCCATTCCTGATTGCATTATTATTCCATTGCATCAACATCTTGGATTTTTTATCATTGAAGGTTCCATCCATTACTGCTCCGCGTATTTCGTCCATCAGTCGTATTAACGCTCGCAAATTATGAATAGACAGTAACGTCCCTGCCAATAGTTCTTTCGCAGCAATTAAATGACGGATATATGCACGTGTGAAAGTGCGGCAGGTATAGCAATCACAAAATGCATCGATCGGCCGCTCGTCCCGGGCAAAAGAGGCATTCATCAAGTTGAGCCGTCCTTCAGGTGAGAAGGCTGCATGATGCCTGGCGAGGCGAGTGGGTAAAACACAGTCAAAGATATCCACTCCACGCGCCACACCATCTATTAAGTCTTCCGGGGTTCCGACACCCATTAGGTAACGCGGCTTGGACTCCGGCAAGATAGGGCAAACCACATCGAGCATTCCATGCATTTCGTCTTTTGTTTCACCCACGGAAAGGCCGCCGATTGCAATTCCGATTGTATCGAGCGAAGCGATGAATTGCGCAGACTCAGCCCGCAGGCCGGCATCAATACCACCCTGTACGATCCCGAAAAGCACCTGGTCAGCCCGTCGCTTTGCTTTGATACACCGTTCAGCCCAATGATGCGTCCGATTCATGGCAATTTTGGTATATTCATGGTCATTGGGATCCGAACATTCGTCGAAAGCCATGATGATATCCGCGCCCAAATTCTCCTGAATTCGAATGGACCGTTCAGGTGTGAACCGGTGCGTTGACCCATCAATGTGACTCTTGAAGGTTACTCCGTCATCATCAATCTGGCGGGTCTTCGCGAGTGAAAAGACCTGAAAGCCGCCGGAATCCGTGAGCATTGGATGCGGCCAACGCATAAAGCGATGCAATCCCCCTAACTCAGCGACCAGGTCATCGCCCGGCCGCAGGTAAAGATGATATGTATTAGAAAGTACAAGCGAGGCACTTAATTCTGCCAACTGCGCGGGCGTAAGCGTTTTAACAGTTGCCTGAGTCCCCACCGGCGCGAAGACCGGTGTTTGCAGATTGCCATGCGGAGTGGTGAAAACGCCCGCGCGAGCGCGGGCGTTCTTAGCTACGATCTCAAAATTAAACATAAGAAATATTATAACCTTGACGTGCTGCAAAATGACCAAAACCAATTGTAGATATTACCTTAAGGACTTGCGTAATCACAATCCCAGGTATCAAGCCTGCGGAAATAAGTGCAGGCAACATGGTCCTGGTTTACTGCCCTGAACGATACCCAGTACATTTCATCCGCCAATGGGCTGCTGTTTTCAAACAATCGATAGAAGTAAGCCTGGCCTGTCAAAGTCATGGGAATATCCGATAAGTAAGTGGGCAAAAGCTCATCGAGCGTGATGGGATATTTTCCTTTTGCAGCATGATACGCTTCGATAGCCTGGACGATCTGATTGCCTTTCTCAATTCCCATTTTGATTTCCTGCTCTAAAGGAGAAAGTGGTGTAACCGCACTGGTAGCAACTATATAAGTTGCAGTTGGTGTGTTTATCGCAGTGTCCGTAGGTTTGGGTATAAACATAGCAGTCCTGGTAAGGATAATGACAAAAGTAGGGACCGATGTTGCCGTCAGGATGCCAGTTCCGGCAGAAGTTTCCGTGACCGGTGCAGCGGTGGTGAGCGTAGAAGTGGAATTTGGAGTTGGCGACTCACCCGTATTACTACTGCCAAGCCCAAAATATACCAGCAAGCCGACAGTAACTAACAAGACAAGAATCAGAAAAAGATCAATCCCTTTTTTCATTATTCAATTTATTCTATATTGGCATCTTAGAGTTCAAAGTGACTCTTGTGCAGCTCATAACCCAAAACTTACTTCCGCTGGATTGACCAGGAGCATAGGCGTGTGGATCGTAGGCATCTGCGTAAGAAATGGGTTAGTGATGGCTGCATCATAAACCGAAAACCAAGTACTTTGTGCACGTTCTATCATTGCTCCAAAATCAATTTGCACGGACATTAATACCTTCGCTTTTAACGTGAATACGCCCATAAGAAGTTCCACATCAAGCATAGAACGATTTACGACCTGCGGATCGTAATCCAAAGGCTCTTCCGCAGGAGAAGCAAGATGATAACCAATGATCCGATCGACGGGGAAAAAATACTCATTAAACTTTAGTGAATGAGGGGAAGCGCCGCCAAAAAGCAACACCTCCGTTTCCAATAAATGGAGATATCCCTTCATATCCTGCATTCGAAGCCAGATGTTTACACGTACTTCCTTTTTGGTCACCAGGTTGCCATGGATCAATTTATTCCTGGAATAAACCATTACTGAGGTTGTTTTTTCATCCGAGGTAAGATTATACATATTATCTTTTCTCTATAAAAAATATAACCGGTTATCACTAAATTATATCTGATAGATCGTATTTTACCCGCCTTTATTAATCTACCCTTCCTCTCATTCTTCTCCCCGTTTATACTCCCCATTATGGATCAAACCAAACAGTGGATCGTTTCCTCTCCAATCACTCCACAAGCAGATGAAAATCTTGTGGCTTTTCCTTCCATTCTCCGCCAGCTCCTATTCAACCGTGGGTACGCTACGGATGCCGAGGCCCGCTCTTTTCTCAAAGCTAAACCCGATTTCGACACGAATCCATATCAACTTACGGGGATGGACAAGACAATCGACCGCCTTAAAATTGCCCTGGACCATCTAGAGCCGATTGCAATTTATGGTGATTACGATGTAGATGGCGTTACCGCCACAGCTTTGCTTGTGCAGACCTTGAAAGCCTTTAATGCAGACGTGAGAGGCTACATCCCGCATCGCTTCGACGAAGGCTATGGCCTTAATAACGAGGCGCTGGACAACCTTAAAACAGCGGGCGTTAAATTGGTCATCACCGTAGATTGCGGAATACGTTCTTTTAACGAAGCGCTTTACGCTCAGGAAATCGGGCTGGATCTCATTATCAGTGATCACCACCACCCAGCTACCGGGGATTTACCTACTGCTTATGCCATCATTAATCCCAAACAAAATAATGACGCCTATCCGGATAAAAATTTAGCCGGCGTAGGGATCGCCTACAAGATTGCGGAGGCACTCACGAGTTCTAAAGCATCAGGCTTCAACCTAGATACCCTTCTTGATCTGGTCGCCCTTGGAACTGTTGCGGACCTCGCTCCGCTTGTTGGAGAAAACCGTATATTGGTACGCCGCGGATTGAAACAGATCAGACAGACAGAGCGGCAGGGACTATATTCTCTCGCCAATGTGGCGGAGATCCCAATTGGCAAGACGACAGCAAGTCAAATCGGATACTCTCTCGGTCCGCGTCTTAACGCTGCCGGGCGACTCGATTCCGCACTGGCTGCCCTTGAATTACTCACAACGACTGACATTATGCGCGCCGGGCAATTGGCCCAACAGCTTGATATCCAAAACCGTCAACGCCAGGCATTGACCCGAGTAACGCAGGAAAAAGCTGAAACGCTTGCTACCGTGGATGAACATGATCCTTATTTACTTTTCGCCGTCGATGAAGAGTTCAATCCCGGAGTCGTAGGTTTGGCAGCTTCACGATTAATGGAGACTCACTATCGTCCGGCAGTTGTTGCAGCAAAAGGTCCGGAGGAGACACGTGGATCGTGTCGGTCCATTCCCGAATTCCACATTACCGACGCGCTTGACCAATGTGCCGACCTACTCGTACGGCATGGCGGTCATGCAGCCGCTGCAGGCTTTACCGTCCGGAATGAAAACCTGGCTGAACTGATCAGCCGTATGAAGAATATTGCGCGAACTCAATTAAGTAACCGCGAACTCCATCCAACTCTAGCGGCAGATATGGAAGTCCAGCTAATAGAATTAAACTTCGAGCTGCTCAAACATCTCACTTATTTTGAACCGAATGGCTATGGGAATCCGGATGCAACATTCGTATCCCGCAACCTAAAGGTAAAGAACTCACGGACCGTCGGTGCGGAAGGCAAACACATCAAAATAACCTTCGAAAACGAGCACGGCTTGTTTATAGACGCGATCGGCTTCAGGTTGGGTCACCTGCAACGGACTCTTCCATCCCGAGTCGACGCCCTATTTTCATTTGAATCCAATGAATATAATGGACGGACAACATTGCAACTTAATTTGAAGGATCTGAAACCTGCAGGGCAAACATCCAAGGCCTAACAACCGTATCCTAATACATTTATGGCCCCCACCTTGGTTGATAATCACAATAATCGTTATTTGTCAGGCGCTTTAAACCCGTGCCATCCATACGCATGATATAGATTTCACAACCATTAACATCGTTAAATTTATCGAAATAAGCAGTAAAGGTTATCCATTGGCCATCGGGTGAAAAGGACGGCCCCTGGCTGTCCCCGCCGGTTGGAGAGATTTGGTGTTGATTGGAACCATCCGGGTTCATAATGTAGATTTCCCGCTTCCACGGATCGCCGGAGTAAGTAGCGATCAAATTCTGCGGCGACCAATCACTCCGGCCGCGCAAGGCCGGAAGATTACTCACTTTCCTTAAACCACTTCCATCGATATTAATAAAATATAGTTGATCCAAGCTTTCTTTGTTCGAAGCAAATAATATTTGATTCCCATCCGGCGACCAAGTCGGATCCCACGCCGGGACAGGAGATACTTGCCGAAAATTTCCACCTTCCCGGTCCATGAGCCACAAGGTTGGATGGTTAGGGTCGGTTGTATAACGGGTAAATACAATCGCCTTCTGATCAGGGGATATTTCGGGTCCATTTAGGTCGCCAAAAGCATACGTCAGGGGTTTGGTCATGCCTTTACTAAGATCGTAATCATAGATTTCATAATGGTGACTTTGTGGGTCGTAACCCGAATAGACTACATCTTGTCCATCAGGCGATAACGATGGATAAAAATGACGATCATTATCTTCCATCGTCAACCTGTGATAATTTGTTCCGTCCGCATTCATAATACATATCTGTTCGGAGGATTGAAGCTTATAGATCTGGCAGGTTAAAACAATGTGACCAGTGGGTTGACCTGTGGGAGAGCCAACAGCCGTTGGAGGCGTCGCGTACTTGGGAGAACCGGTAGAGATCATGACCTGTAGCGTAGCCGCAAAATCAGGGGTTGAAATTGACGGCTTAGTCAATATCCGAAAAAAGCCAGGACCGAAGATCCCGATAAATAACAAGAAGCCACAGATAATGACCAGGCCTGTGGCTGCAAAGTAAATACGGTTGGAGGATTGTTTCGGGTCGGTCGAAGGGTCAGTCACCCATTAATTGTAACCCGTCCATATCGAAAATAGGCTGCGCAGGCTCCTTCAGAGGAAACCATCGTAGCACCAAGCGGATGTTCGGGGGTGCAGAGGGTGCCGAATGCAGAGCAACCCTGGGGTTTGTTCATGCCTTGGAGAATTTCTCCGGCAATGCAAAGCGGCGATTCTTCCGCTTTTATCTCACCAACATCAAATTTCCGTTCTGCATTGAATTCATCGAATTCCGATTTCAACCGCCAGCCACTCATCGGTATCGTTCCTATACCGCGCCATTTTCGATCGCATTCTTCGAAGACTTGAGCGATATGATCCTGTGCGGCCGTGTTCCCTTCGAACGTTACCACCCGCGAATAGGGGTTGGATATTTCAACCTTGCCTTGCTCAAGAAGTTTCACGGTCTCCAATATTCCCTGCACAATATCAAGCGGTTCAAAGCCGGTCACAACCATGGGGATCTGGTATCGATCAACCAGTAGAGGATATTCATGGTAGCCCATCACCGCGCAAACATGACCCGCCAGCAAAAATCCCTGGACACGGGATGTTGGGGATGAAAGTATTGCGTTGATGGCAGGAGGCACGCGTACATGCGAAACAAGGATACTGTAATTGGTAAGGCCAAGCGATCGTGCTTGTAGAACACTCATCACATTCGGCGGTGCAGTAGTCTCAAAACCGATTGCAAAGAAAACGACTTGTTTCTCAGGATTTTCTCGGGCTATTTCCACCGCATCCAACGGGGAATAGACTATGCGCACATCACCGCCTGCGGCTTTCACAGAGAAAAGATCCCGGCCCGAGCCAGGTACGCGCAGCATGTCACCATATGAGCAAAATATAACGTCGGGTTGAGATGCTATGATGAGTGCCTTATCGATCAACTCCAAGGGAGTCACGCACACCGGACAACCCGGGCCATGTACCAATTCAATTTCGGGAGGGAGCAGCTGATCGATACCATAACGAACGATGGCATGCGTCTGTCCCCCACAAATTTCCATAAGTGTCCACGGCTTCGTCACCGTTCGACGAATTTCGTCCATCACATTATTGACTAAAACAGCATCACGATATTCAGAAACGTATTTCATAACTGCTAATTCTATTTCCTCGATCGTTTGACCAAAGAGGATTCCCGTTTCATAGTCCAGGATTTCCCTCAGCCGGCTCCAGTTCATTTTCCAAGTTATCTATTTCTTTTAACAAAGCAAGTGTTTCTTTCGCCTCGGTCTCGCTCAATAAACTTAGTGCGAATCCTACGTGAATAATACAGTATTCTCCGACCCGCGCCTCGGGGACATAATCAAGACAAACCTCGCGCCGTATACCCCCAAAATCCACCTGCGCCATTTTCAATCCGTCTTTTTGATAGATCTCTTCAATTCTTCCAGGTACTGCAAGGCACATTTCAGTCTCTCATTCTTGAAGCTGCGATAACCGCCTGCCCTAACGACAACCCGCCGTCATTGGCAGGCACTTCTCTATGTAGGTATACCCGAAAACCCTTATTTTCCAAAAGTGACAAAGTTCGTCCTAATAAGGTGATATTCTGCCAGACTCCGCCTGAAAGAGCTACTTCATTGATCCCGGTTTCGGTCCTTAGTCGTGAACTAGCAGTTGTTACCATTAGAGCGAGGCCGTTATGGAAGCGAGCCGATATCACGTTTCTGGAAACTCCCGCCAATACATCAGCGATCAGGGGTTCAAAAGCACTTCTCAACCCTATGGTGTTATTGTTCAGCTCGAACGGATACGCGGTGTTTTCAGATTGATCGATA
>Ga0265340_10000729_pt1 | contig 18676 bp, 17 predicted proteins | sample 4CB225metaG_FD_202082 | JGI IMG/M metagenome (GOLD analysis project Ga0265340, IMG submission 202082) | Rhizosphere microbial communities from Carex aquatilis grown in University of Washington, Seatle, WA, United States - 4-CB2-25 metaG | ecosystem: Host-associated > Plants > Roots >...
AAGGAGGCGGAGGCGAAATTTAAGGACCTCTCGACGGCGAACGATCTACTCAAGGACAAGGAGAAGCGTCGGCGGTTCGATGCGGGTGAAATCGATGCCAGCGGAGCGGAGCGGCCGCAGGAGCGGTTCTATCGCGACTTCGCCGATGGCCCCGCTTATGCCTCGCACGCTGGGCAAGACGGATTTGCCAATAACGAGGAACTGCAAGAGTTTCTGGCGCGCGCATTTGCAGGCGGAGGAGGCCGGTCGCAGGGTGCGTTCCACGCGCGCGGCCAGGACGTGAGTTATGTGATTCCGGTTAGTTTCCTGGATGTCGCCAATGGCGCGACACGCACGATCACGCTGCCAGAGGGCAAGACGCTGCAAGTGACGATTCCCGAGGGCGCCGACGACCGGCAGATGTTGCGGTTAAAAGACCAGGGAATGCCAGGCATCGGGGGTGGGCCGGCGGGCGATGCCTATGTCGAACTGCATGTTGCGCCGCATGCCTTCTTTCACCGCAAGGACGACAACATTCATGTCGAGGTTCCGGTCACTTTGAAGGAAGCGGTGTTAGGCGCGCGGATCGAAGTACCGACCATCGGCGGCCCTGTGACGGTGACGGTCCCGAAGGGGTCGAATACCGGGACTACGATGCGGCTGCGCGACCGAGGCATCCGCAACCGCAAAACCGGACAGCGCGGGCATCAGTTGATCACCCTGAAGGTCATTCTGCCTGCAACTGAAGAGCCCGAATTGGTCGCGTTTTTGGAAGCCTGGCAACCGAAGACCCAGCAGAACTCGCGCAAGGAGATGCTGCCATGATGGCTGTTGATGACCTTGTTGCGGCAATAGCCGCTCTGCAACGCAGCGATCTCGAAGCCTGGATCCGCGAGGAACTCGTCGTGCCGCGACAAGAGGCGGGAACGTCGCTCTTTAGCGATATGGAATGCGCACGGGTCCGCCTCATCTGCACGCTGCACTACGATCTTGAGGTCGGTGCGGACACGCTACCGCTCGTGTTGTCGCTGCTCGATCAGCTTTACGAAACCCGGCAGCGCCTTTTTGCGCTCACCGCCGCCGTGACGGCGCAGGACAAGAACATCCAAGCGGGGATCATCGCTGCGATGGAGCGAACAGGTGCTTCGTCTGAGAGTGACAAATCATAGAATTCTCCGTCTCAGAACAGGGCGGCTAGACACGATCTCGGCGTGATATGGGCGCAAACACAGCTCCGTATCGAGCCGATTGGTCAATGACCGAGTTGTGGCTATGACACAACGTGGACGTTCAAGGACTGGCGATGACTGTCCGCTCTTGGCGGATATCTCAGATATCGCAAATTTGATGGAAAGCTCCAAGTGGAGAGAATTCCTTTTATGAGTCCATATGCTTAACTGGGATTGTCGAGGTCTGTGTAGTGCCGCTCGACGTGCTATTTCATCTCTGAATGCCAATTATTCCTGCGCCAACTTGCACGCTTGAATTATTCCCGGGCGAAGTCAGTGTTCATGCCTCCCGACGGCGGTTAACTGTTCATTCTGTTCGACCAACGGGTGCGGATCACTTCCTCGCGATCCATCGTATCGAGTTGTTCGTCGACGCGTTTGATGGCATCTTCGACTTCCGGCAACAGCACTTTTTCCAGTGCCTGCGCGCGTCGTTCGGTGCGGCGGTATTCGCGCGCCAGGCGGTTGAGATTGCCGGCGCACACACCGGTCTTGGCGGCAAGGCCGATCAGCTTCTCGAACGCCGCGCGGCAGGCCTTGGCCTCGGGCGAGGGGTCGACCGCGGCCGGGCTCTGGGCCACAAACTGGGCGGGCTCGCTAGGTGATAGCATGGCAAGGCCAAGAAACAGGCTACGAGACGTGCCGGGCAGTTCCGGCGACGGCGGCGCCGGATAGGCTTGCAGATCGTCGAGGCCGTGACGTTCAAGCGCCGCGGCCAACGCCGCAGCCGCGGCTTTGGTCGCGGCGGCAAGCGCGTCCGCGTGTTCCTGGTAGAGTTTCAATTGCCGCAGGATTTCGGCCGCCAGCAGCGTCCGCTTTTCATCGAGAAACTCGTAGCCCTGACGCATGAGCTTTCGCTCATCGACAAGTTCGATGGCAGCGCTGCGGGTGGGGGCGACCTCACGCATCGGCTTGGCCCGCTTTCGCCGGGGCGATATATTGCGCGATCTGGGCATCCGACAGCCGCGTCAATTCTCTCTTCGGTAATTCCCGCAACACCATCCAGCCCGCCTCCATGCTCTCTTCCAGCGTGCGGCGTCCGCTCTGGCCGATCAGCGTGGTTTCGAAGCGGTCGGCGAAGTCGAGATATTTCAGATCGAGCGGCGTCAATCCATCGCGGCCGACCACGCTCGCCAAGACACGCACGCGGACGGCCTTGGCAAAGGAGGCAAAAAGCTGATTGGCGAGCGCCGGATGATCGGCATGCGAATAGTTCTTGCCGATGCCCTGGTCCATCAGCCGCGACAGGCTCGGCAGCACATTGATCGGCGGAAACACGCCTTTGTGGTCGAGCGCGCGGTCGAGCACAACCTGACCTTCAGTGATGTAGCCGGTGAGATCGGGAATCGGATGGCTGATGTCTTCTGCCGGCATCGTCAGGATCGGCAGTTGCGTTACCGTGCCTTCGGCGCCGCGCAGGCAGCCAGCGCGCTCGTAGATCGAGGCGAGATCGGAATACATATAGCCGGGATAACCCTTGCGGCTCGGCACTTCGCCATGGCTGGCAGAAACTTCGCGCAAGGCTTCGCAATAATTGGTCATGTCGGTCATGATGACCAAGACATGGCGGCCTTCTTCCGAAGCGAGATATTCGGCGGCGGTCAGGGCAAAACGCGGCGTCAGCAGGCGCTGGGTCGATGACTCGCTCGCGAGATTGAGAAACATCGCGGTGTGGGCCAGCGCGCCGGAATCCTGCATTGCGCGGCGAAAGGTTTCGGCGGTGTCGTGCGAAATGCCGATGCCGACAAAAACGATGGCGAAACCGGCAGCATCGGCGCGCCGCAGCCGCGCATTCTGCGCGATGTCGCTGGCGATGCGGTCGTGCGGCATGCCGCCGGCCGAGAACAGCGGCAGCTTCTGCCCGCGCACTAGGCTGTTCATCAAATCTATTGCCGTGACGCCGGTTTCGATGAAGTCTTTCGGCAATTCGCGCGCCGTCGGATTGATCGGCACGCCGTCGATGCGCATGCGTCTGCGCGCCGGCACCGGCGGTCCGCCGTCTGCCGGTTCGCCGACGCCGTTGAAGACGCGGCCGAGCAGTCCGGGGCCAACCGCGAAATGCAGTGGCTCGCCAATGAAACGGACTTTGATGTCGCGCAACCCGAGCCCGATGGTCGATTCCAGCACTTCGACCACCATCGTATCCTGGTCGAGCGACGCCACTCGCCCGAGCTTGGCCGGTTGATCCGTGCTCAGAATTTCCACCGCTTCGTTCAACCCGGCTTCGACATTGCGCCGCAAGAACAGCAGCGGTCCGTCGATGGCGGTAGCTGTGCCCTGTACCGAAAGATCAGGCCGCATGGGGCTCATCCTTTCCCAATGCCGCCATCGTGCTTTCCAGCGCGGCGCGTAGTTCGACGAATTTCTCAATCTGCTCTTCGCCGATCTCTTCGCCCATGCGCTGCAAGCGGCGCAGAATTGAGAGCTCAGCGATGGTCTGCGGTAGCACCCCGCGGCCGAGCGCGGCTTGCGCCAATTCAATGAAATTTAGAATGATCTTGAGCATCGCGGTTTGTCGTTTGGGCGAGCAGTAGCGATCGACCTCAGAAAAGGCCGACTGGCGCAGGAACGCCTCGTTGATAAGTTCCGCGCATAGCAAAGTGAGCTGCTGGGCGGGCGGCAGCGAGTCCTTGCCAACGATGCGCGCCATGCGTTCGAGGTCGGCCTGTGCCTCGAGCAGCGACAGTAGTCGCTCGCGCTGCGCGTGCCATTCCGAATTGCCGCGCGCGGTCCACCAGGCAGCGAATCGTCCAGAATTTTCCGAATAGGATTGCAATGGATGAATGGCCGGATAGAAACGCGCCTGCGCGCGCTCGCGGTCCAAGCCCCAGAAGCAGCGCACGTAGCGCTTGGTGTGGCTGGTGACCGGTTCGGAAAAATCGCCGGCCGGCGGTGATACCGCGCCGATGATGGTGAGCGAGCCGTCCTTGCCGCCAAGCGTCTTCACCCGCGCCGCGCGTTCGTAGAATTCGGCCAGGCGTGAACCGAGATAGGCCGGATAAGCCGCTTCGCCGGGCAGTTCGCCGAGTCGGCCCGACACTTCGCGCAAGGCTTCCGCCCAGCGGCTGGTCGAATCCGCCATCAACGCCACGTGCAGGCCCTGGTCGCGGAAAAATTCGCCAACCGTGACGGCGGTGTAAATACTGGCTTCGCGCGCGGCCACCGGCATGTTTGAGGTATTGGCGATGATGACGGTGCGCTCCATCAGCCCGCGGCTGGTGCGTGGATCGGTCAGCTTGGGAAATTCGCGCAACACTTCGGCCATTTCGTTGCCGCGCTCGCCGCAGCCGACATAGATGATGACATCGGCGTCGCACCATTTCGCTAGCGTCTCCTGCAACACAGTTTTGCCGGTGCCAAAGCCGCCGGGGATCGCGGCCTGCCCGCCACGCGCCACCGGAAATAACGTGTCGAGGATACGCTGGCCGGTGATCATCGGCTCGTCGGCCGGCAGCCGTTCGCGCACCGGCCGCGGCTTGCGGATCGGCCACAACTGGAAGAACCCGATGTTGTGCGTGCCACCGTCGGCAGATTTGATGCTGCAGAGTGTGGCGTCGTGCGGATAGGTGCCTTCGGCCACGATGCTGTCGACCGTTCCGCCGATGCCCGGCGGCAGCAGAACATATTGTTGCACGCCATCGCTCGGCAGGGCGCCGATGGCGGCGCCAGCATTGAGCGTGTTGCCCACTTTAACCAGCGGACGAAATCCAATCTTATCACCGGCTTTGCCGACGTGTGCGCCGCCAGCGTCGAGCGGGCGCAGCAAGCCGTCGAAAATATGCCCGAGCAGGCCCGGTCCCAGCCGCACCGACAGCGCTGCGCCTGTGCCGCGTACGGCGTCGCCCGGCCGCATGCCGGTGGTGTCTTCGTAGACTTGGCCGACCAGTTCGTCGTGCTTGAGCCGGATGACCTCGCCGGGGCGGTGTTCGGGTCCGACCTCGATAGCTTCCCCAATGCGGAATTCGCCCTGCACGCGGGCATAGACCACCGGGCCGCCGACCCATCGTATGACTGCGTCGCTCATTCTTTTGTCCCGCGATCGAGTTCGTCGAGCAGCAGCGCTGCGATGGCGCCGCTATCGTTGAGCAGGCCTTGCACCGTGGCGTCGAGCACGGCCTGATCAGCTTTGATTCGGAGGCCGGCGTTCAGTTCATTGTCGACGGTGAAGGTAACGGCGATGCCGCCGCCAAATGTAGCCTTGAAACTTTCACGCTCGCGCGCGTCCCAGCCGGCCGGATGTTCGACCGTCCAGGCACCGCGCCGCAGCCGTGCCGTGCCCAGGTCCGCGACGGTGCCGGCCCATAGTTTTCGGGCATCGGCGTCATGCCAGCGCGCCGCCAGAGCTTCGCGCAGCAGCGGCATAGCGGCGGCGAGCGCGCGGGTGGCCTGTTGTTGCTGTTGGGCGCGGGTCGCCGATTCTATCTCCGCTTTCGCGCGCGCCATCCGGCGCTCGCCCTCGCGGCGCAATTCGGCGATCGACTGATGCAGCCGTGCCCGCGCCGCCTTGCGGGCCTGCGCGACGGTCGTGCGCGCATCGAGGTGCGCCGCCGCGATCATGGCGTCACTCTCGTCCCGTAACTGTTGTTCGATCTCGCGCGCCAGCGCGTCGGCTTGCAGCGATGGAATCAGACTTGGTTCGTGCAGTTTGGGCTCGCTCACGTTTCGATTCCCAGGACGCGCCTGAGCCTCCTGCCAAGATCGGGCGGATCGCGGCGTGACCGCACGTCCGGAACCAGCGTCAGCGTCGGCGTCTCCGCCAGCATCGCCATTTCCAGTTCGGCCGCCGGCACGTGGCGGGCGATATCCGCGGTCATGATGACGAGCGCTGCCCGCGTACGCGCATCCGCCAGCACTGTACCGGCATCCTTGGGCGAGGGCGTGATGGTCTCCATGCCGGTTAGGCGAAAGCCCGCTGCCGTCAGTTCGTCGCCGATGAATATGGCTGCGCCCATCGATTGCGTATCCTTGTCAGCCGGCTCGGTTAAGAATCAGCACCGCGACGATCAGGCCGTAGATGGCGATGCCTTCCGCGAGTCCAACCAGGATCAGCACGCGGCCGAGCAGTTCCGGTTTTTCCGCCAGGGCGCCGACCGCCGCGCTGCCGACCGAAGCGACTGCATAACCGGCGGCCAGCGTGGACAGACCGGCGGCGATGGCCGCAGCCATGAACGCCCATGATGCCGTCGAACTATCGGCCGCAGCGCGCGCCGCTGTCTGCGCGACGGCCGGCTCGCTCTGAAACAGCAGGATCGTGACGCCGACGGCGACAATCGCCGCCGCTGCCAGCACCAGCGCTGGGAAACGCAAATTAGCCTTCATGATGATGTGCCCCTCAAGTTGATTTCGACAGACTGTCGTTGACAATGATCGGCGGTGGCAGCGGCTTGAAGGCGCGGCCTTCGCCGGTGAGAAAGCGGATGAAGAATTCGAACAACAGCAGGCGCGTGGTCTGTATGCTCACCACCACGCCCTCCAAGGCGATGACCAGCACGTTGCCGATGGCCAGTACGATCCAGAACCCGAAGCGCCCGCTGGCATGCGCCATCTCAACGATGGCGACCGACAGTCCGGCATGGGCCAGCGCGAAAGCGCCGATGCGGGCGAATGACACGGTGTTGACCAGCAGCCGCAGAATCTGTTCGACGAATTCCGCCGCGGCCGTCGCCAAGGCCGCCAGCTTGCCGGCTGGCGCCAACACCACCGCCCCGATAATAAACCAGAGCGTGCCTGCGGCGGCGAGCAGCAGCCCGATCTGCCGCAGATTTTCCAGCGGTGTCAGCATCAGCCCGGCATAGGCGGCGGTGAGACCGGCACGGTGACCCCACCAATGCAGGCCTTCGCCGCGCCAATGCATCTGGATCGCGTCGAGCAGCAGACCAAGCGCGATGATCGCCATGCCGGCGATCACGGCAACGATCAGCAGCGTGATCGGATCGGCTATCGGACGCATCCATAGCGCCGGGATAACATCCTCGAGGCAAAAAACGCTGCCGAACAGAAAGCCGAAAACGATCGCCATGACGCCGCCCGGCACCAGCATAAAGGTCATCGGATAGCGGCGGCTGAGCACAAGGCCGGCGATCAGGACGACCGCGCCCTGTCCGACGTCGGCGAACATGAAGCCGAAGATCGACGAGGCGATCACCGCCAGCAACTGGCTCGGATCGCTTTCGTACTGCCCGGGCGTGCCGAGCATGCGCGCGAAGACTTCGAAGGCCCGCGCCCAAGGCGGATTGTGCAGCACCAGCGGCGCGCTCATGCCTTGCGGGGTGTCGGCAAGCCGCAGGATATAACGAACGTCGCAGGCATCGAGCGCGCGGCGCAGGCTGGCGCCGGTCACGTCGCTGGTCCAGCCGCTCACCCAGGCCAGCCGCTCGCTGCCGCGCAGGTCCTTGGCGTGCTCGTTCAACCATTCGATCAGCGTGATATCGCCGAGCGCTTGCGCGATGTGCAGCCGCTCGGACAAAGCGGCGAGTTGCACCAACTTCTCGGCGCGTTGCGAACTGAGTTCGCGAAGGCGCGTAGCCAGGGCTACGACCGCGTCTGGCGCCGCCGATGGCAGCCAAGCAGGGAGCGTAACGACGCTGCCCTTCATCGTCGGCAGGTGTGCTTCGATCTCGCCGATGTCGACCGGGCGGCCGATGACCAAGACATAGTTAGCCATTGGCGTTTGCCACGGCTTGAATAAAGCGAGGGCGGGGATTTCGCGCGGCTTGATGCCTGGCGGCAGGATCAGGAGCCGTACCTGCAATTTAGGTCCGGCCTTGGCCAGCAGGTGAAGGTCGGGAAGAACCGCTCCCGCGCTTTGCAAGGCCGTCTGCAATTGCGAGAGACCAGCCGTTTCCTGCGTCAGCCGTTCGGTCGCGACGATCAGCGGATCGGCTTCGCTCACCCATGCCGTCAACCGCGTGCGCGCGGCTGCCAGCGTGTCGCTCATTTGTTCGGAGCGGCGGTCGGCCAAGGCCGCAGGTGGTGGCCAATAGGTCTGATAGCGCCGCGCCAATTCACGATGGGCTTTGAGTTCGTAGTCGAGGCCGGGAAACAGCAGGCGATCGCTGGCGTGGCTGCGTGCCTCCAATTCTACCGCGCCGGTGCGCGACAGACATTCCAGCACCCGCGCCAGTTCCTTGTGCACGGTCACCAGTTCAAACCAATGGGCGGCGACTGGGCGCAGCGTCATGCGGCCTCCCGCACGCCGGTGGTTTCGAATAGCCGCCGCCGTACCAGGTTGCCGCGCAGGCGTTCGAGATCGAGGGCCGCCAACGCCAGATGGCTGAACACCGCGGCGGGCGAGGCACCGTTCTGGCGGAACAAGCGTGTGAGGCGTTTTGCAACTTCGAGGCGATGGGGCGGGCTGGTGCCGGGCGGCGCGGCCAACGCCAGTTGCACCGCATGCGCCGCCACCACCGCGATGAGATTGTGCAGCCCGTGGGTTTCGGCCCTGCCGGATCGCGGCCACAGCAATTGCCAGTGCGCGGCCCAACGGTGCGCCAGGCTCGTCCCACGGCCGGGCGCGGGCAGAAGCGGCGCGAGTGGCGAATTTTCCAAAGCCGCGCTGCGTTGCAGCGGATTACCCTCGGCAAAAGCCGCTAGAGCGCTATCTTGCTTTGCCCAGGCCGGGGCTTCGCCTCTGAGCAAAGCATTGATCGCGGGTAGATCGGCGACATGCGCAGCCCACAGAACCGCCGGCTGCCAGTCGCGATCCAGCCAACCGGCGACCTCGGCGACATAGGTACGCCAGCTCATGCGCAGCAGGCGTTCGATGGCGTGGCTTGTCACACCGGCGTTTAGCCGCTCGGTGAAACGGCGGAGCGGCGTCCCCCGCGCGCGCTCGAGAAAGTGGTCAAGCGAGCGCGCCGCTTCGAGCATGCGCCAGTCGGCTTCCGACAGCCGCTCGCCATGGCGCGCTTGCAGCCGCGCTTGCACATAACGCCAGCGCGGTCGGGGACTCACGAGCCACCCGTCAGCTTGACGGCGGCTCGGCGCACGGCTTCGGCCAGAGCGGCGAGTTTATAATCGTTATCGGGGTTATCGCCGCCGGCGGGGTTGGCTTCGGCGAGGCGTTGCAAGTCTCGCTGCACCTTTTGCAAATAAGCGGTGTGCAATTTCGATATGAGGGTATCGGTGCGACGCGAGATGTCACCGGCCTGCGTCCGTGCCTCTTCCACCAGGCACCGTGCCTCATTGGCGCTACGCTCAAGCGCCGCGACGCCGTCGCGTTCGGTCTTGAGCACGCGTTCGATGGCGGCGTTGACCGGGTCGTTATGCGATTTTTCTTGTGGCCGTGCCATCTTCGGAGTCATTGGGTGATATTTCCGACCGACAATCGGCGTAGCACCGGCGCTACACCGGCGACCGCCGCCGCGAATCTCGCGGCGGCGTATATAGTGCAGATATCATCAAAGTCGCACTATACGGACCATTGAAGCGCGCGTACTCGGCCCGCATTACTTCTCGATCGGGTTGTCCTTCTTTTCCCATTGCTCGATTTCCATGATCACGGCGGCCCGCAATGTATTTTCGTCGTAAGCAAAATAGCGACTACCGAAGAGAAGCATCGGCTTGTGCGTGATCTTTTCGATCGCTTCCTTCGCTTCGCGCATGCGCGCAAATTGCTCATCGTATGGAACGTCCCAGAACGGCTTCTTGGCATATAGTCCAGCGATCGGGTAGCCCTTGGCGGCAAGACGCGAAAAGTCGTCCGGAAACTTATCAAGCACATTGAATTGAGCCTGGATGAGCGCAGTCAGGCCGCGCTGGTCCAACTCTTGTTCCCAATGCCGCAAGCCTTCGATTTTCTCGAACTCGATCAGCATGATAAGCCCGTTGGTGAGCGTCTGCGCTACGGCGCAATTGATCAAACCTAAGCTTGCCACCGAGGCGGCCACGATAGAGAGCGCTTGAACGACGAAACGACGGATAATGCGGTCCATGGTGCTGCTCCAAGCCAGAGAGGCGGCCGTGAGTGCCACACAATTGGCTTTGTGTAATTAAATGGCACGCTCGGAAGCCCGACGCATTGACTTGGCTCAACCCTGCGTGGGGGCCTTCGTAAGAATGCTAGTCTCTGGTCATGTGAGACATTTCGGTTATCGCTGCGCCGGACCCGCTTTCGGTCCCAAAGGAAACTGTTGATCATGTCAAAATGCCTCAGATAATTCGTACCAGGCGCGTGGACGTGTCAAGAATTTCGCCGAATGCCTAAAGGACTGCCGCGCCTCGCGAATCGTGGTCGCATTCTTAAAGGAGGGCGTGCCGAGAATATTTGGCCATAATGCGCAATTTTGCGGCAAAAGATACAAATCTAATGATCATAGATCAGTTGATCTGCGTCAAACCTTGCTCTCGCTGGGAAGGCTTTGATTATTTAGGGCGGCGGCGAAAATCCAAGGTAGAGGAGTTACATCCATGAGCCTAGAATTCAATCGCAGAGAATTGCTGGTAACCGGCACAGTGGCGAGTATGGCTCTGCCTGGAGCGAGTTTCGCACAAAATGCGCCAGCTGCACCAGCTGCACCAGCTGAGCCGGTTGCGCCAGTCGCGGCGGCGCCATCCGATACGAGCGGCGTGCCGAATAACGAAAAGAAACTCAATATCGTCACATTGCGCGACCTCGAAGCCGAGGCGCAAAAAGTGATGGCGGCGTTCGGCTTTGCTTACGCCGCCGGCGGTGCCGGCGACGAATGGACCCTGCGGGAAAACCTCGCGGCCTTCAATCGCTGGGTCATCAATCCCGAATACATGAACGGCACCGGCGCTGCCGATACCACGACAACGCTTCTCGGCAGCAAGATATCATATCCGGTGATCACGGCGCCGATCGGCAATCAGGGTTCGGTCCACGCCAAGGCGGACGAGCCTAACGTCAAGGGAACCAACGCTGCAGGAACGATCTTCTGCGCGAGTTCGGTGTCGCAACTCAGTCTCGAAGAAATCGCGGCAGCCGGCGAGGGCCCCAAATGGTTCCAACTCTATATCCCGCGCGATCGCGGCTTTGCCAAGGAGCTTCTACAGCGTGCCAAGGCTGCCGGTTACAAGGCTATTATCGTCACCGCCGATGTAGATGTCACCAGCAACCGCGAACGCTCGATGCGCCTGCAGGGCGCGGCTGTGCCAAACCTGAAAATGGGTAACGCTCCCAAGACGCCGGGCGGCAAAGGCAGTGCGATGGACATGAAAGGCGACATGGCCTGGAGCGACGTTGAATTTTGCCGTCAGGAATCCGGCCTGCCGGTCATCATCAAGAGTATCCTGTCGCCGAGCCAGGCTTTGCAGGGCCTCAAGTACGGCTGTTCGGCGATCTGGCTATCCAACCACGGCGGCCGTCAACTCGATAATTCTCCGTCGGCGATGACGACCTTGCCCCAAGTCGCAAAAGCGGTGAAGGGCCGCGTGCCGATCATCATCGACGGCGGCATTTTCCGCGGTCAGGATGTGTTCCGGGCGCTGGCGCTCGGTGCCGCCGCGGTCGCTATCGGGCGCCCGACTCTTTACGGGTCCGCACTCGGCGGCGCGCAGGGCGTGCAGGCTGTGCATAGCCATCTTAAGGCCGAATTGGGCATGGTTATGCGGCTTGCCGGCACACCGGCGATCAAGAACATAACGCGTGAATTCGTAGCGCGCGCCGAGCGTGAATCGGCCTGACGAAGTGGCGCGGGAGCGACTTTGCCGGTCCCGCGTCAACCCATCCGGATCAAGGTGTCGTCATGTCATACGTGTGACATTGATTGCACAGGGTAACCGACGCCATGTGCACATGATGGCATTCCGCGCAGGCGACTTCACCGCGATGTGAAGCGTGTGGGTTCGGCTGATCCTTCGCGGTCATTGCCGCGAGCTTGTCATAGGTGCCGCCGTGGCACGCAAGGCAGGTCGCCATTTCCGGTGCCTTCGCTGTGCTCTCCACATGACATTTGGCGCAGGCGACGCCGGCCGTGACATGCTTGTCGATAAGAAAGCTATGACCTGCCCCGGGAGCTGGCGGCATTTGCGCCGCTGCGCGCATGATGAAGACCTGAGACAGGCCGATGAGGAGGCAAAGGCCAGCGATCGTTATGGTGCGCATATTCGGACCCTCTAATCGAACAACATAAATTTATGATATCTGCCGATAGGATACTTCAGTCTAGGTGCCGCCGAATAGAAATAGAACGTGCCGCGACAGCCGGCGGCAATGAAGCTTGCGCAACATTGTACGTTGCCATTTTTTCCCCGCCCGAACCTTGCCTCCGGATTGGCAAAACTGTCAATTACCTGCTTATTTGTTCGGGTTTTAGATTATCGAAGTCATTCGCCCGGTAAACCAAGGCAGAGACGACCCAACTGGCGATGAATATTCCGACGACCGCGAAGCCAACATTCGCCAAGTCTTTGTTAAGACCGCCGATGATGCCCCAGAACTCGCCTTCCAGGCCGAGCTTGCCGCCGATCAGTCCGAGCGCTTCTATCCCGCCAATGAAAAAGGCTACGACGACCGACGCTGCCGTGATTGTAAGATTGTACCAAAGCTTGCGGATCGGATGAACGAATGCCCAACCGTAAGCGCCAACCATCAGCGTGCTATCGGTCGTGTCCATAAGAGACATGCCTGCTGTGAACAGGGCGGGAAACACCAGGATTGTCCAGAAGGTCATGCCTTGCGCGCCTTGAGTGGCCGAAATGCCGAGGAGGCCGATTTCCGTGGCGGTATCGAAGCCAAGGCCGAACAGGAAGCCGATGGGGTACATGTGCCAGGAGCGTGAGACGACGTTGAATACCGGACGGAAGACGCGAGCGATGAGCCCGCGTCCTGCCAGGAGGGCGTCAAGGTCTTCATCGACAAGCTTCTCGCCGCGGCGCGCACGCGTAAACGCCAGCCAAATTCCCTTCAGGACGACGAAATTGGCGAGGCCAATCGTCAAAAGAAAGAACGCGGATATCCCGGTTCCGATCACACTGCCGATGTTGTAAAACCAACCGAGGTTGTTCTGCATGGCTCCCGCCGTCATTGCGATTGCGACGGATGCGATGACGACAATTGTGGAATGTCCCAATGAAAAGAAGAAGCCGACCGAGTAGGGCGCCTTCCCATCCTGCATGAGCTTGCGGACGACATTGTCGATGGCCGCGATGTGATCGGCGTCGAACGCATGCCGGACGCCGAGCATATACGCCAAGAACGCTGTGCCGAGCAGGAGCGGACGATCGGCGAAAGCGGTCAACGCCCAAGCCCAGGCTCCAATATTCGCCGCTGCCAAAACGGCATAACTAATCGCCGTTTTTGTCTTAATCCGTGATGGTCGATCGTCGTACGGATTTGGCAGCATGATTCAATCCTCTAGTTAGACTGCTCAAGCTTAGAACGACGTTTGGTTTAAGCCGCGCACCGGCAGCGGCTTCATCGCTCAACATATACGCGGTAGCGGGTCGTCCTCGAGCTCACCGAGCAGTCGTTCGCCGCCGATTTCCGTTTGCAGCACCACCTGGGAACCGGAGCCGCTCAATTTCCCTATGATCGCCGCGGCTTCGCCGCCGGGCAATGCGCGCCAGAGCGCCAAGGCGCGAGGCGCATCTTCGGCCGACAGCGCGGCCACCACGCGACCTTCGCAGGCTAGGTAGAGAGGGTCGTAACCCAATATATCGCAGACACCACGCACCGGCGGGTGGATGGGGATGGCATCTTCATCAAGCCGAACGGTCAATGTGGTGGCGTGGGCAATTTCGTGCATGACGGTGACGAGCCCGCCGCGGGTCGGGTCACGCATGAAGCGCAATCCTGGCAAATCCCACAACGCCTGCGCCAACGGCAACACGCTGGCCGCGTCGGATAGTAGATCGCCTTTCAGCCCGAAGTCCTCGCGGGCCAACAGCACGGCGGTCCCGTGGTCGCCGACCGGTCCGCTGACCAACACCACGTCGCCATCGCAAATCCGGTCAAGCCCGAGCCGAAGACCGGGACGCCGGATTCCGATGCCCGTCGTCGCAAGGTAGAGGCCGCCGCCCTCGCCACGGCGCAGCACCTTGGTGTCGCCGGCGACGACACGGACGCCGCATTGCTCGGCGGCGCGCGCCATGCTGGCGATCACGCGATCAAGAACGGAAAACTCCAAACCTTCCTCAATGAAGGCGTTGAGCGTCAGGTAAATTGGCGTGGCGCCTGCGACAGCGAGATCGTTCACCGTGCCGTGCACCGCAAGCGCGCCAATGTCTCCGCCGGGAAATTCGAGCGGCTGCACGGTAAACCCGTCGGTGGTGATCATCACCTCTCCCGGGGGCATAGGCAGAAAGGCGGCGTCTGAGTTGATATCGAGTTGCGGATTGGCGAGATGTCGCGCGAAAATATCGGCAATCAGTTCGCGCATGTAGCGGCCGCCATTGCCGTGCGCGAGCGTGACATATCGATCTTCGATCATGCCCGTGCGCCCGCTTCGACGAGTTGCCCAAAGCTCAAGCCAGCGTCGTTGCACGGCAGCTTTTCAGGAATGTGAACGGTGAAGCCTTCACGCTGGGCGGCGAGAACGACGCGTTCGGACAGCAGGCGGTTCTGGAATACGCCTCCTGTCAAGCCCAGGTGGGAGACGCCATGGTCGGCGCGCACGGCTTGCGCTTGCGTAAGAAGCATTTCGGCAATCGTGGCATGGAACATGGCGGCCCGCGCTGGAATGCTTTGTCTTGTATCTTGCAGGCAAGGCAGCAGGGGACTCCAATCGCTCTCCCAGATGCTGTCCGGGCGGCGGGACAAGGGCAGTGGAACGGCCTCGACGTTGCCGGCCGCAATAGCCTCGAGGCAGCCTGGTGCCTGTCCTTCATAGCTGGCGTGCGATACCAGCCCGAGCAGGGCGGTGGCGCCATCGAATAGCCGCCCGATCGACGACGTGCGCGGGCAATTGATGCCGCGCTTCCAGGCATGGCGCAAGATCTCGATCTTCTGCTCGCAGTCTTGCCACTCCATTCCGGCTTCCCAACACAACGCCAGGGCGCTGCGCCAAGGGGCGCGGGCGGCGCGATCGCCGCCGAGCAACGCAAATGGCCGCACCGTGGCGGCGCGGCGCCAATGCCCCGGCTGCCCCAGTAGCGCCTCACCGCCCCAGATCGTCCCATCGCGGCCGAAGCCGGCACCGTCCCAGGTGAAGACCAGCCAATCGTTACCCTGAGCGAGTTCTCCCGCCAGCGCCGACGCGTGCGCTTCGTGGTGAAATATCTTGCTCACCGGCAGGCCCATTTGCCGCGCGAACTGTGTCGTCGCATAACCGGGATGGGCGTCGCACAGGATGGCTTCGGCGGACACGCCATAAAGCGATTGCAGATCGGCGGCGACTTGTTTCAGCAAGGCCATGCCGCGCGGCGTATCCATATCGCCGAGGTGTGGCGAGACGACCGCTCGGTCTCTCCAGCCCAGCGCGATGGTGTTCTTGAGCTGGCCGCCCAAGGCCAGCAGCGGCCGTGGCAGAATGAATGGCAGTTCGATTTCGAGCGGTGCGTTGCCGCGTCCGAGTCGAAGCGGGCGCGGCTTGTCCGCGATGACGCGGTAAACGGAATCGTCCGCCGGGCGCACGATAGGGCGGTCATGATGGAGGAAAGCATCGGCAACCGACGCGAGGCAGGCCTCCGCCGCCGCGTTGTCGGTCAGAACCGGCTCGCCGCTGATATTGCCGGAGGTGGCGACTAGTGGCGCGCCGAAGTCCTCAAGCAGCAGATGGTGCAGCGGGCTGTACGGCAGCATGGCACCGATTTCGCCGCTGTCGGGCGCAATCTCGGGCGCCAATTCATTGCCCGGTTTCTTCGGCACCAGCACCACGGGCCTTATCGGGTCGCGCAGCAAGGTCTCGTTTGCGGCATCCAATATAGCTACATGGCGAAGTGTGGCGAGGTTTAGCTGCAGCGGGAACATGACGGCCAGTGGCTTGTCGGGGCGTCGCTTGCGCGACCGCAGGGTGGTGATCGCGACGGAGCTCCCGGCATCGCAAAGGAGATGGTAACCGCCAATGCCTTTGACTGCGACGATTTTGTCCGACCGTAGCGCCGCTACCGCCGCGGACAGCGCATTGGGACCATGTTCAGCCTGCTTCCCAACGATCCGAAATTCAAGGCATGGCCCGCACAGCGGGCAGGCGATCGGTTCGGCATGAAATCGCCGGTCGCTTGGATCGGCATACTCGGCCGCGCAGGACGCGCAGAGCGGGAAGCGCGCCATCGAGGTGTTGGCGCGATCATAGGGCAGGCGATTGATCAAAGTGTAGCGCGGGCCACACTGCGTGCAATTGATAAATGGATACCGAAAGCGCCGGTCGCTCGGGTCATTCAGTTCGGCAAGGCAATCGTCGCAAGCGAAGTAATCCGGCGGCACATGGGCTTGCGCCGCGGTTGCCGCCTCGCTGCCGCGGATTTGAAACCCCGCGTTCAACTCCGGTAAGGCCGGCAAGTCCGACAGGATTGTGGGCCGCGCCAATGGCGGCGGTTCGGTCAAAAGTGCGCGGCCGAAGCGTTGCAGCATTTCGGGCGTGCCTTGCGCCATGACGACGACTTCGCCGCCACGGTTTTGTACCCAGCCTTGCACGCCGCAGCGCTGTGCCATACGATAGACAAAGGGACGAAATCCGACGCCTTGGACGCGGCCACCCAAGACCCATTGTCGCGCAACGTGCACGATCGCGCGGTCCTTTGCGGCGCTATTCAGCATGAGTCAATTTGCGCTGCGTGCGCACGCCACTCGACCACCAGATCCGACACGCGCCTTCGTCCGAGACCATGCAAGGGCCGATGGGTGTACGCGGCGTGCAGGCACGGCCATACAACGCACATTGATCCGGATAGATGCGGCCGAGCACTACCCGTGCGCAGTCGCAGCCGGGCGGCATTTCGCCGGCGCGCTTGCGCATGGCGTCGTCGAAGGAGGGGTAGAGCATCGTGGCGTCATGGGCGACGAATTCGGGGCGCAACGCATAGCCGGACGCAGGGATGATGCCGATGCCGCGCCAGTTCGCATCGACCACGTCCATGGTGGCGTCGAGCTGGCGTCGCGCCGCGGAATTTCCACCCGGCCGCACCACTTCCGGATAACAATTGTCGAGAAAGCAACGTCCTTCGACGAGTTGTCGCAAGACCGAGTAGAGCGCGGCGACGAGGCTCTCGCCGGTGAATCCGGCAACCGCGGTCGGCAGGCCGTGCTTTTCCGGGACGAAAGCCCATTCCTCGGGACCCATCACGGTCGAGACGTGGCCGGGGGCGACCAGCGCATCGAAGCCGGGTGTGCCCGATTCCAGCAGCATGGCGACCGCTGGCCACGTTTTTCGGCCCGCCAGCAGCACGGACAGATTGTCTGGAACGCCTTCGGCAAGCATGGCGGCCACAGGCGCCGTTGTCGTTTCAAAGCCGGCGGCGAAAAATACGACGCGGCGATGCGGATTGTCGCGCGCGATGCGAACCGCCTCAAGCGGGGAGGCGATCGGCACGATTTCGCCGCCGGCGGCGCGCGCCTGCTCCAGCGAACGTATTTCGTTTTTGCGAACATTGACCGGCACGCGCAGCATGTCGCCGAACGCGACCAGGATGATTTTTTCCGTGAGCGCGAGTTGGATCGCTTGATAAATGGCCTCTTCCGGACATATGCAAACCGGGCACCCTGGCCCCGCCACCAACTCGATGTCTGGCGGCAAGGCCTTGCGCAAGCCAGTCATGGCGATTGATCGCTCATGACCGCCGCATACATTCATGATCTTGAAACGGCGGGGCAGCTTCAGCGCACGAAGGCGATCAAGCCACTGCCGGGTGGTGGTGGTGGCCATGGTGGTGGGCCTCGTGAGGTTTGCTGGCGGTATTCTGCAACGATCGAATCTTTGCGATCTCGCCACGAAGCCAGGCTCCCCAGGCATCTAGATTGATGGCCTTGCGCGCCGACAACGGGATAACCGGGACGGCGCTGGCGAGATCGCGGATCGCCTTCTCGGCGCGCTGCGGGTCAAAATCGTCCATGACTGGCGCGAGATCCATCTTGGTCAACAGCACAAGATCGGCGGCGCGGAACATGACGGGGTATTTCGCCGGCTTGTCATCGCCTTCGGTCATCGACAACAGAACAATATTGCGATGCTGACCGAGATCGAAGCTCGCCGGGCACACAAGATTTCCAACGTTTTCGATAAATACAATGTCCAGATTGGACAGAGGCAGTTCGTGCAATGCATTATGAACCATCTGCGCGTCGAGATGGCAGGCGCTGCCGGTGGTGATCTGCACTGCCGGAACGCCGTGAGCGCGAATGCGCCGCGCGTCGTTATCCGTCTCCAGATCTCCTTCAATAACGGCGATGCGGAAGTCGGCCTTAAGTGCGTCAATCGTCGCTTCGAGCAGGGCGGTTTTGCCGGCCCCCGGCGACGACATGAGATTAAGAGCGACCACGCCGTGGCTATCGAAGTGTTCACGGTTATGGGCCGCAACCCGATCGTTGGCGGCGAGCAGGCGCCCGACCACCTCGACGGTGGCGGTATCGT
>Ga0265340_10000730_pt1 | contig 18662 bp, 12 predicted proteins | sample 4CB225metaG_FD_202082 | JGI IMG/M metagenome (GOLD analysis project Ga0265340, IMG submission 202082) | Rhizosphere microbial communities from Carex aquatilis grown in University of Washington, Seatle, WA, United States - 4-CB2-25 metaG | ecosystem: Host-associated > Plants > Roots >...
AAACCCGAAGGTCGTGGTGCCGTAACTGGTAGTGCTGGTGGCCAGCTGCTGCTTGTAATACACGTCCAGACCGAGCGCCACACGGTAGTCCAGAAGATAGGGCTCGACGAATGACAGCGATACCCCTCGAGAATACTGTCCATAGCTCACGGACGCCTTCGCATACAGGCCGCGGCCGAGGAAGTTGCGCTCGGAAACACTGACCTCGGCGAGCGCGCCGTCGCTCGTCGAATAGCCACCCGATACCGAGAAATCGCCGGTCGACTTCTCTTCGAGCTCGACGTTGAGAATCACCCGATCGCTCGACGAGCCGGGCTCAGTCGCGATCTTCACGCTCTTGAAGTAATCGAGGTTGTTCAGGCGGCGCTCTGCCCGATCGACCAATGCGCGGTTGTAGGCATCGCCTTCGGAAATATCAAATTCGCGGCGGATCACGAATTCCCGGGTGCGGGTATTGCCGTGCACGTTGATGCGCTCGATATAGGTCCGCGGACCCTCGTCGACGGCATAGGTGATGGAGACGGTGTGATTCTCGAAATTGCGATCGCCGCGCGGCCGCACCATCGCAAAAGCATAGCCGCGCCGCGACGCCTCGATCTGCATCTCCTCGACTGACTTCTCCAGCGCCTCGGCGTTGTAGGTCGAGCCTACACTGACGCGGGAGTAGCCGCGAAGCGCGTTGACCTCAAAGCCCGGGATGCTGGATTCGAAATTGACCGCAGCCACCCGGTACTGCTGGCCCTCCTCGATCTTGAAGGTCACCAGGAAGCCCTTCTGCTGCGGATCGTATTCCGTCAGCGCGGCCACCACTTGCACGTCGGCGAAGCCGTGCTTCAGATAGAAGCGGCGGATCAGATCGCGGTCGGCTTCGACCCGGTCCGGGTCGTAAACGTCGCCACCGCCGAGGAAGCTCAGCAGGTTCGATTCACGGGTCTTGATGATATCTTTCAGACGATAGGACGAATAGGCGTTGTTGCCGACGAACGCGACCGACCTGACCCCGGTCTTCTGACCTTCGGTGATCGTGAAGACCAGATCGACGCGGTTGTTCGGCTGTTCGATGATCTCGGGCGTGACGCCCACATCATAGCGGCCGGAATGGCGGTAGATGTCGGCGATGCGCTGGGCGTCGGACTGCACCATGGGACGTGACAGCGTGCCGCGCGGCTTGGACTGGATTTCCGCCGACAGCTGCTCATCCTTGATCTTCTTGTTGCCCTCGAAGGCGACCTTCGCGATCACCGGATTTTCGACTACGGTCACCAGGATGCCGCCGCGGGACGGGATGATCTTCACGTCCTGGAACAGGCCGGTCTCGATCAGCGCCTTCAGGCCATCGTCAGTTGCCGCCTGATCCAGGCGTCCGCCGGGACCTGGTTTGAAATACGAAATGATGGTCTCGGTTTCGACGCGCCGGTTGCCCTCGACCCCAATCGAAGCCACGGACTGGGCGGCAGCCGAAGACAAAGGAAGTAAAGGAAGCATGGTGCCGAACGGCACAGCGATCATGATCAGGGCGGCCAACAAGCCTCCCCGCACTCTTATTCCAGCATTCATCTAATGCGCCCCGTCAATCCGATGGGCGACCGTACGGTGCGTATGTGGCGATGAAATCTCTGAAACGTTGCGGGTTATTTTAAAATGTTGCTCGAACTCGCAAATGAGGTCTTCCGCAGCCGTCGATCTGTTCGACACGGGCACGTCCCCAAGCTCGTGAGCTGCGGGGAGGCCTTACAGATGCAAGCGCCTGCACAGTCAACGCAAAACGTTGCCGCAGCTTCGAATGTTGTCCCGCGACATCAATTCGTTTTTGATCGCCGCGAATGATCGTCCTTCGTTGTACGTCTATTTTACTGGCTGCCGATGTTGACGGCGCGCACCGGCCTTGTTTGTCGACGCCGAGCAACGCTCGGCAATATTTGCGCGCTTTACTTTCGATCGTTTTCAAACATGGTGACCACCGACGCCGCTTGCAGCGTTGGGTCAATACGCTCCAATCAGGAAACCGCGATGAAGCTTGAATTCAATTCAGCGACAAAGCTCGCAGCGCTGCTCGCCGCCGCTATCTCAATCGGCATCGACACAACCCAATCGCACGCGGCACCCAAGAAAAAACACGACGACCGCAGCAGCGTCTATTATTATGGTCCCAACGGTCCAAACATATCCTATCAGTCAGGGCCGCATACTCGCATCTACGTAACCAAGCGCTCATGGCTGGATGCCGGCACCGAAGTACTTCCGGGGGACCGCAAGTTCACTGATTACGCGTTTCCGCCCGGATATTCGTTCGGACAGGAAAACATGAATCGTCCACTTTACCGACAGCCCCTTAATCCGCCGTCCGACATGGGTGGATTTCCACGGTCGATCCCACTGTATTAGACCCGCCCGGGCCGGCGGAGCTGGAAGGATCGAAAAGCAACGCAACGTCCGTCTCATCATCGGCCACGGGACAGCGGACCCACGCCATTCAGGAAAACGTCAATGCATCGGCGGATATAGCTCCGCCGCTGATTGCGATCGAGCCTCTTCGGCGGGGCACCCGGGCGAATGGCCAGACCTCCGAAGATCATGTCCATCAGCATGCCGGCATCTCTTTGAACGTCATCCGACGCAATAACTCCGCGATCTCTTTCGAGAGCGAGCCAGTCGGCCAGCAACCGCCGGGACTCCTCCACGCCATCCCGGCGAAGCATTTCGCCGATCTCCGGAAATTGCCGGATTTCGGTCATGACGAGATGGATAAACGCCTGGCGTCTGCGCTCGAGTCTTGGATCGATATCGATCCAGAAGATCGATGCGAGCGCATCGGCGAGTGGACGGTCGTCGCGATCGCGGGGCAGATCGAGCATGGCTCGGCGGTGAGCGACAATGACGGCCTGGAATAGTGCGGTCTTGCTCGAAAACACTTCGTACAGCGTGCGCTTTGAAATTCCACCACGGGCGGCGACGATATCTGTGGTCGTTCGCGCGTAACCAAGCTCGAGAAAGACATTGAACGCAGACTTGATAATCTGATCGCGTCGTGTTTCTTCGCTAACCGCCCTCGGCCGGCCGCGTGAACGCGACGGCATGTCGGCAGCGGCGTCTTTGCTCCGCATTTGTTTCATTTTGTTGCCAGTACTCTATTCGGAAATATTCCTGCGGTTGACAACTCGGCTGCGCGCTTCTTTTTGGTACTTATGAGTTTTGTAAATAGACAGGTCGGCTTCGGCGGTCGCCGGCCTTTCGCGGGCGTACCTGCGGCGCTCCGCTCGAGGCGGCGCCGTCGAAATCGGCGAGGTCAAGAACGCGTGCCATTCTGTCTGCAAGGACGAGTGGTTAGCCTATATCGTCTGAGATCAGCAGCCGGGCTGGCCGCCATGGTAAGGCCGGCTATACTGAGGGTGATCCGAGACTGCCGATTGTTTTCGGAGCTGATGGTTGCCGCTGTGCTGCTATCGGGGTGCGCCGTTGGCCCGGATTACCGAGCCCCGATTGTCAATTTTCCGGCGGGTTGGAGCAGCGATCAGACAAGGCAGGCGCCAAGTCCGGCGTATCTCGCCCACTGGTGGCGCCGCCTCAACGATCCGCTGCTTGATGCCCTCATCGGCGAAGCGACCGCCTCCAATCTCGACGTTGCAACATCGAAGGCCAAGATCCGAGAGGCGCGGTATTCAATGCAACAGACGACTGCCGGACTGTTTCCTTCGGTAACAGGCTCCGGTTCGGCGACACGGAACAAGAACGGTACGTCCACCGTCGGCGACAATTCAATCTTCAGCGGCGGCGATCCCTACAATCAATTTCAGGTAGGTTTCGATTCCCGCTGGGAGCTCGATCTATTCGGGGGCACTCGGCGCGGCGTGGAGGCTGCAACACGAAACCTCGAGGCATCGGAAGACGATCTGCAGGCAACCCTCCTTACTCTGGTCGGCGATGTTGCTGCGTACTATGTCGATGCGCGCGGCTATCAAGCCAGGATTGCCCTCGCAAGGCGGACCGCAGCGTCACAGCGCGAGACTGCCGCGCTGACGCGGACCAGGTTTGAGGCAGGCAGCGCTTCCGCTGTTGATGCCGCAAAGGCCGTCGCGCAGGCCAGCAACACCGAGGCCAACGTCCCATCCTATGAAGCCGCTTACGCCGCGGACGTGCATCGCCTTGGCATTCTGCTGGGTCGCGAGCCATTGGCGCTTACGCAGACCCTCGCTCGCACGGCACCGATCCCGACGCCACGGATGCCATTACCGAAGGGAATTCCGGCCGATATTCTCTCGACTCGCCCGGACGTCCGGGCGGCCGAGCGGCGGCTCGCGCAGGCCACGGCGAAGATCGGCCAGGCGGAAGCCGCGCTCTATCCCAGCGTCAGCCTGACGGGCTCGGTTTCGACGTCCGCGTTGAAACTAGGCGATCTCGCCAAATATTCGTCCGTCGGCTGGTCGTTCGGCCCATCGGTCTCGGTGCCCATTTTCGATGCCGGGAAGCTACGCGCAGCGGTTGGCGTCTCCCAGGCCCAACGCGATCAATATCACGTCGCATTTCGCGCCGCTGTCCTGACCGCGCTGGAGGATGTCGAAAACGCCATCGTGTCGTTGAGCAGCGAACGGACGAGGACGCGCCAGCTCGCGGACGCTGCAACCAACTATCGCGAAGCCACGCGATTATCTCGCTCGCTCTACCAGAACGGATCATCGAGCTTTCTGGATGTACTGGATTCGGAGAGATCTCTCTACTCATCCGAGGACTCCCTCCTGCAGAGCCGCGTAGCCGTTGCAAAGGACTACGTCGCGCTTGCCAAGGCACTCGGCGGAGGATGGGACGGCGCCATCGACAGCATCAAACCAGAGGTGGTCGATGCGGATACCAGCCCTCATCTCCCGCCATCATTGTAAGAGCAAGGAGCCCTCATAATGTGGAATGCTCGGCGCCCAGCCGTTGCCGCCATGGCGGTCGCCATTGCCGTTGGCGGGGGGTGGATGCTGAAGACAAAGCTGTTTCCGAAGCAGACTGCGAACTGGACTTCGGCAACGGTCGGGCTCGCTGACATCGAAGAGACGGTGTTGGCGACCGGAATCCTGAAGCCCGTCAAAATGGTTGCGGTCGGGGCTCAAGTCTCCGGGCGCGTGATCTCGCTGAACGTCGCTATTGGCCAAACCATCAAGCAGGGCGATCTGATCGCCCAGATCGACCCCGTTACCAAGCAAAACGACCTGCGCACGGCACTGGCGGCACTGGAAAACATGCGCGCGCAACGCTCCGAAAAGGAGGCGACGTTGGGTCTCGCGGAAGCTTCCCTCGCGCGTCAACAGATCACTTTCTCGCAAAAGGCTTCGTCGCGGGCCGACTACGAAACCGCGGACGCGACCGTCAAACAGACGCGCGCGCAAATCGCAGCACTTGATGCACAGATCACCGAGGCGACCGTTTCCGTCGAGAATGCCCGCGTCAACCTCGACTATACAAGAATAACCGCACCGATCGATGGCACGGTGCTCGCAGTGGTGACCCAGGCAGGTCAAACCGTGAATGCCGTTCAATCCGCGCCGACGATCGCAATCATCGGTCAGATCGAGATGATGACGATCCGTGCCGAAATCTCCGAAGTCGATGTGATCAAGGTGAAGCCCGGCCAGGAGGTCTATTTCACCATTCTCGGCGACCCTGTTCACCGCTACACGGCGACGCTGGATTCCATCGAGCCCGCGCCGGAATCCGTCAAGAACGACAGCAGTTTCAGCGGCTCATCATCGAGCACCACGTCATCCACAAGTTCGTCGTCATCAACCTCCTCCACCACTTCGGCGATATATTACAACGGCGTCTTCACCGCGGCGAACCTCGATGGACGGCTGCGTACCTACATGACCACGGAAGTGCACATCGTGGTCGCTCGGGCGAAGAACGCCCGGACGATTCCTTCTGCAGCGATCTCCGAGCGGAATAGCGACGGAACATATCGTGTCCAGGTTCTCGAGCCGGGAGGCTCGGCGTCGCCCCGCAACGTAAAGATCGGCCTAAATAACAAATTGACGGCGGAGGTGTTGCAGGGGCTCAAGGAAGGCGAGCAGGTCATCACCAGCAAGGTGAGCGCCGATGCCGGGGGATCGCAGAGCCAGATGGGCGATCCGCCCACGGGGTTCTGAGCGATGTCCGATCCCGTGATCGTTCTAAGCAAGTTGCGCCGGGAGTTTCCATCCGGCGGAGGAAGCGTTGCTGCCCTGAAGGACATCGATTTGACGATCGGGGCCGGCGAGATGGTGGCCATAACGGGCGCATCGGGATCCGGTAAATCGACCTTGATGAACATCCTGGGCTGCCTGGATCGTCCGACCTCGGGCAGCTACCGGATTTCCGGACACGAAACGGCCTCGCTCACCGCAGATGAACTGGCCACCTTGCGGCGTGAGCATTTCGGATTCATCTTTCAGCGCTATCATCTGCTGCCGGAATTGTCCGCGATCGGCAACGTCGAGATCCCTGCGATCTACGCCGGCGAGCCGCGTGAGAAACGTCGCGCCCGAGCCACCGAACTGCTTGCCCGGCTGGGCATGTCCGACCGTACAGGCCATAGGCCCAACCAATTATCCGGCGGACAACAACAGCGGGTCTCGATTGCACGGGCGCTCATGAACGGCGCCACCGTGATTCTCGCCGATGAACCCACCGGGGCTTTGGACAAAAGCAGTGGCGAGGAGGTCCTGCAGATTCTCGACGAGTTGCATGCCGAGGGCAAGACGATCATCATCGTAACTCACGACGCCGCTGTCGCGGCGCGGGCCGGGCGCATCATCGACCTGAGCGATGGGATCATCGTTTCCGACCGGGTGACGAAGTCCGTCGCCGCGGAGATCATGAGGTCCGGGGCGGCCGCGGCCGGACAGATCGTCCGGACGCCCGCGCTGTGGTCCTGGCGACTGCTGGATCACATCACTGAAGTATTCCGCATGGCCACGCTCTCCATGGCCGCGCACAAGCTCCGGACCTTCCTGACCATGCTCGGCATCATTATCGGCATTGCGTCCGTGGTCTCGATCGTCGCGCTCGGCAGCGTTGCCAAGCAAAAGGTGCTTTCCGACATCAGCAGTCTGGGCACCAATACCATCGAGATATTTCCTGGCAAGGATCTGGGAGATGTGCGCTCCACCAAGGTCAGGACCCTGGTCGTCGCTGACGCCAAGGCGCTGCTGCAGCAGGCCTATGTCGCCGGGGTCACGCCGACCGTTTCTACCAGCACCACGCTGCGCTCCGGGCCGCTTGAAGCTAACGCCCTTATCAACGGCGTCGGCGAACAGTATTTCAGCGTCAAGGGCACCAAGCTGGCCGCGGGCGCGTTTTTCGATGCAGCCGACGTACGCGACATAAAGCAAGACATTGTCATCGACGAGAACACCCGCCGGACGTTTTTCGGCGATGACCCCGAAGGTCCGATCGGGAAAATCATTCTGGTCGGCAAGGTGCCATGCCGCGTCATCGGCGTCACGCAGCAGCAACAGGGCGGGTTCGGTTCAAGCCAGAACCTCTCAGTCTATCTACCCTACACCACCGTCCAGGCCCGGTTTCTAGGCAGTTCATCGCTACGCAGCATCCTGGTGCGGGTCAACAACAACACCGCCACCGACGAGGCCGAACAGGAAGTCATCCGATTCCTGACGTTACGGCACCGCCTGAAGGACTTCGTGATCCTCAATACCGACGACATACGCAAGACGATCACCAGCTCGACCGAAACGCTGACCCTGATGATTGTGGCGATTGCGGTCATCTCGCTTCTCGTCGGCGGCATCGGTGTCATGAACATCATGTTGGTAACTGTCTCCGAGCGCATCGGAGAGATAGGCGTCCGCATGGCAGTGGGCGCCCGTCGAAGCGACATTTTGCAGCAGTTCCTGATCGAGGCGGTGATCGTTTGTTTCGTCGCCGGCGCGCTGGGCGTCAGCGTCGCCCTGGGTCTTGGCGCAGCGTTCAATGCTCTCGTCCCGAAGTTCCAACTGAGCTTTTCGTGGATCTCGATTGTCGCTGCGTTTCTGTGCTCGACTGGAATTGGCGTCGTCTTCGGTTACTTGCCGGCGCGTCAGGCGTCCTTTCTTGATCCCTTGGCGGCCTTATCCAGGGATTAACGATACGGCGAAGCGCGAAGAGCAACAGAACACTTTTCACCTCGTCGCTTCGCGAAAACAGCTTGTCATCGGAGTCTTGCTTTGCTGCAACGCAAGAAAATACAGGGCGATGCTTGGCCGCCCGAGAAATGCAAACTGCTGCCCGCAACGGCTGAAGGCCACCAAGAGCCGTTCTCATAGTGTAACAAATGAGAAAAACTGCAGCAACGCAATGTCGTCAGATTAGCGCATGACAAAGCAGGAGAAGCAGTCATGCCAGGACGAAGAGAAGATACTCGCTACGCTCGCTTACCAATGATGCTCTCCCTCGGCGTCATTGCGTTTCCCATCGTCGCAGGGGTTGTCGGAGCCACACCGCTTCCAGATGACCTGCTCGGTGTTCAACAACAACTAATTGCCTCGAAAGACGTGGCGCGCATCAGAGATTATTCATCTATTGGAGCGGGATATGGCGGCTCCAGCGCTTCGAAGAACGTACCGCCGGAGCCTTCGGGTAAAAGCGATAAGATCAGGACGGTCCAATTCATGCCCCGGCCGAATCTTCCGGACGGTCCCCTCGCCGGCTTGATAGCCCGCCTGCCATTTCCTGCCGGTGCACCCGGATTTGCGGAAGGACCTCCGCCGACGCTTGCTCCCAGAAAGGCCTGTCTTGAAGACATTAACCGACAGATGGGCATCTACGGCTACACAAAAAGCAAGCTTCAGCTCTCCGATAGTCAAAAGGCGGCATGGAAGGCCGTCGAGGATGCTCTGGATGTGTCGATCGGAAAATTGCGCGCTGTATGCGAAACCCTACCGAATGAAATCGCCGGACCTCCGGGCATCATTGAGCGTTCCGACTTCTTGGAGAAGCAACTCGCTGCCAGACTCGATTTGATCCGCGCGATCAAGACGCCGATGCAGCAGCTGGTCGGACAGCTTACGCCTGACCAGCGTACATCGCTTGACGCGCCGGCGCCATTTCCGCCGTTTTGATTAGATCGACGAAATCGGCAAGCCTGGAGCCGGTTCTCCAGCGGAAGAGCGAAAAAACACCCCAAATATTGCAGATTCCTAAAGCCTCCCATAGTGCCTGCGCCCAACAAACCACGACCGACCCCGGTACGCTTCTTAACGGCCATCCGTGAGGTCAGATATTTTTCGCCGAATTCGGTTTCGAATTCGCTGGAAGAGAGGTGGGAGGAGAGCGCCAAAAATACGATTTCCGAAGAGCGCCGCACCGTCTACAGGGACAACGCGAGGGAGATCGCCGAGCTGAAGGCGCCGTCAAACGGTCTAATCATTTATTTCAAGCGCTTGAGTCGCTCTTGCCGAGACATCTTCAGCGACAATTGGAAATGAGCCGACATCGACGGACCATTCTTTGGTCGACTCAAATGAGATATCGCTGTCCGAACAATATCCTTCGGCTTGCGTCAAGGAGCTTCTGCTACCGAGCCGCTAGACCTAATCGGCGAAGGCGCCTAACGCTGCGCGCTAAGAGAAAGCGGCCACATGTCTCAATATTTTTTTCATATCCAAACCGGTCAATTCGCGGGGGAGTCGGAGATCGACCTTCCTGACAACGCAGCCGCGTGGGCTGAGTTAAGAATGGTCTGCGGCGACTTGGTCGGCAGCATCACTCGCAACCTGAATCAGGACACCGATTGGCAGATGGAGATTTTGGACGAATCCAAAAAGCCCGTTTATAGAATCAGTGTCGTGGCTGAGACGCTCTCCCAATATCGCTCTTAAAAATACCCCGCCGTTTTCCACGGGGGTAAAGTTCACGAGAGCGGCGCGAGACAAGCGCGCCGCGAGTAACCTTGCCACGATACGGTATCTGCAAGTCTGATTTACCTCGACCAAAATGGGCCTTTTCGTCTCACTTTCTCCAATTGCACGGCGTCTGCAGCGCGATGTCGAACAGCAAAAATCAACGTGGACGGATGCCATTGACAAAAATACGGATGCTGCGGCGCAAATGGGTACGCCGATCATCGCCGCCTGGCCATTCGGAGCCTTTACCGCCCTTCGGCATCAACGCACCGAACATGATATCCATCAACATCCTTGCAGTCGTGTCGGCACACTCAATGTCGACTCGGCCGCGGCGACCTTGTGCCTCTAGCCATTCCGAGAGCATGGCCCGAGACGTGTCGCCACCGCGCTCGCGAAGGAGAGCATGAAGTTCGGGAAACTGATACCCCTCAACCATCACCAGGCGCACCACTTCCATCCTTTTCCTGTGCGCGTCCTCATCAATGTCGATTAGGAATATCCGGGCAATCGCCTCCTCAAGTGGCAAATCGCCATAATCACCCGGCAGAGCCAGCATGCTATGTCGATGGTCGTCGACGATCGCGCCAAAGATTTCGGTCTTGTTCGGAAAGAGCCGGTAGAGGGTGCTTTTCGAAATACGGCACCGGGTGGCAATGTCCTCCATCGCCGTGCGGGCATATCCCTTTTGCAGAAACAAATCGCGGGCCTGACGGGCAATCGCGGCCGCCTGCTGTTCGTCGGACATGAGTTTTGGGCGGCCCCGGCCCCGTGGCGCACCCTGGAGGTGAGGCCCAGGGCACGCGAACGTCTCGTCGTCACGGTTCCCATCGCGTTTTGCGGAACCGAGGGAATTGCCGTGTTTCTTCGGAATTGACATCGCCATGGCCTCATGAATATAGGTACGACACCGTTCTGTAAATATGGGGCAAAGTGCCTTCATCGGTTCCATATGCCTTTCCCGGGCTGCCCCGTTGCGCGCCGTCATACGGATGCCGGCTTGGAGCGGCCGTCGGCATGCGTCTCGCCGTGACCCTTGCGCTTGTCGGGTCGCTGTCTGCCTGCGACGGTCAAAATAGTTCTGGGCCGGCCGCCCCGGCTGCGACGTTGACGGAGGTCAGCGTTGTCACGCTGCATCCGAAGTCTGTGATCATCACGACCGAACTGCCGGGGCGCACCACGGCCTCGCTGACGGCGGAAGTCCGCCCGCAGGTGAACGGCATCATCCAGACGCGGTTGTTCAAGGAAGGTGGCGAGGTCAAGGCCGGCGAGGCGCTGTACCAACTCGACCCGGCAAGCTACCAAGCCTCTTACGACAGCGCGGTGGCGACGCTGCAGAAGGCCGAGGCGGCTGTCCCGAACGCTCAGGCCAAGGTCGCTCGCTACCAGGGCCTGGTCAAGCAGAATGCTGTCAGCAAGCAAGACCTCGACGACGCGAACGCGACGCTTGCGCAGGCCGAAGCGGACGTGGCGTCGGCCAAGGCCAGCGTCGAGACAGCCCGTATCAATCTTGACTATACGAAAATCACTGCGCCGATCGGTGGCTGGATCGACAAGTCGTCGCTGACGCCGGGCGCGCTGGTGACGGCAAGCCAGACAACGGTGCTGACCACGATTCGGATGCTCGACCCTATCAACGTCGATGTCACTCAATCGAGCACCAACCTTCTTAACTGGCGGCAGGCCGTCAGCGAAGGACGCATCAAGTTGAGTGGTCCCAACGTCAGCGTGAAGTTGAAGCTCGAGAACGGCGCGATTTATTCCCATATCGGCAAGCTCGCCTTCGTCGAATCCAATGTCAGTCAGACCACCGGCACATTCACGGTGCGGGCCGAGTTTCCCAATCCGGACCACCTGCTGTTGCCCGGCATGTATGTCCGAGCCGTCATCGAGGAAGGCGTGGCGCAGAACAGCTTCCTGGTGCCGCAGCGCGCCGTCACGCGCAACACCAAGGGCGAAGCGACGGCCATGTTCGTCACGCAAACGGGCAAGGTTGAGCAGCGTGTCCTCACGGTGGACAGGAGCGTCGGCAACAGCTGGCTCACGAGTTCCGGCGTCCAGGACGGCGATCGCATTATCGTCGAAGGCACGCTTCTCGTGCGGCCCGGCCAAGACGTCACGGGCGTCGAGGTCACGATCGACGAGACCTCCGGCGAGGTCCGCGCACGCAAGCAAGGATCCTTGCCGCAACCCGGCGCCCCACGGTTTGCGCAAGGCGACAATGAGCCGAAGCGCGCCTCGCTGGCGGGGAACTAGCGGATGTCAGGCTTCTTCATCAACCGGCCGATCTTTGCCTGGGTCATCGCGATCGTCATCATGCTCGGCGGCCTGCTTGCGCTTCGAACGCTCTCGATTTCGCAATATCCGCAGATCGCCCCGACCACGGTTCGCATCAGTGCGACCTATGCCGGCGCCGATGCCCAGACCGTCGAAAACTCGGTGACCAAGGTCATCGAGCAGGGCATGACAGGCATCGACAATCTCGACTACATGACGTCGACGTCGACATCGACCGGTTCCTCGCAGATCACGCTCACCTTCACCAACGCGGCAAATCCCGATACCGCGCAGGTGCAGGTGCAGAACAAGCTGCAGCTCGTCACTTCGACGTTGCCGCAGATCGTGCAGAACACCGGGCTTTCCGTCACGAAATCTTCGACCGGATTCCTGATGGTGGTCGGCTTCGTCTCCACCGACGGCAAACTGTCCTCGACCGACCTTGCAGATTACGTCAACAGCACGCTGAACGATACGCTCAAGCGCCTGGACGGCGTCGGGGACACGCAGTTGTTCGGCTCGGGCTATGCCATGCGGATCTGGCTCGACGCCGACAAGCTCGCCAAGTACGCGCTGATGCCGAGCGATGTTTCGGTCGCGATCGAGGCCCAGAACACCCAGGTCTCCGCCGGTCAGCTCGGTAGCCTGCCGGCGCGGAAAGGTCAGCAGCTCACTGCGACCGTCACCGCGCGCAGCCGCCTTCAGACCGCCGAGCAATTCCGCAACATCATTCTTACGAGCGCCACCGACGGGGCGCTGGTCAGGCTGAATGACATTGCCACCGTCGAGCTTGGCGCCGAAAGTTACACCACCAGCGCGGCCTATAACGGCATGCCGGCGGCGGGCCTCGCCATCAATCTGGCGACCGGCGCCAACGCCATCAACACGGCAAAGAACGTCCAGAACACTCTCGCCCGCCTGTCCTCGACTTTCCCGCAGGGCGTCGAGGTCGTCTATCCTTACGATACGACACCGTTCGTGCGGCTGTCCATCGAGGAAGTGGTCAAGACGTTGATCGAGGCGATCATACTCGTCTTCATCGTGATGTTCGCCTTTTTGCAAAGCATCCGGGCGACGATCATTCCGACGATTGCCGTTCCGGTGGTGCTGCTCGGCACGTTCGGCGTGCTCGCCCTGTTCGGCTATTCCGTCAATACCCTGACCATGTTCGCCATGGTGCTCGCGATCGGCCTTCTGGTCGATGACGCGATCGTCGTGGTGGAGAATGTCGAACGCGTGATGCAGGAGGAAGGACTTCCGCCGAAGGAGGCGACGCGCAAGTCCATGGGCGAGATCACCGGGGCTCTGGTCGGCATCACGACCGTACTCTCCGCGGTGTTCTTGCCGATGGCGTTCTTCGGCGGCTCGGTCGGCGTCATCTACCGGCAGTTCTCTGTCACGATCGTCTCGGCGATGATCCTGTCCGTCATCATCGCTCTGGTGCTGACGCCGGCGCTCTGCGCGACCATCCTTCGGCGTCCAGGGGATCGTGCGACGCAGCGAGGCATATTCGGCTGGTTTAACAGGGCTCTGGGCCGTGGCACGCAGGCCTATCGCAAGGGCGCGCATGGCATGATCGAACGGTCCGCGCGCTTCCTGCTGATATTTTTGGCGGTCGTCGTCGCGATAGGCGTGATGTACTTGCGCCTGCCGAGTTCATTCCTGCCGCAGGAGGATCAGGGCATCCTGATCACCAGCGTGCAGCTTCCGGTCGGCGCGACGCAGGACAGAACCCTGCGCGTGCTCGACCAGGTGAAAGACTACTATCTCACCCAGGAAAAAGACGCGGTTGACGGTGTATTCACGACCGCCGGCTTTGGATTCGGTGGCCAGGGGCAGAACGTCGGCATCGCCTTCATCAGGATGAAATCGTTCGACGAACGCAAATCGGCCAGGCTGTCCGCGTCGGCCGTGGCTGGCCGTGCCATGATGACTTTCAGCAAGATCAAGGACGGCCAGGCGTTCGCGCTCGCCCCGCCGGCGATCCAGGGTATGGGCAACTCGAACGGCTTCGACTTCTATCTGCAGGACGTAAACGGCGCCGGTCACGACAAACTGATCGAAGCCCGCAATCGTCTGCTGGCAGCGGCGGCGCAAGACAAGCTCGTGGCCAATACGCGTCCAAACGGACAGGAGGACGAGCCGCAATTTGCCGTCGAAATCGACCAGGAGAAGGCGAGCGCGCTGGGCTTGACACTGTCGGATATCAACACGACGCTCTCGACCGCCTGGGGCAGCAACTACATCAATGACTTCATCGACCGCGGCCGCGTCAAGAAAGTCTATCTGCAATCGGACAAGGATTTCCGCATGCAGCCGGAAGACCTCGGCCGCTGGTATGTGCGGAATGCGTCGAGCGCCATGGTGCCGTTCTCGGCCTTTGCGTCCGGTCGCTGGACCTTCGGATCCCCGCGGCTCGAACGCTATAACGGGTCCGCAGCCGTCGAGATCCAGGGCGAAGCTGCCCCGGGCGTCAGCTCCGGCGCTGCCATGGACGAGATCGACAATCTGGTGAAGCAGTTGCCGGCCGGCTACGGCCACCAGTGGACCGGTCTTTCCGCGCAGGAGCGGCTGTCGAGCAGCCAGGCGGCCTGGCTCTATGCGATTTCGACGCTCGTTGTCTTTCTCTGCCTTGCCGCGCTCTACGAGAGCTGGTCGATCCCGCTCGCGGTCATGCTCGCGGTGCCGATCGGCATCTTCGGCGCGCTGCTGGCGGCGGCGCTGTTCGGCCAGACCAACGACGTTTACTTCAAGGTCGGCCTGCTCACCACGATCGGGCTCGCGGCGAAGAACGCCATCCTCATCATCGAATTCGCTCTTGAGCGACAGGTGTCCGGTATGGGGCTCGTCGAAGCGACCCTCGAAGCGGCGCGCCAGCGTCTTCGTCCCATCCTCATGACATCCTTCGCCTTCATCCTGGGCGTGACGCCGCTGGCCGTCGCAAGTGGCGCCGGCTCCGGCGCGCAGAACTCCATCGGTATAGGCGTCATGGGCGGCATGATCGCGGCGACCGCGCTCGGCATCTTCTTCACACCGCTTCTCTTCGTCGGCGTGCGCCGTCTCTTCAAAGGCAAGCGCACGGACGCCGAAACGCAGCCCGATGCCGATCCGGCACAGACGTGATCCTGGGCCGACGGATTTTGATGAATGGTTCGGAGTCGAGGATGACGATAGCGGCGCTGGCACGCGATCGAGAGGTTTGGGCGGCCTCGCATTCATATGCCCTGAATTTGTTCGCACTGCTGCTGTCCGGCATGGTGCTCTCCGGATGCGCCGTCGGTCCGGACTATAACCCTCCGACAATTGAGCTTCCGACGCACTGGGGAAACGCGAAGACCGCCCAAAAGCCGAAGGTCGCGGATTTGGCCCAATGGTGGGATCGCCTTAATGATCCGCTGCTGAATGCACTGGTCGAAGAGGCCGTTCAAGGCAATCTCGATGTCGCCAGCGCGAAGGCCAGGATTCGCGAGGCACGCGCGACGCGGCGGCAGGCGATCGGCGCCTTGTTTCCATCGGTCACAGGCTCGGGATCCGCGACGCGTAGCCGGACAGCGGCTTCGGGCGTCGATGGGGTGACATCGCCGCCCTACACCGCCAACCAATTCGAGGCCGGCTTCGACGCCAGTTGGGAGCTCGATGTGTTCGGCGCCAATCGCCGCGCCGTCGAAGCGGCCGCCTACGGGACCGACGCGGCCGAAGATGACCTGCGCGCGACGCTGCTCACTTTGATCGGCGACGTGACGTCGAACTATGCCGAGGCACGCGGCTACCAGGCCCGCATCGCGCTCGCCCGGCGCACCGCCGCCTCGCAGCGCGAAACTGCGGCCCTGACGCAACGGAAGTTCGAGGCGGGATCGTCCTCGGCGGTCGACGTCGCCAAGGCTGCTGGTCAGGCGGCCACCACGGAAGCCAATATTCCGGCCTATGAGGCCGCTTATGCGGAAAATGTGCATCGGTTGGGTGTGTTGCTCGGACGGGAACCCGCCGCGCTGTCACAGCTCTTCAAGCGCGGCGCCCCTATCCCGGCGCCCCGTCTGCCGCTGCCGCGGGGCATCCCGGCCGACGTCCTCGTAATGCGACCGGACGTCCGCAGGGCAGAACGCCAGATCGCGCAATACACGGCAAAGATAGGCCAGGCGGAGGCCGCGCTCTATCCGAGCGTGAGTCTGACCGGATCGGTATCCACCACCGGAGCCAAGATCAGCGACCTCGGCAAGAATTCTTCGATCGGGTGGTCATTCGGACCGACGCTCAGCGTTCCCATCTTCAACGGCGGAAAACTACGGGCGGCCGTCGAAATTGCGGAAGCGCAGCGCGATGAATATTACGTCGCATGGCGCACTGCCGTGCTCACGGCGCTCGAAGATGTCGAGAACGCGATCGTCTCGCTGGCGCAGGAGCGGATCAAGATGAGAAGCCTCACCGAGGCGGCGCGCCGCTATGGCGAAGCCGCGCGGCTGTCGCGTTCGCTTTACGAGGCCGGGACGCAAAGTTTCCTCGACCTCCTCGATGCAGAGCGCTCGCAATATTCGGCGGAGGATTCCCTGCTGCAAAGCCGCATCGCCATCGCGACCGACTATATCGCCCTCGCCAAGGCGCTCGGCGGTGGCTGGGACGGCGCCCTTGACAACTCACGGCCGGAGGTGATCGACGTCAATACCGGGCCGCACATTGCGTCATGGCAATTGCGTCCGGAACAGGACGGCCATTTGGTCACCGATGCGCGGACCTCCCACCCTTGATCTAGGTTGGATCACACTCGCAGCAAAGGATCCGCCTTTGAAATCGACATCATACTCAATGCTTGATGCCGGCCGGCGCGTTAAGCGGATACTTGAGATATCAAATGACTGGCGAGTGACGCTGCGGCGGGAGGCAACGGCCATCTTGTCGGCAAGGTGCCAAGCCGCGGAGAGGCTTGTCTTGAAGACATTAACCGCAGATGGCCATCTACGTTTACCCAAAGAGAAGGCCTTCTTGATTTTTCTTATTGTTTCCAAATATTGCTGAGGCGGGAATCGGCGCCATCATTAGCCTTAGTCGTCCGGTAGATTTCGGTATCAATCAGTCTTGAAGGCTACAGTTGACAGCATGAGCAACAAACGAGAATCCCACATCCTGGTGCTCGACGACGACCTCGAGATCCGCAATCTGCTAGGTAAATATCTTGCGAGTCAGGACTTCCGTGTCTCACTGGCTGCCGATTTGAAGGGCTTCCGTAAGGCGGTGGCCTCAAGCACGATTAACTTGGCAGTCATGGATGTGATGCTTCCAGACGGTTCCGGCCTGGATATGTGCCGCGACTTGCGCGCGCAGAACTCCACCCTTCCCATCATCCTTCTGACGGCCCTTACGGAGGACGTCGATCGCATTCTCGGGCTTGAATTCGGCGCGGACGATTATCTGGGAAAACCTTTTAATCCGCGCGAACTGGTCGCGCGTATCCGCGCTGTATTGCGGAGGCAACAGGACAGCTCGTTAACTCTTGTGGACAATCGGATCTACAAATTCTCCGACTTCGAAGTGGAAACGGTGCGGCGCCGCATAACCAACGGGAATCGGCAAGAGATCGATCTGACCGGCGCTGAATTCGATCTACTGCACGCCTTGCTCTCTCGTCCGGGACGGCTGCTATCGCGCGAACAATTGCTCGACCTGACAGGCGGACGCAATACCGACCCATTCGACCGTTCGATCGACGTTCTGATGAGTCGGATTCGCCGTAAACTGCGAGATAGCGGCAGCGAGGACGTGATCAAGACCGTCCGCAATGGCGGCTATCAGTTTACCGCACCTGTAGAGGTCGTTGGGGCACAATCATGAATAGCTTACGGATACGGATTGCCCTCGTCCTCGTCACTTCAATTGTCGCGGTCGTCGGACTTGCGACCTCGGCGACAATCTTCGTGATTGGCCCGCCGGGTCCGGAACACTTCGCTCAACCGACAGTGATGCAAATCAAGATGCTTATTCCGATTTTCGAGAGCTTGGAGTCGAGCTCCTCGCATCCAACGGGGCTGTTGGATGCGCCGACAGCCGGCGAGCCGCGCGAAGCAGCTACACGGGTCCTTCAAGAAGTCCTTCGGTATGCGGGGATCTTTAACCGCGTCGTCGTAACCAAACCCGCGGACAGCGATCTCGCGGTCGCGTCGGTCGACCTGCCAAGTCGTGGCTGGTTCGCCGTGCCAGTCCCCGATGAACCACACGCCGGCGTGCCATGGTTCGCCTTAGCCAGTTGGATGAGCCTTATCATTACCGGGGCAGTTGCAATCGCCCTCGCCGTTGCTCACTGGGTCGCCCGCCCCTTGGCGCTATTGGAGGGTGTTGCAAGTACGATTTCTCAGAGCGGGCAGATGGCAGTTCTTCCCGAAACCGGGCCAGCCGAAGTAAAGGCCACAGCACGCGCACTCAATCGCCTGACCGCGAACTTAAAGGCGGCGATGGAAAGCCGCATGCGACTGGTCGCAGCAGCAGGACACGACTTAAGAACGCCCATCACTCGGATGCGGCTTCGTGCAGAGTTCTTGC
>Ga0265340_10000731_pt1 | contig 18649 bp, 5 predicted proteins | sample 4CB225metaG_FD_202082 | JGI IMG/M metagenome (GOLD analysis project Ga0265340, IMG submission 202082) | Rhizosphere microbial communities from Carex aquatilis grown in University of Washington, Seatle, WA, United States - 4-CB2-25 metaG | ecosystem: Host-associated > Plants > Roots > Rhizosphere...
CCGACGGTCATTAGGATTCGGACGCTGGGTAAGTCCGCTTGCTCGAAAAGGCGGAGATAGGAAGGCGTCATCATTGCGACAGTGACTCGCAGTTGGGCGACTTTTGCCTGCATGCAGGCAATGTCATTCATCTCATCCGTAAGCACGGGAACCAGCGCTGCCCCGGCAGTGAAAGCCAAAGCCAACTCCGCAATCGATGCATCGAATGCGGGCGATGCCATCATCAGGGCTCTGTCGTCAGAACGGACACCCAACGCGGCGACGGTACCAACCCCGAGATTGTTTAGCCCCTGGTGGTGCAACATCACACCTTTGGGAACTCCCGTCGACCCTGAAGTGTAGATGATGTACGCAAGGTCCGAGCCCCGAACGCCGCGTCCCGAAATGGGCGGCAGATGACAATGATTGGAAATGAACGACTCCGAGACGCTCTCCGGACGCAAGACGTTGCAGCCGATCTCGGTCAACGCAGTCGGTGGCTCATGCCCGTCGAGCACGACCAGTAAACGGATACCAGCATCGCGAGCGATGAATGCCAAGCGATCGGCTGGCAGATCCTTGAGCAGCGGCAGGTAACAACCACCTGCCTTCCAAATGGACAGAACGATCTCGGGCAACACGATAGAGCGATCCGTGAGAACGCCGACGACTTCTTGCGACACAACACCGCGCTCGCGCAGGGCATGAGCCAAGGCATTGGCCCTCGCGTTGAGCGTTGCATAACTCTGAACAACTTGTTCGGTGACAATTGCCGGCCGCTCCGGTTCGTTTCGTGCCCAATGCTCGAACCGCGCCGGCAAACTTGGCGCAGCGGGCGGGAGCGTGGCTCCTCTTTCCCAAGTGGCAAGCAGCACCTCTTCTTGCGGTAGTAACGCGGGCAAGGAAGACCTTGGAATTTGTTCACTCTGCACTAAATAACGCGCCCACCCGGCGAGAGATTCAATCCAGGCCTCGGCGGTTTCCTTTTCATAGAGTGCAGCATTGACGTACCAGTGCAGGATGAGGCTGCCATCCTGTTGGCCTTCGTGAACCAACACCATATCTTGAGCGGGTGATTGCGCCCGAAACTCGTAGCGCAGAGCATCGCCCTCGACCGCCGCGATGCTAGCAAAATGGAACTCGCCTCCGCCGTGGTCGTTGTCTTCGCGTTTGCTCTCTGGCGAGCCCGGATTGTCCGTAACCACCAAGTCGAATAATGGATGGCGCGCTGGATGTGGCACGAAGCCATGATCCGAGCGAAAGTCCCGATAGGTGCGAGCGAAAGGATAGCGCGCATGCTGCAATCCATCCGCTAGACTCCGTTGCATGACTCGCACGGCCTGCTCGAAGGTCTCGCGTCCATGAACGCGACAAGGTACGGGCAGTGTGTTAACACAGTAACCGACGATTCTGTCCTCACTTGCCGAGTCGCGTGTGGAGGCTGCGGTACCGATCAGAAACTCAGGCCGCTCGGTGCGCCGCCAGACTTCCTTGGCCATGATCGTCAACATCAGGGCATGCATGCTCGCCCCGAATTTCCGGGCTAAGTCACGCAAACCGGCGGCGACTGCTCCACCTAGGTCGACTCTGAAAGAGTGGGCTCCTTTGGCGTTTTGGAGCGTGCGTCCTAGAGGTCGAGGAAAGTCCAAGGGCCACTCGTCGAACGGCTGCGGGGTGTCTGGCGAGTGGTCGCCAAGACAGCTGAGGACCTTCTGCCAATACACCGCGTCTTGCTGACACGCTAGTTCGGCCAAATATGCTTCCTCGCGTCCAGCCACGTCGTCGAAATGACCGACAATCGGAGGCAGGATGTCTCCGCGCAAAATGCTGGTCAGATCTTCGACCAAGACGCCAATCGAAACGCCGTCGCCCACGGAATGGTGCAGAGCAAGCCAGAAAACATGCTGGTCTGTCCCCAGTACTTGCACTAGTCCGGCGCGCACTAGCGGAGGGCAATGCATGACGAAAGGAACCGCTTGGCGCTCTCGAATGTGGACCAGAGCAGCGTCAAGGTCCTGCTTCGAGCAAGTCTCCCAATCGTCGCCAACCCCTTGTGTTACCTCGCGTCGCAACACGCCCTCGCGATCTTGGTGGAAGGCTGTGCGTAGCGCGTCGTGCCGGGCTAATAGCAAAGCCCAAGCAGATCTCCACTGCTCTGCAGGCGGAATTTTGCCGCAAGCCATCATGGTCAGCGGAATGTTGAAGCCACGAGTATCGAGCCCCGCCTGCTCTGCGACCCAGAATTCAAGCTGCCCTTCCGTTGCCCGGTTCGAGATATTCGCCAGCGAATGGTCTAAACCGCGCAGTTGGTCGACTCGACGGGTAAAGCTACTCAGTGTCGGTTCGGCAAATAGCTCGCGAGCAGGGACTGGATGTCCCAGCATTTCTTCGAGGCGGTGCACCATTGCAATTGCGAGCAGACTGTGGCCTCCAAGTGCAAAGAAATTGTCGTTGCGACCGATGGAGCTGCGGCCCAAAATTTCGCACCACAGACTGGCGATGTCTGCTTCCAAGCCAGCTTGCGGAGAAGAGTCTTCCCCTAGCGAACTGCTGTCCAACAGCGCCCTGAGGGCTGCTTTGTCCACCTTGCCGGATATCGTCAATGGAACCTCGGCAATTGCAAGCACCGCAGACGGAATCATGGTGGTCGGCAAGCGTGCGGCCAAAAATGCTCGCAAGGCTGCTTCTGGTGGGACCGGCTTTCCTGGTAGAGGGCGGACGAACGCGAAGATACTCTGGCGTCGGTCCGCATCACCGTCGAGCAGTGCCACCGCCTGCGTGATATCGGGGTGGTCGTCGAGGGTGTGCTCGATCTCCCCGAGCTCTATCCGGACGCCGTTGAGCTTTACTTGATCGTCGACGCGACCGAGAACCTCGAGCTCACCGCAAGCGCGCCAGCGACCAAGGTCACCCGAGCGGTAGCGTCGTCCGTGGGCCGTCTCTACAAAAGCAGAGGCGGTAAGGTCAGCCCGTCCCACGTAGCCCTGCGCCAGTCCGGTGCCCCCGAGCCATATTTCACCCATCACACCCGGAGCGAGTGGGTTGCCCTCCGGATCACAAACATGGATGCTCGTATTGGGCAGGGGGCGTGCTCCGCAGTTGAAGCCACTCGTGTCCGGGCGCAAGCGTCTCAACGTGCTTGTGATTGCATTCTCGCTGGGACCATACGCGTCGAAGTACCGGTGCCGGCCCGCGTAAGTCTGCACGTCTGCCGCAAACGGTGGCTCGCCACCTGTGATGAGAATTCGTAGCGAAGGCAACGGGGCGCCGTCGAAGAGGCGCAAGTACGTGGGCGTGACGTCAGCCACGGTGACACCCAATTCAGTCAGGAAGGCTCGGAAAATGTTGGGAGAGCTCAAAACCTCCAAGGAGATCGGGCAGAGCGCAGCGCCGAAAGCCAGCGGCATCCCAATATCGGACAATGACACGTCGAATGAGGGCGACGCAAACATCAGACAGCGGTCGCTGCCAGTCAAACCAATGCTCTCCCCAACGCCGAGCACCGTATTGACATAGGCGCTGTGGCTGATCGATATCCCTTTGGGTCGACCCGTGGAACCCGAGGTATAGATGACGTAGGCAATATCGTCAGCGCTTCCGACCACTCGCGGGCGATGGGAGTGGGCGTGTCGGTATGTTTCGTCCATTTCTTCCGGACGAAGCGCAGGGGGCAGATCGAGAGCTAACGCAGGCGGCACCGTGAGTCCATCCAGCGCGATCAGTCGTGAGACTCCAGCGTCGCGGGCCATGAACGATAATCGCTCTGCTGGCAGGTCTGCGGCGAGCGGCAGATAAGTCGCGCCGGCTTTCCAGATGCCCAAGACCGCCGACGGAAGAGCTGCGGATCGGTTAGTCAAAACACCGACGATGGCGCCTGGAGTCACGCCACGCAGCAGCAACCGGTGAGCGATTGCGTTGGCCTCGCTCTCCAGTTGCCCATAAGTGAACACTTCGCTTTGCGCGACGATGCAGGGACGCTCGACTTGATAGTCACAGGAGTCATCCAGGAGGCGCTCGAAGTGTTCATGAAAGCGCAAGCAGGGGCGGTCCACGGTTGCCCCCGGCTCCCAGATTTCGAGCAACGCGGCCTCGCGCGGCAGCAGCCTGGGCAGTGGTAGCTTTGCCCGTAGGGGGTCCTCGGCAAGCCAAGCAGCCCAGCCACGGAGCGCTTCGAACCAGCAGCTCGCCGTTTGCCGGCTGTAGATCGCTGCGTTGACATGCCATTGCAGCAGTAGGCTGCCGTCTGGCAGGACCTCGTGGCTCAAGACCATGTCCTGTCCAGGCGATGTTTCAGTGTGTTCGTATGCGACGGATTCTGCACTTGGTGCAGAGAGTCGGCTGAGGTGAAAGTCCACCTGCGCCTCAGGGGCATCGGGGTTCTCGATGACTGCCAGATCGAAGATCGGATAGCGTGTAGGGTGGCGAAGCAGCGGGCGCGCACTCCAAAAATCGTGATAGACGCGTGAAAAGGGATAGCGAGCATGCTGCAAGTCGGTGACTAGACTCTGCTGAATCTCGCGCAGTGCGGTGCCAAACGCCGCTTCATGTGGCACCCGGCACGGCACTGCCAGCATGTTCACATAGTCGCCGACGACTTGCATTTCAGCGGCCGTCTCACGGTTCGAAGCAGCAGTTCCGATAACTATGCGCTCACGCCCGATGAGTCGTCGTGTTTCGACTGCTAACAGTGTTAGCATCACCGCATGCAGACTGGCGTCGTGCCGGCGAGCAAGGGCTTTCAACCCTTCTGATGTGGCCCGGTCGAGGCGCGTCTCGAAACGATGGCTTTCCGCTATGGCCTGGGCCGACCGGGGCACATCGAGCGCTAATTCGTCGAATGCCGAGTCAGGCTGCAGCGCGAGTAGGTCGCGCCAATATTTGGCGTCGTCGACGCAGGCGGGGTCGGCCAGGTACACTTGCTCTTTTGTCGCGGACTCCGCGAAATCACAGGCAAGGTCAGCTACACCCTCGCCACGCAGAAGCGCGCTCAATTCCTCGACTAGGATCGCGATGGATCGACCGTCGCCTACCGAGTGATGCAACGCCAGCCAGAATAGATGTTGGCGAGAGTCCACGACGTAAACGAGACCCGCCCGCCAAAGCGGGGGTACACCCATGACGAACGGTTCGCGCTGACGCTGCCGGACAAAGGCCTGCGCCGAGGACATGTCCGGCAGTTTCGCAGCATCTAAAGCCTGGGCGACTATCCGTACCGTCGCGAGATGAAGGTGACCTTCTGAATCCTCATGGAAATATGTCCGCAATGCATCGTGGCGCGCCACCAAAGTCGCCCAAGCCACGTTCCATTCGCTGGACGAAGGCATCGCGCCATCGACAACGCGCAGTACCGGAATCGTGAAGGTGCGAGTATCGAGTCCGGCTGCCTCAGCCACTCTGAATTCCCGTTGGGCTTCCGTGGCCAGATCACTTCGGACAGGAACTCGTGCGTTGTGCCCGGGTAGCGCCGTACCCAGTAACGCTGCTATTTTTTTGGAGAAACGGCCCAGTGTCGGCGCGGCATACAGATCGCGCGCTAATACAGGTCGCGCAAACTCGAGGGACAGTCGATGGGCCATGGTGACGGCCAGCAGACTGTTGCCTCCAAGTGCGAAGAAATCGTCTTCGCGCGCGACTCGCTCCCCGAGCACAGCGTTCCATATGGCCGCAATCCGCATTTCGATGTCGCCGCTTGGCGGGCTCTTCGCGTTGCCGCCGCACCGCTCACGCGGTGCGTGTAACAGGGCATCCCTGTTGATCTTCCCGGAGGGATTCAAGGGAAACTCTGCAACGACAGTCACGGAATCCGGGACCATGAATCGGGGCACGCGGCTTATGAGATAGTCGCGCCACTCATCGTGCGTCGGCATGACTGTAGCGGGCCGCATACGCACGAATGCTCGCAAGGACTTGGTTTCGTTCGCAGAAGAGTCCACCAAGATGACGGCATCCGCAACAACGGGGTGTAAACGCAATGCCTGTTCGATTTCGCCCAATTCCAGTCGTTGTCCATGCAGTTTTATCTGATCGTCAATGCGCCCCAATAGCACCAAACGACCATCGTCAGTCCAACGGCCCCAATCGCCCGAGCGGTAAAAACGCCCGTCCGGCGTCTCGACAAATCGAAGCGCCGTCAAGTCCGGGTTGTTTAGATATCCGCGCGCCAAACCGATCCCACTTAGCCAGGCTTCCCCAACCGCTCCGGGCGGCACCGGGGCGCCGTTGTCGCGGCGGATCGAAATGCGAGTATTCGGCAAGGGCTTGCCCGCCGAAATTGGGCGCGGTGCATCGGGCAGCGGCGACAGTCTTTCAGTAGTAACAAGGACGCTAGCCTCGGTGGGGCCGTAACCGTTCCAGAAGGCGAGATGGCTGGCGTGGGCTCTGGCGTCGTCATGGTTCGGAGCCTCGCCACCCGTGACTAAAATGCGCAGACCTTCGAAGGGCTCCTCCTGGCTGATGCGCAAATATGAGGGGACGTGAAAGGCCACGGTCACCCCCTGCTCCTTGTACCATTGCTTTAGTGCCCAGGGGTCGTCGCGCAATGCCCGCGACACCGGCACCATTGCCACACCGAGCACGAGTCCAAGTCCCAGCTCCCAAAGAGAAGCGTCAAAGCCGGGTGAAGCGACCAGGGCAACGCGGTCCTCAGCCGTGAGTCCATACACTTCCCAAGAACTATAGACGGCGTCAACCAGACCGTCGTGCTGGATCAGCACGCCTTTGGGTGTGCCGGTGGTTCCTGAAGTGTAAATGATGTAGGCCAGATCTTGTGGCGACCCGACGCTTGTGAGCCGCTCATTTTGACGGTGAGACGCGCTCCGATAACAAGCTTCCGGACGAATGATCGTCTGAAATACGATTGCTAGGGACGGCGCCACCGCATGCCCATCAAGGACAATCAGTGTTCTTGCTCCAGAATCCCGAGCAATGTGAGCCAGCCGTTCCGAGGGCTGATCGTGAGTCAGCGGCAGATAGGCCGCACCTGCTTTCCAGATCCCAAGCACCGTCGCAGGAAGATCGGCTGAGCACTCCGTCAACACAGCCACCGCTTCCTCACGGACAACGCCTTGGTTGAGCAACGCCCGGGCAATGCTGTTTGCGCGCTGATCGAGCTCCGCGTAGCTTTGGATATCAGCCTCGGTAATGACGGCGGCGCGCTCGGGGTAGCTGTCGACAATGCTTTCGAAGAGTTCGTGAACGCGCTTGGCGGGTCGGGTTCGTTCTGGCCCCCATTCCCATTGCGCCAGACACAGTGCCTCCTCGGGCAGCAGTGCCGGCAGAGGCGCGTCTGCACGCCGGACATCTTCCGCCAGCCAGCGCGCCCAGTTCGCAATCGAATTCAGCCAAGCCTGCGCCGTGCCTGCACTGTAGGCATCGGGATTTCGCAAGAGCAAAAACTCGAGGCCGCCGCCGCTATCGTCGTCGAATTGCTCGTGGCTAAATGCGAGATCGACCCCCGCTACCGGACATACTTTTTCCCCTGGCAAGCGTGTTGGGGTTAAGGAAAAGTCGGTGGTTGCGTCGCCGCACTTGCCAGACTGATTGCTCGTCAGCGAGATGTCAAATAGCGACGTGCGGGAATGGGCGCGGGCATGAGGATGCGACTTGCGGAATTCACGGTAGAGCAGACTGGCAGGATAGCCCCCGTGCACGGTGGCCGCGGTTAGCGCGCGCTGGGTCGCGCGCACATGCTCCGCAAACGTCGTAGCCTGGCTTCGTGTCAGAACCAATGGCAGCACGTTTACGAAATAGCCCACCGCTGAGTCAGCGCCGGGCGGGCGAATGGAAATACTTGTGCCAATGATCAGGCTAGACCTACCGTCGCGTCGTCTTGCCTCCACCTCCAGCAGCGTCAGCAGCAGGGCATGCAATCCTACTTGCTGCGACTGGGCTAATCGCGTCAACGTCTGCACGGTGCGGGCATCCAATCGTTCGATGAGGGGCGCAACGGTGTGTTCGCTGGCACTGGCGGGGCGGTGAATGTCAGTAGTGAATTCTTGGAAGGCTTCGCCATCCGCTGTGTGAAGCACTTCCTGCCAATAGGCGCGATCACGCTCGGCAAGGTGAGACACCAAGTAGTCTCGTTCGGCCCAACTGGCCTGAGCAACACCGCTCGGGCAAGAAGGCAAAGCGCGCTCCAACAATAGCGAATGCATTTCTTGCTGAACGACTTGAGCGGAAAGACCGTCGGATACCGAATGGTGCAGGGCAAACCAGAACAAGGTCTTACCCGGCCCGTCCGTAACTCGAACCAAACCGGCGCGCGCCAGCGGTGGCATTGTGAGGTCAAATGGGGCGCTCAAACGCGCGGCGATCATCGCCCCAGCCTCGCTCAGCGAGGCGCAACTCTCGACGCATATCGGGTCGGTTCGAGTGACTCGCTCGGCCTCGACTGTCCGCCATGAGACCTTCTCGTCGTCCTCTGCAAAAAAGGCGGTGCGCATTGCGGCGTGGCGCGCCAAAAGCTGGATCCACGCCGTTTGCCAGCGGGTTGGCTCGGGAACGGTTCCTTGCACGACCAGAACGCGCGTTATGTGCGAGAGCGCCGCCGCAAGCCCCAGCTTCCAAGCTATCCAAAAATCTTCCTGTCCCGAAGTGGCAATGCCCTGCTGTGCGGCAGGCGCCGCAACAAGCCGTGTGCGACTCTGCGGGTCGAGTGTGAGCGTTCGAGCCTGGCCCGCCACTGTCATGCTGGCCAAGATGGATTGGGCCGAAACGGCGTAGCCCAGCGCTTGCAAACGCTGGCTAATTACAATGGCCAGGAGGCTAGTGCCGCCCAATGAGAAGAAGTTGTCTTCTCGCATAACAGGGCGCACGTTCAGAACCTCTTCCCAGACCCGGGCGATATTCTGTTCCACCTCGCCGATAGGCGGCGCACCACGCTCCGATCTATACTCAGACGTTGGCTCCTGAACACCAAGGGCGAGCAGAGCCTGGCGGTCCACCTTGCCATGGGCATTGAGGGGCATGTGTAACAACGTCATCACGTCGGCAGGCAACATGTAGGTCGGTAGGGTCCTGCCAAGGAAGCAATGCCAGTCTTCCAGGGACGTTCGGTTCTGCTGATCACTCTCCACAAAGGCGATCAACTTGCCCTGATGCTGGACTACTGCAGCGTTTCTCACCGCGTCATGCCGCAAGAGGGTCTGCTCAATCTCTCCCAGGGCCACGGATTGTCCGGATATTTTCACCACATCATTGGCTCGGCCCAATGATTCGAGCTGGCCGTCGGCATTCCATCGCCCGAGGTCATTGGAGCGAAACGCCCGTCCGTATTTGGTTTCTACGAAACGCTCGGCGGTTGGCTGAGGCTGATTGAGATAACCACGAGCCACGCCCACTCCCACCACGTGAATCTCGCCCACTTCGCCGTGCGGGACTTGCTTACCATCGCTATCCAACAAGTACACCGCCGTATTGGCAAACGGGTGTCCGCTTGAGAGTGGCCCGTTACTCAGGGGGTCCACCCGAAGCATGCAGATCGTTCCACAAACCTCGGTTGCCCCCTGGATGTTCCAGTAGTCCACCTTCTGGGCGTAGGTCCGCGCGTCAGCGTCATTGGGTCGCTCCCCAGCGGTCAGAAGGCAGCGCAGACCATCGGGCACTTCCCCTTGGAAAAGGCGCAAGTACGAGGGCGTAAACATGGCGACAGTGACGCGATGGCGGGACATTGTCCTCAGCAGTTCAACCGGGTCGTCCAAAAGCGCTCGCGATGCCGGAACGAAAGCGGCCCCAGCTAAAAGAGGAAGGCACAATTCGCGAAAACCCATGATGAAACCAGGTGCAGCAGCCAGCAACACACGGTCCGTAGGGTTAATCTTTTGGGCGTTGATGTGCCCATACCCCATGTTTATGCACGCATCATGCTGCAGCAGGACACCTTTGGGTTGTCCAGTAGACCCCGAGGTGAACAGAATGGCGGCGATATCCATTGGTGTGCCAGGCGAACTGCGACGGTGCCCATTGCGAACCAGCAAGTCAGTGTGCAGTTCCTCAGGCCTGAATATCGCGGGCTTTTTCTGCTGGTCATTGGTCGCTAAGGTAGCCAGCAACGTGGCAGGCGGCTCAAGACCATCCAGGACGATTAGGCATCGCATTCCCGATTGAAAAGCCATGTTGGCAAGGCGATCCGGTGGCAGAGCGGCACCCATCGGCACATAGGCCCCCCCAGCCTTGAGGATGCCGAGAAAGGCCTGCGGCAAAGACCCAGAACGATCGGCGAGCACGCCCACTGCCTCTTCTGCCTCCACGCCCCGCGCGAGCAATGCGTTGGCAAGGGCATTGGCTTTCTGGTCCAGTTCGGCATAGGAAACAATGCCGTTGTCGGAAATGATTGCGGGGGCCGCTGGTTGCTTGTCTGCGAGAATCTGGAAACATTCATTAACGCGCGACGTTGGCCACACACGGACTATGGAATGTTCTGGAAACAAGGTAGCGTTCATGTTCATTGCCCCATTGCTGTATCGGACATCGGCAAGGAAGCCGGACGCGACTCTAGAAAGGTAACTGGCGTTCCGTTTCGATAAACATTGAGGAATAACGGTTTGTCTTCTATCTCGCCTCGACTGTCGAACTTGTAACGGCCATTGGCGCCCTCCCATGGGTCCATGTACCGAATGGCGTAGGACAGGTCCAGGGGGTTGGCAGATTTCGTAGACCTTACTGCCATGGCTACGATGTACAAAGCGTCGTAGGCCTGAGCCGCCCATGTGTCGGGGTACTTTGCATACCTTGTTCGAAACTTGCGAACAAATGCCTGATTTTCAGGGCTCTTCGAGTTAACGTTGTACTCGTCGAAGTACATTGCACCCTCTAGCGCGCTGCCAGCTCTTGCTCGCATTTCGGGCGTGTCGCTGAATGCACCAACAATCTCCGTTTTGACGCCGACCGCGCGCGCCATTCGCACGAAATCCCCTGCCCAGGGCTCCAGGCCCGAGAAGAATATCACGTCGGCGTCGACTCCCTTTAGTTCGTTGACTGGCATCCGAAAATCTGCACGTTCGCGCACATAGGACCATTGATAGACCACCTTCCCGTTCAATGCGTCCAACGCGACACGATATTGATAAGCCAAATCCTCCCCATAGGCGCCCTCTTCCCAGATCAAAGCGACTTTCTTGTGTCCCCGGTCTGCCGACATCCTTGCAAGGGATTTCGCTATCTTATTGCTGGCTAGGATCGTACGAACTAGGTACCGAAGTCCATGGTCAGTCATGGCTGTGCTATTGGCGCCAATGATAACGTGAAGCAATCGGCTGGACTCGAACATGGACGAAGCCTTGATGGCTCGACTATCATCGTAGTAGCCGAGCACCGCGCTCATCGCGGGGCTATCGGAGAATTCGATGGCGATGCGCTTGGCTTTCTCCCAGTCGAATTCATCGTCTCGCAGTATCAGGCGAATTGGAATACCACCGGCAAATCGGGTGGCGTTAATCTCATCCAAAGCCAACTGAAGGCCGTCAGCCATTCCATCTTGGTTAATGGAAAAGGGCCAACAAACTCCCAGCACAATCTCCTTTGGCGTACCGTTGAGCATTCGGAATCTGCGTTCTCCCATTTGATCGAAAGACTGCCATTGGGGCCTCAGGGCGTAGATCAGTAGGCCAACCGCAAGAATGAGAAGAATCAGTCGTTTCATGATTCACTCGTTTCCCAATATCAGCGGCATACCTTCCTTGTTCGCACCGATCACGACTACTTTAGCGTTCGGTGACTTTGCGAGCTCCTGAGTGGCCTGAACGCCGTGCCAAGAGAGCACAGCGGGGGTGAGACTGGTGTTGATTGTATCGTTGTAGACCTTGAATCCCTCGGACTCGATACGCCTGCGCTCGGCTTCCTTTCTTGCTATCGACAACCGATAGACGTATTCGTTATCGACTTGTTGTTGAGCCAGTTTGGAATTGATGGCGTCCGAGATTAGCGTTGGAAGCGTCATGCTCTCAATGGGAACATTGTCCAATTCTATGAACCGAGACTGCAGGTGATCATTCGCGAGCATACTGACGCGTTCCTGGATGGCCTTCTGCGTAGCGTAAATTTCCTCGGGTCTGTATTGTCCGAAAATCGTCCGCACCACAGAGCGAACCTCTGGACGCACCACCACGTTCACGAAGTCGGGACCCACGCGTTGGTGGAGCAGCGGAAGGGTATCTTTGTCGAGGAAATAGCGCACCGAGTAGCGCACCCCAACCGTAAGGCCGTCCACAGTTAGCACGTCGATTGAGTCTGTGAACTGTTGCTTGCGGGTGTTATAAATGTACATTTCGTTGATGGGCAGGATGAAGTGCACGCCCTCGCGATAAACCGTGTCGAGCTGAGTGCCACCGCCCAGGCGCCGCCACAGCACGCCGAGTTCACCGGGATGGATTGAGATCACTATCTTTTTGAAGAAGAACAACAAAAAGAAACAGAGCAGAAAAAGACTAAGCACCACGTATGGCGCCTGTCGCTTGGCAGAGGTATTCAACCTCCGACATTGAATGGCGGGCCATTCACGAATCGACATTTTTCCTCACACATCTCAGCGGAGCAGCGTGACCGCGCCGTCAGCTCCGGCGCGACACCTTAACAGGCGCCGCTCCGGTGGGCTCAGCTCTGACGGCAACCTTTCGAGGCGTCGAGAAATACAGGAACAGGAGGCTTACAACGGGAGTGAAGATCAGCGAACAAAACACGAAGCCCCAAAACCCGATGCGCCGATTCCGACCCACGACGCCCGCCAATACGCTCAGCGCCAAGTACGCTAGTGCAACCTCTGGGGTCATTGAGGTTTAGACAACGGCTTCACGAACACCCTTGGTCTTCTTCTCCGCTCCCATATTTGCGGCAACCTCTCGACCTTCTTCGAGCTGCTGTTGATAGTACGCCTTGACCTTCTCGGGGTCGAAGTTGAGAAACGTGCCACCCGACTCAAAGTGCTGGATGAACACCTTGCCCAATGCCCAGGCCGACGCAGCCGAGAACAGACCCATCGCCGGCGCGCCCGCCAGTACCCCCACCACAGGAACCGCCTTTAGCACGCAACCGAGCATGCCAAATGACATGGCATGCGGGACAACGAAGCCGCCCAAGGACGCAATAATCGCTTTTCCGCTATTGGCTTGAAACTGAACATCATAGATTTTCGAGATTGAGGCGAGCATCTTCAGTTGCACACCCGAAACCGCAACCAAATCCACAAAGGGGACCGGAATTAGGCCCGCTCCCAAAGACCACCACATGTATGTTTTGACCGTCTCGAGGGCTTTTTGTTCTCTTTCGTTCATGGCTAGTTACTCCTTCATGATCCACTCACTTATTGTCGTTGGATTCGAGGTATGTGATGGCATTCGTCCAATTCATTCCGGTATCTGCTCCCTCGACCTGATGCCGTTACCCAGTCGGTGGATTTGCGACTCCATGGGAAGTAGTCGTGGCCGCTGGCGCTCAACGTTGCGCCGCCGTATGCAGAGCGTACCGCAACTAGAATTGGTCCAAACCCCTGCGGCGTGCCCCCTCATATTTGTTTGAAGACGGTACGCTCATATGATGGTTGGCGCAAGTCCTTGTGAAGCCGAGTTCAACGAGTGCGCGTGCCTGGTGGCGAGTCGCCCCTAGGCTCAGCAATTGCGTGCACGCATGGAAACCAATGCAGTTCAACATGCGGCACCTACCAAACCTAGGGCGTGGCTGATAGTTATGGACTTGCTCGTGCCATATACACGGATACCCATTGGCAAATTTGATCAAGCTCCGCTTCAACTGCGGAATGGTTTTGGATGTCGTTGCGGCACTGAAGCGAACCGTGCCGCTTAGGGTGGGTCTCGAATAACCGCGGATTCGACCGGGAAAGCACTTTCGACCCACCGGTGCCGCTGTCCAGCGACCACCAGCGGCAGCCGCGTCGCGGCAGCATCGGGGTCTTGAACGATTCCTGCAAGAACGGTGTTGAAATGCGTTGCTATTCGCTCGATGGTGGCAGTGTCGAACAAGACAGAGTTGAATTCCAATGCTCCGCACAATTCCGCGCCGGTGTCGTTCAGCGAGAGCGTAAGGTCGAAGCTAGCCCCGGCCGACGGCAGTGCCAGGTCAATGGTGGTGGTCAACACCTCAGGCAAAGCGAGCTCCTGCTTGGGTACGTTTTGCATCACAAACAGCGCTTGGAATACGGGGCTGTAGGGCGCACCGCGGTCGAGCTTTAGCGCGTCAACAACTAAGTCAAAGGGGACGTCGGCGTGCGCATAGCCATTGATAGCTGCGCGATGGGCGCAGGTCTGAATCTCGCGGAAGGTTGCTCCCTTCTGCCACCTTAGCCGAAGCGCGATCGTGCTCACGAAAAAGCCGATGAGCGTCTCGGTCTCCACCGGATAGCGATTGGCCAGGACGGTACCGATCACGACGTCTTCTGTGTGACCGTACCGCGACAATAGCACTGCATACGCCGCCAGCAGGGTAACGAAGGGTGTAGTTTCCGATCCCCGACTGAAGTGCCTCAAGCGCGTGGTGAGCTCGCGATCGACGTGCAACCGAACCGAGCCCGCACGAAACCCACCGCCGGCTTGGCGTGGCCGGTCGAGCGGCAACTCCACCACAGGTGGAGCACCCAGCAGGTCATCCCGCCAATACTCGATTTGCTTGGTTAGCCGTTCGTGGGTAAGCCACCGCCTTTGCCACGCCGCATAGTCCGCGTATTGCACGGGAAGCTTGGGAATTGGATCTTCCACGCCAGCGAGACCCCCGCTGTAGATGGTAGAGAGTTCCCGCAGTAGAACCTGGACTGACCAGTCATCGCTGATGATGTGGTGCATTGCCAGGTGCAAAACGTGGCGCTTACCCGGGAGGCGAATTACCCGCACACTCCACAGGGGGCCCATGGCAATGTCGAAACGCAGGCTGTTGGCCACGTTTAGGCTAGCGGCGAGCGCTGCTTCACGCTGGCCCTCGGCCACGTGCCGCAGGTCCACCAAAGAGAGCACGCTCGCAGGCTCGGGAGCAATCATTTGAACTGGGCTATTGCCCACCATTCGGAACGATGCACGCAGGTTGGCGTGCCGCCGGCCGATCTGTGTGAGCGCTTTTTCGAGCCCACGCAGATCCAGATCGCCTTCCAACTGAAACGCCCGCACCATGTTGAACTTTTCGCTCGGCCCCTCCATCTCGGCAAGAACCCACAGCCGCTGCTGCGCGAAGGAAAGCAACGGCTCAGCACCGGGCGAGGTTTGCCAAATCACTTCATCCTCTTCAAGGTTGCGCGCCTGTTCAACCGCCTCTGCCAGTCGTTCGAGCGTCGAATACTCGAACAGGCAATTGTGCGGCAGCATCACGCGAAACGCGGCGGAAATGCGGGTCACCACTTGTAAGGCCAGCAGGGAATTGCCGCCTAGGTTGAAGAAGCTCTCATGAATGCCAATGCGCTCTCGTGCGAGCAGCTCCGACCAAATTTCCCTAAGACGCGCTTCGACTGCGGTACGTGGGGCGACACAGGCCGTGTCCGACTGCTGCACGCCCGGGCGCGGCTCGAGCAGAGCGCGGCGGTCGAGCTTGCCGCTCTGCGTCAGTGGCAAAGAGTCCATGAAGACGAAGCGCGCCGGCACCATGTAGTCGGGTAGGGTCGCGGCAACGCAGGCCCGCAGTTCATTGATGGTGGGTGGCGCATCAGGACGCGCGGGAACCAACCAGGCAACGAGGTTCTGTTCGCCAGTTGAATCAAGCCAGGCGGTTACGGCAACTTCGCGAACCAATCCGGTCGCCATGAAACAGGTCTCCACTTCGGCGACCTCCACGCGATAGCCCCTGATTTTGACTTGCAAGTCGCGCCTTCCCAGGTGCAAGAGACAGCCATCTGGCAGCAAACGACCCAGATCACCGGTGCGAAACAGACGCCGATCGCCGCCTTCTGGATCGAGCATGAAGGCCGCCTCTGTCAATTCAGGACGGCCCCAATAGCCAAGGCACAAGTAACGACTCCGCACCACGATTTCGCCCGCAATACCAGGGCCAACCGGCTTGCCCGCGGTATCCCACAGCAGCAATTCGACATCTTCGACAGCGTAGCCCGCCGGAACCGTGCTGCCTTCGATCCGAGAGCCAGCGTGAACCAAGAACTGGCAGATGGGACTGATCTCCGACCCGCCAAGATTCACGACCAGCCTGCAATCCTCGGAAAAATTGCGCTGGTAAAGATGCACATCACCAGCATAAACCGTTTCGCTACCTAACTCGATCAAACGCAACAGCGGGAACCGGTCATCTGGCGTCAGTAGGCGGCAGAAGTGGCGGAACATGGTGGCCACCGCAAAGAAAATCGTGATCTGACGATGCCGCAGCCAATCGGCTAGGCCCAACATGCCCTCACTCTTTACGTCGAAGATGACGAGTGCAGCTCCATTGAGCAAAGCGCAGTAGATATCCCGCACCGCGCCAGCAAAGCTCGGGGAGTAGAGCAGAGCCAATCGGTCTCGGGTCGATATCCGTCCGCTGTTCGTGTAAACCATTGTAAGGTGCAACACGTAGCGATGGTTTTGCATCACTCCTTTCGGTCTTCCCGTGGATCCGGAGGTGTAAAGGACGTACGCTAGATCAGCTCCAGAGATTGCGATTCCAGGATTCTCTTCCGACAAGCCTGATTCGAAATCATCCAGGTTCAACAGTGGCACGCCCGAGGGATTGAGCGAAGTACACAACGCTTCGGCTTGCGGCATCCGTTTGCGATCCGTGATCAGCAGCGACGGCCGGCATTCCGCAAGAATTGCCGCTGTCCTGGGCATTGGCGGCGACACGTCCAAGGTGACGTAGAATTTCCCCGCCTTGAGCACGCCCAACATGGCTGATACTAACGGCACGCCATTTCCAATGAGCAGCGCGACCGGCTCCGATCCCTCTCCACACACGGCAAGGATGGCCCGCGCAATGCGATTGGCTAGTTTGTTCAGGTCGCGATAGATAATGGTGGACTCGGCGTCTGCGACGGCGGTCTGTTCCGGATATAGGAGAGCCTGCCGCTCGAAGCGTGCCGTAATCGACTGCTCCATTTCCTCCCTAGGGAAACGTGCGAAGTGGCTCGTGCCAGCGGTTGGTTCCCCGGAGTTTGGCGTCGAATGAGACTGCAATGGTTCAGACATGGCAGAGAGCTTCCTGCAACGGGTCGACAACTTTCACGCCGGAGAGAAATGCTACAACGGGAGCGCTACCGCGAAGTCTGAGCAGGTCGACGGTGAGTGGGAGTTCCGTACAAGCGGTAACTAGGCAATCATAATCTCGCCCGGATCGCAGGATGGCCTCGAAGAATTCGTTGCTGAGTTCAACTGCTCGCCGCTCGTCCAGCGACTTCATGCCTTCAAAGATGGTGCTCATCAGAAGAAGGCTCAACGTGGGCGGCGGTTCGTCGATGGCGATGCCAGCATCACGACAAGGCGCTGAAAACACTTGTCCGACTCGGGCGCCTTCAGTTGCCAACAGCAACGCCCTTTTGCAGCACTGGCCTTTGAGCGCCTGAACGGCGGACTCCACCAGGGAAACCATTCTCACTTCGCACCGGCGTAACGACGTACGCTTGAGGTCGTCAACCACCAGTCGCCAAAAATAATGGGCGGAATTGCACGCTATGATACAACGCGCTGGCACACTTCCGGGTGGGGCTAGATTCACGGCGTATCGCACGGCTGCGGTCAGTTTTGCAGCCATTGCGTGGCACCGGAGAGTGTCCGGGCGGCGCTCCCCCAAAATGACAGTGGAGCGGTCCGGTACGGAGCAGGCCTGATAGAGCACCACCGCACGGGAATCCCGGAAACGTACGCAAGCATTGCGGAAAGCCTGAGCGCCAGCCAGCAGCCCCATGCCACCGATGATCACCAACGGGGGAGCAGAGGGACGAGTCGGACACAGGCAAAACGCCTCTTCCGGTTGATCTTGATCGGTGACTGTCATGCCATTGGTGCGCCTAAGCATCGCGCTTTCGTGCAGTGCCACCTGGTAATCTACGATTGCCTTCACTGCAGTCTGGTAGTGCCGAAATCGTCGAACGGAATCAAGTCCCGCAGGCGTTACGGTGGATTGCAAGAAGGCCATCACTCGCCGCCCATAGCTAAGGCAGAATTCCCTACTCGACCCGCCAACTCGAGTCGCATCATCCCCGTCAGTTTCCGCATCACCGGCGCGAGGTTTCGTAGATAGGTACGGAATACGGAACTTGCTCGCTCCGGGTCAAAGCGTGTCCTACTCGCAGCCAGATAGCGATCGAGTGACTCAACCACGGAAAGAAAATGAGCGGCTTCGACCTCACCTTCCACATGGACAGCGATATAAGCAGTGGCCTTACGACTTTCTGGCCCGGTGAGGCGCGTGTATTGCTCGAAATAGGCGCCCGTCGCAGGCAAAGCAATGGAGTACTCGCCGTGGTTATAGATCTCCGAAAACATGTTGGTAAGAAGTCCATCCGGAATGGTATCTATGACCATCTTGCGGTACACCCACCGGCTGAATTGATGCGCTTCCTGGAGTCGGTATTGCCGCAACTGCCAGAGGTCGCTGCCGGTTAGAGCTTCTGCAAAGTCCTCGTAGAGCTCCGCGTGCGTTTGGGCGTCGAAATCCAGGCCGAGATCCTCGTAGCTCGTCGACGCATTTTGTGCCGCAGCAAGATAGAGATTCGAGCGGTCGAGCACTTCTGCATCGCCCGCAGCTCTTTGCAAGCGAC
>Ga0265340_10000735_pt1 | contig 18615 bp, 14 predicted proteins | sample 4CB225metaG_FD_202082 | JGI IMG/M metagenome (GOLD analysis project Ga0265340, IMG submission 202082) | Rhizosphere microbial communities from Carex aquatilis grown in University of Washington, Seatle, WA, United States - 4-CB2-25 metaG | ecosystem: Host-associated > Plants > Roots >...
CCGTGATGTGTGCAAAGGTGTCGCAGCAGGCCATCCCCATCTTTCAGCCCGCAGGCCTGGTCGGTGCAAACGCGAATAATGCGTTTGCTAACCGGCTCATTATAGAAAAGTGTATAGAACTCGATTACGCCGTGCACATCTGCTAACGGTGTGCGCAGCGACCTCGCAATTTCTGCCACGACCGGTTCGGAAAGCCATCCATAAACTTTTTGGGCCGCGTGCAAGGCTGGTAACAGCCCCGAGCGGCCCAGGGGAATATATTGTTCGATTACAGGCTGAAGAGCGGCAAGGTCGATTTCAGACATGATCTCTCCAATTCAATTAGTATAGGCCGAATTTATGGGACTCGCAAGCATAAGAGTGGTGAGAATCAGGTCGCGACACAAAAAAAATAACCGCCGCTCCATTAGAACGGCGGAAAGGAAAGGGTTGGTTATATTTACTGGCGTGCACCGGATATATAGTGTTCAAGCTGGGAAATCATGAACTGTTGATAATCGACGACTTCCTTTAGGACGTCGCGGACGGAGATCAAACCCAACAATTTTCCGCCTTCATAGACAGGCAAATGACGGATATTCTTGTCGATCATGATCGCCATGCATTCTTCGAGCGGCTGGCTGGCGTCTACGTAAAGGACATCACCGGTCATGATCTCGCTGACTTTGGTGTTACGCGCCGTTTTCCCCGCTAGTTCCAATTTGCGAACGCAGTCGCGTTCTGAAAGAATGCCGGTCACCTTGTCGCCAATCATGACCAATACCGCGCCGGTATTCTCATCGGCCATCAGCTTTAGTGCTTCCAACACTGTCGCATCGGGCTTAACCGCAAAAACCTGATTGCCCTTTTGCCGGATTAAATCTCGAACATTGATCATGTCGGTTTCTCCTTTGGCTAAGGTTTTATAAAGTATAGGCTGGAATCAGAAGGCTGGCAAGCTCGGAAAAAAGACACCCGGCTGCTTCTTGCCAACAGGGCCGAGATTGTAACTTTGCTAGAAAATTACTCCTTATTCGGGGAACTTGCGAATAAACCAGGTTTTGACAATTTGGGTGAGAACAATGTATGTCAGGAGCATGCACGCCAATAAGGGCCAGTAAAGCGGAGGCAGCGCCACGAAACCCAGCGTCTTTGCGATCGGCGAAATCGTCAGCCAGGCTCCTACCGCAACAATGATCAGCGACGTCAAGATCAACGAGTTGCTTGCCCGGCTCTGAATGAATGGGATCTTATTCGTGCGGATGACGTGAATGATCAACGTCTGCGTGAACAGGGATTCCACGAACCAGCCCGTCTGGAACAGGGTTGGGTTATTCCAACAGTGGAAGACGTACAGCATGATGAAATATGTCATGTAATCGAAGATCGAGCTGATCGGGCCGATGAAAACAATAAATCGGCGCAGGGAGCTGATTTCCCACTTACGAGGCTTCGCCAGCCACTCGGGATCGACCTGGTCTGTCGGGATCGATGTCTGCGAGAAATCGTACAACAGATTATTGGTCAGCACCTGGATTGGCAGCATCGGCAGGAATGGCAGGAACAGGCTGGCACCCAGGACGCTGAACATATTTCCGAAATTTGAGGAAGCCGCCATCTTGATATATTTCGTGATGTTTCCAAATACCTTGCGCCCTTCGATGACACCTTCTTCCAGCACGAGCAGGCTGTTTTCGAGCAGGATAATATCAGATGACTCCTTGGCAATATCAACCGCGCTGTTTACGGAGATGCCAACATCGGCCGTTTTAAGCGCCGGTGCATCATTGATGCCATCGCCCATGAAACCAACCACATGCCTCTTGCCCTGCAAGGCACGGATGATGCGCTCCTTGTGGGCCGGTGAAAGCTTGGCAAAAACGGTTATCGCTTCAGCCGCCTCCGCGAGCTGCACAGCATCCATCTGCTCAATCTCCGGACCGAGCAATATCCGCTCGACCGGCAAACCGACCTGCTTGCAAATGTAGGCCGTGATGATATCGTTATCGCCGGTGAGGATCTTGACCGCTACATTGTGATGGTGCAACTTTTCCAACGCCTCAGAGGCACTCTCTTTCGGTGGATCGAGGAAAGCCAGATATCCAAGCAGGGTCAGATTAGACTCATCACCGATGGTGTAGTGCGGCGTGTCGTTGTCACCCGGAAAAATCCGGTAGGCAACAGCAATCACCCGGAAGCCCTCGGAATTCAACTGTTTCACGCGTTGCTTGCGATGTTCGTCGTGCTCCGGCAGCACCTCCAGGACTTCCCCTCCGACCTCTACATGCGTCGAAAGGTGCATGATCTCCTCGACCGCACCTTTGCAGATCAGGATATGCTGCCCCTTGTTATCCTCCACGATGACCGACATGCGCCTGCGGTGGAAGTCGAACGGCAGTTCGTCAATCTTGCGATAAAGTTCATCCACCTGCAGGTCGTCGTTGAGGTTGACATGGTTCAGGATGGACTCATCCATCAGGTTTTTCAGGCCGGTCTGGTAGTAGCTGTTCAAATACCCGTAATGGAGCACCCGGTCGCTGGGGTTGTTCTTTACGTCCAGGTACTTCTCAAGAACGATCTTACCTTCCGTAATCGTGCCGGTCTTATCAGTGCAAAGCACATCCATGGCGCCAAAATTCTGGATGGAATTCAGGCGTTTGACGATCACCTTTTTCTTGGACATGGCCAGTGCGCCCTTAGACAAGTTGACCGTTACGATCATTGGCAACATCTCGGGTGTGAGCCCGACAGCCACAGCCAGGGCAAACAGAAAAGCTTCGAGCCAGTTGTGCTTGCTCAAGCCGTTGAACACGAACACCAGCGGCACCATGACGATCATGAAACCGATCATCAACCATGTAAATCCGTTAACGCCTTTGTCAAAGCTGGTCATTTGGCGTTGTCCAACTATACTGCCGGCCAAAGAACCAAAGTAGGTCCCGCTGCCTGTTTGGACGACAACGGCTTGCCCGGTACCACTTTCCACATTTGTACCGAGGAAACCGAGGTTCGGCATCTCGAGCGGATTTAATGTCTCGTCTGATATAGCGGCCGGTAATTTCTCGACCGGCATGGACTCACCGGTAAGCGCAGCCTGGTTAAGGAATAAATCCTTCGCCGATAGCAGTCGCACATCGCCGGGGACCATGTCGCCCGCTGATAGAAGGACAATATCTCCCGGCACCAGTTCCTTCAATGGAATTTCCTGGCGCTTTCCGTCGCGCATAACCGTGGCCGTCGTGCTGACCATCTCTTTGAGTTTTTCGGCTGCGTTGTCCGCCCGGCTTTCCTGTATGTAGCGAAGTACCATCCCCAGCAAGACCATGATAAAAATCACGACCGTACCGGGCACGTCGCCAGTCAGGTATGAGACCAGGCCGAGTAAAACCAGCAGGATAACCAACGGGTTTTTGACGTTATCGACAAGGCGCATCAGCCACGTCTGGTGTTTTTCCTTGGCTACTTCATTGAAACCATATTGCTCGAGGCGTGTTTCGACCTCCTCCGAACTGAGCCCGTTCGGATTCGTTTTTAGATTTTCCAGCACAGCGGAAGATTCAAGACGGGCACTTTCCGCTAAAATTTTCGAAACCTTTATACCATTCCCACGCGTTAATCCATTGAGGCGCGGTGTGGTAAATATAGTTGTCAAAATTCCCATACTGTCCTCCTTACACAAAATAAAAACCACCTTCGATATTCTCCGAAGGTGGCGACTGGTGCAGGGGGCAGCGGACCGGTTTAGGTACTCATACCGCGCAAAAACGGACGCGATCCACTCGCACTTGCAACAGTCGGAACTCGGAGACGGTTAAACGAATCAAAGTTGGGCGCAATAAATGGTCATCCGCGTCCAAAGCGATCACATCCTTTTCATGTCGAATTAGGTTCATGTTCATTATTACCTTATTGGGTTATACCCCCGCCTTTGTCGATTCGTCAAGTGTTGAATGCCTTCAATTTGGAAAGTAATGAAGAATAACAAATAAGTTTTCCTTAATTCTTATAATACCTGCGATAGAAAGGTTGATTTTCTGACGAACTATCAGTACAATAAGTTTTAGAAAGCGGGGAAACGCTTTCAACATCGAGGGAAAATGAAATCTCATACCGTATCAACAATCTCTATCTACAATGAATCGCATTTTGTATGATCCTATATACAGGGCAGCAGGGGCATTAACATCGACGTTTACACAAATTCAGCAAACAGATTCTTAACTGTGAACATGAATGTATTAACAGAACAATCGTAAAGCAGGCTCCCAAGAGAGTCTTGAATAATAGCGAGTGTAGGCGTTATCCGATCAAAGATAAAGCCAATTTTCAGAAGCATATTCAACATCACCAACTTGTTTGGGCAGGTACGTTCTACCTCTACTTGGTAAAATCGTGAACCACTAGGGATGGCGACAATTAGAATGTTCGATAACTTTTCGTGTGGGGTAGTCTACGGTATTATAGCTGCCGGAATCATTTGGCTGGTTTTCGGCCAGATCCTCAGTTCAAATAAAAAAATAGGACAATTACACCGAACCCTGGACACATTTTCAGATTCGGATAAGCAAAATTTGACGGCTGCAAAAATTGTAAGGAGAAGTTTGTTTGGAACGCTTGGCTGCATTTTCTGGACTGTTGCTTTAATTTGGGCGGTTTACTTATTATGGTGTTTAGGGGCTGCCCTAAGGGAAATTTGCATATGATGATTTTTGAGAGAGTCACATGACGCGGTATTAACTAGAAACCTCCCTCTAGGCTCGAAAGCAAATTGGGAGGTTTATAGTCGGGGCGCCGAGATTTGAACTCGGGACCTCACGGACCCGAACCGTGCGCTCTACCGGTCTGAGCCACGCCCCGAAAGCAGGACGCATTATAACTGTCGCATATGGTTTTGACAAGTTACCGCTAAATTAATTCCATTCTAGGGGTACAAATAAACCTTTATAACTTCCACGGAGACCTCTTATGGATTAAGCGTTATCTCCTGGCTGTAAATGTAAACCGGTCCCTTTAGAACGTTGTCTTCCTGATGGATAAAGAGACGCGCCTGGGTCGGACTACTGACTTTATACGGAAGTGTGGTGTCGATATTTTGTGGGTCAAGATTTTGAACGTTAAGTACCCGGGAGCTCATTAGCAGACCGGCGTCAGTTATCAGTTCCAGGATAACCTGCTGCTGGTTATAAGGGATATATTGCCCCTGGACTGACAATACGCCTCCGGAAACGTCGGCGTTGGGTCGAAGGTCCGGCAAGGTCACACGTTCATAGATCGCATTACCCGCTGGGTTTATCTGACTGGCACCGCTTGACAATAATAATACGCGCACGGAACTCAAGGACTGCAGGCGGCCCAACGTATCTTTGGTGCTGACCTGTATGACTCCAACCTCGGCAGCCGCGCGAATTTCAAATGGGACCTTCAACGATAGAAAATCACCAATCGGCTGGCCTTCCACCGGTCTGATAATGTCTGCAAGCAGACGCCCGTCCTCCCCAAATAAACTTACATCGATCTTCTTACTGTCGCCTGCCACAGCTAATATTTGGACTTCCAAAGGAGATGCAATTTTAGAGCCCGGACCGGGTTTATTTATCTGGATCGCAGCCAACGTGAATCCTGGTGGGGCTGTGGGCGTCTCCGACGGAGCAGGTGTAGGCGGGATAGATGTGGATGTTTGAGAAGGCACAATCGTAGGAGTAATCCCCGCTGAGACAGTCGCATTAATGGATTGAGCAGTGAGATATATGACGGTTGGCAAATAGCTGCTCGGAAAAGATGTGGGGGCTAAATTAGTTCCGGGGTATACGCAGCCTGTTAAAAAAACGGGAAGAAACGCGATGAGCAAACATTTTCGAAGCATGAGTTGACAACATAGACGCCCTCCGTATGAGGGCGTCCAGCTTTCCTTTTTATATGAGATTTACAACCCGTAGATTTCGGAGTATTTGGTCTCCAGGTAACGGACGTACGGTTCGGAGGTGATCTTTGAACCGGTCACCTTTTGGACGAGGACTTGTGGATCGTATTTCCGCCCGTGCCTGTGGATATTCGATCGCAGCCAGTCAAGTAGCGCATCGAATTTACCCTTGCGGATTTGTTCGTCGAGGTCCTTGATATCTTTGTTGATCTGCTCCCATAATTGTGCAGAGACCAAGTTGCCTAGAGCGTAGGTTGAGAAATAACCGATGGAACCGTAGGACCAATGAATATCTTGAAGGACACCCAGTGCATCATTGGGCGGGATAATACCGAGATATTCCTTCATCTTTAAATTCCAGATCTCGGGCAGGTCTTTTATTGCAACTTTGCCTTCGACCATAGCAATCTCAAGCTCCAGGCGGAGCATGATGTGAAGGTTATAGGTCGCTTCATCTGCGTTTACGCGAATGAGAGAAGGTTCGACTTTATTGATGCCTTTATAGAAGTTCTTTAACCCAACGCCTTCCAATTGGGAAGAAAAGACCTTTCTGAGTTGAGGGTAAAAGAATTCCCAAAACGGCAGTGACCGACCTACCAGGTTCTCCCACATACGTGACTGGGATTCGTGCACCGCCAGCGAAGTGCCGTGAGCCAGGGAAGTCCGTTCATAATCGGGGTTGATGCCCTGCTCATACATGGCATGTCCGGACTCGTGCATGGCGCTGAACAATGTCGCCAGGGGGTTGGTTGGCTCAAATCGGTTCGTGATGCGGACATCGTTGGCGCTGAACGAGGACTCGAATGGATGCGGGGCTTTATCCATGCGCCCGCGGCTCCAATCGTAGCCGAATTTCCGGGTAATATCCGCGCTGAAATCCCACACTTTCCCTTCGATATATTTTTTATGTAAAAACTTGTCGTTGACCTGAGGGCGTGCAGCGATGGCTTTGATCAGCTCCACCTGCTTGATCCGTAAGCCGTTGAAGATGGCTTGTACATCCGCAGTTTTCATACCCGATTCGTAATCATCTAATAGGGTGTCATAGGGGTGAGCGGCAGGCGGGAAGAAACCGACATATTTCCTGACGAGCTCCACCACTTTTTCCAGTTGCGGGCGAAAAATGGAAAAATCAGATTTCGATCTTGCCTCCGCCCAGGCTTCGTACGCTTTGGTGGTAACAATGGCTTGCTCTGCTACAAATTCAGAGGGAACACGGACGGCTTTGTCGTAATCGCGTGCTGCAACCCGCACCATGGCTGCATCGTCGGAAGAGGGATCGGCTCCTGCAAATTCCCGTTTAAGTTCATCCAGCAATTTGCCAACCTCATCTGATGTGGCTTTTTGGTGAGCCAGCTTGCCAAGGGTCGCAAGCTGTTGGCCGCGAGCTTCGCCGCCTCCCACTGGCATGTAAGTTTGCTGGTCCCAACCTAACAGTCCAGCAGCACTACCGAGATCCGAAACTTCCTCAATAATTTTCTTCAATTGATCCAATTTATCTGACATATGACGCTCCAATTGATATCAATGAAATTAATGCACTTATTTACGGGGGGTTTTAGGTTATATCTCGCCTATAGGAAAGATCAATTTACTTTCCATCTCAATGGCTTACCACGTAAAGCAGCCAGCACTTCGTGAGCAATATCATCGGCAGCACGGGTTTGTGCTTCGACGGTTTGTGCACCAATGTGCGGCGTTGTGATCACTTTTGGATGCTTTACTAAATCGGTGCCTCCGGAAGGTTCTGTTGCAAATACGTCCAGGCCTGCGGCAGCCACCTTCCCGGAATTCAGAGCTTCCAGCAGAGCTGCTTCATCGATAATTCCACCGCGAGCGGTAGAGATGATCCGCACACCGTCTTTCATCTCCGATAGGGCCATCTTACCGATCAAGTCGCGTGTGTGGACGTTAAGCGGCAAATGCAGGGAAATAAAGTCTGACCATTCATATAATTCCTGGATCGTCACCGGCTCTCCGCCGAGCGCTTTAATATCGCCTTCCGAAACACCAGGGTCATAGACTACGACGTTCATTCCGAAGGCTGCCGCGCGTTTGCCCACCTCCATGCCAATCCGTCCAAAACCAATGATACCAAGCGTCTTACCGCTGAGCTCGACACCTTCCAGATCCTTCTTAAGCCACTCCCCTTTTTTCATGGATGCATCGCCGCGCGGGATTTCACGGGCAGTGCTTAACAGAAGGCCAAACGCCAGCTCTGCCACCGCCAGGGTGGTAGATACCGGGGCATTGACAACAATGACGTTGTGTTTCCTGGCAGCCTCGAGGTCAATATTGTCCACGCCTACCCCGGCACGACCGACTACTTTGAGTTTCTTCCCCGCCTCGAAGACTTCGGCGGTGACTTTAGTGCGTCCGCGCACGATCAACGCATCATAGTCACCTACGATTTTAATAAGGTCGGGGGCAGACAGGCCCGCTCTATCGTCCACATGGGATGCTGCATGAAGAATGGACTGGCCACCTTCTCCCAGTCCATCGGTGATCAGAATTTTGAATTCAGGCATATGTCAATTTTACTCGATAAGTAAAAGACATTATTAATTTTCTAAATTAATACCTTTTATTACCAAAATTGAGTTTATTATTTATTAGGGACATTTTCTGTGATTACCGTTTCCATCTATACGAACATCGATAGTTATCCCTTCCTTTAAATCAACGGTCAATACTTCGGGTTGACCATCAATAGTCGTATCATATACATTATGTACTCCTGGAAAAATCCACACTTCATTATCGGGCGAATTAATCAGCGATGGAAGAGTGGTATCTCCAGGTTCCACTATCATTTCATCATAGGTGCAATTCCGTAAATAGGAGGGAACCGGCCAACCGGTTGGGAGTATTTCAGGCATAGCCATGGGATCGCCGGACAAGGAGGAGTAAATGGTTTGGATCGAGATCCAGCCGGTTTTTCCTGGAAGAGAAGCAATGGGAATTTCAACCCAATTTCCCAACACATCGTGAGCCAGCACAGGAGCACTTTGTCCTTTCATTAGGAGAGCGATGGGGTTATATGCCAAATCCGGACCTCGCCGGATGAATAAATTACCCTTAACGGCCGTTATTGAGACTGATGAAGGGGCCGGGGTTGTCATGGTACTGCTCCTTAATGGAACGATCGACGGAACAGGGCTCATCAGAACTTCGGGCGCAGAAGTGCTCAAGGTTGGAGATCCCATCAGTGATGATTGGGTTGTCATTGATATAGGTGTCGCAATAATTGGAACCTTTTTAGATACACTGCAAGCCTGAATCGAAACCATCAGGACTACTCCGAAAAATCCAAGGCAAATTCTATTAAGGTGTTTTGACATCATCTATTCCTGATGCCGTCTACAGCACATTATTCATAACGCAACGCTTCAACCGGCTCCAGCCCCGCAGCCCGGTTGGCCGGATAGATTCCGAAGAACAGTCCAACGGCCGCGGAAAAAAGGGTCGCCAACAGGATTGCATCCAAGCCAACAACCGGCGTGAAGTTTGTACCAGTGGCCGCGGCGATTTGTCCAACCGCGAAGGCAATGAGCCAGCCAAAAATGATTCCAACAATACCGCCAATCAAACTCAACAGGGAAGACTCAACCAGGAACTGGACAAGAATATCCCGCTTACGGGCACCGAGTGCTTTCCGTAAGCCAATCTCGCGCGTCCGTTCAGTGACCGAAACCAGCATGATGTTCATGATGCCGATGCCACCGACCAGCAGGGAGATGGCCGCGATGCCGCCAAGAAATATGGTCAGAATACCGGTCACATTTTGTGCAATACTAAGAACGCTCTGCTGGGTGAACACGGTGAAATCGTCCAACCCAATTTCAGTTCGATGACGGGTTCGCAGGATTTGCGAAATCTCATTAGTAGCCCCAGTCACCGTGCTGAAATCGGTGGCTTCCACATAAATCACATCTACAGCATCAGAAGTAGATTGAGCCTTGGTCGGAATAAGCCTTGCCCGCGCGGTAGTAATGGGTACCAGAATTTCATTATCTGCCGAACCGAACGAACCTCCGCCGGTTGAAGCTAGCACCCCAATGATCCGAAACGGCTGGTTTGAAACGCGAATGGTCTCACCCACCAAACCATCGCGGCGGCCAAACAGCGCATCAGCCACGTCCACACCGATGACCGCCACCGAAGCCATCCCGAGTTGATTCACCTGACTGATGAATTGTCCGTCGAGAAGGCTAATGCTGCGAACGGAATAATAATCGGGTGTGACCCCAATGAGCGTAGTGGTCTTTGTATTCCCATTAAAGTCCGCGATCGCGCTTCCCTGTATAACCGGAGCCACCGCTTTGATATCCGGCGCCGCATAGGGATCCGTCATGGCACTGGCATCTCCCAACGTCAAAGGCCGCGGATTTTTAACCGATGAGTTGTTCTGCGCCCCGGAGAAAACGAACAACAGGTTTGTGCCGACGCCGTTAATCGAACCCAGGATGGAGGCCTGCGCGCCGTTCCCAACTGCCAGCATTGCGATGACCGCCGCGACACCAATGACAATACCAAGCACCGTCAACCCTGAACGGGTTTTGTTCGAATTGAGGCTTTCGAGCGCTTCAATGAACACCACCGATATATTCATAAGGAACCTTTTAAATTATCTTCCACTACTCCATCGCGAATGCGTATGATCCGTTGGGCCTGCTCACCGATCGTCGGATCATGTGTGATGATAATAAGCGTTGTCCCGCTTTCTTTGTTTAGATTCAACAGCAGAGTCATGATCTCCTTCCCTACCTTTGAATCAAGATTTCCGGTCGGTTCGTCAGCCATGATGATGGCCGGTTCGTTTACAATGGCACGAGCAACTGCCACACGCTGCTGCTGTCCACCGGATAGTTCCATGGGGCGATGATTGAGGCGGTTACCCAACCCCACCGCTTCGAGAGCAGCTTTCGCCCGCTCTCTTCGTTTTCCATCCACCAATCCCGCATAACGCAACGGCAATTCAACATTCGATAGTGCAGATTGTCGTGAAAGCAGGTTGAACGATTGAAAAACGAATCCAACTTTGTGGTTACGAATATTGGCGAGTTGGTCATCATTAAGTTTCGCGACAGGCTCACCATCCAAAATGTATTCGCCGGATGTAGGTCGATCAAGGCAGCCCAGGATGTTCATCAAGGTGGTCTTGCCCGATCCCGAGGGACCCATAATGGCAACCACTTCGCCGCGTTCGATCTTTAAGGAAGCGCCCCGTAAAGCCTGGACCTCAACTTCACCCATTTTATAGACTTTGACCAGGTCCTGGGCTTCAACTACGAAATCCATTAACCGCCTCCCCCGCCACCAAATCGAGCACCGCCCCCTTGCGTACTTGCCGCCGGGGGATTCAAAATAACCAAGTCACCCACTTTTAGATCGCTTTTCAAAACGACGCTCTGCGTATCTGACGAAACTCCAAGAGTTACCTCGATCAATTTCGGAATACCGTTAACCAGAATGTAAACAACCCGTTTTCCATTAACGAGGCGAACCGCTTGATTCGGAACAAGAATTTGACCGTTCACTTTATTGGTAACGATATTTACAGCCGCCGTCATGCCAGGTTTAACCTGTGCATCGCCGTCTGTCAACTTGGCAGTTACCGTGAAGTTGACAGCACCCGATGAAAGATCACCGGCCTGGGATACTTCGACCACCTGACCGTTATATGTTTTACCTGAAATGGCATCAAATGTAAGCGTGACCGGTTGGCCAACAGAAATATTATTGATATCCACTTCCGAAACCTGCACATCCACCAAAAGACCCGAAAGATCGTCTATGCGGAAAGCAGCCAAACCGACGGAAACCTGGTCACCCGGAAGTGGAACCGCCTGTGTCACCATACCATCCACCGGAGCGATTATGTAAGCCATATTCAAAGTGGCCTGTGCGGCTTGAACGCGAGCTTTTGCCGCTGCCACGTCCAGTGGATTGGGGCCATCTTTTACGCGGTCATAAGCGCGCTGAGCATCATCCAACTGCGCTTTATCCAATGCCAGACTTTGATCCGCTTTTGCTATCGTTTCGGCATCGGCATAGCCTTTTGTATATTTGACTTTGGGAACCTGCTGACCATTTACGTAATCAAAGGTTACATTCGCAATGTCAATTTTTCCATTTAGACTCATCCGATAATCATATGCTTTCTTATATGCGTCTTGCGCCGCCTGCAAGGTCACAGCAGCTTGTGCGCGTGTAGTATCGGAATTCTGCATATCGTCCAAAGATTGTTGTGCGCTTGCGAAATCAACTTCCGCCGACAGAACATTTTGAGGGAGGGAAGCATTGGCCAGCCGAGCCAGTATATCGCCCTTATGAACCTTATCTCCCACTTTCACATTTACCTCTTCGACTGTACCTGTTGTCTGCCAATTTAGTATTGCACTCTGGGCGGCGCGTACGCTACCCGTCGCCCCAACCTGTGCAGTTAATTCCGCAATTTGCGCCGGTGTCGTCTGATATAAAGTTGAAGAGTTTGATTTAGCCTTACCCCTTCCAACCAGAATCACAATTAACAGTACCAAGGCTACTACGCCTATAATGATCCAATTCCTTTTACTTATCCTTGCAAAAAACGCTTTCATTTACTATCTTCCTCCAACAACGGGGTGAGGTTCCATGGTTTAGTAGAACCAAAAGGGGTCGCAATTAACAAGGCTCTCTCCGTAAACCGATGGAATTTCATGCGCCTTGAGGCAAGTTCACCTGGGGTTTATGGAAAGGTTTTGAAATTATACTGATATGAAGAAAAACAATCAAATAGGAACCAGCTATGTAAGACATACGAATTAATGGCACATGAAGTAGCAAATTCAATTCCTGAGATCGGGCAATAGATCTTATATTCCAACCATTATGAAAGTTTATTTTATTAATACGCCCAAGGGAATAAGATGAACAAAGCCAGCGTGCAGCTTCAATTCCTAATAGAGAGCAATACGAATAATAAGAGAATTGTACAACAGGTTTATAAATTTATTGTTAACTAAGAAATGCAGGGGGAAGCGATATTTCGAACTTTGGGTTTTCCGGTATGGTACGGCAAGAAAAGCACTATCCTTCTCGGAGAACTTACAACTTTGTCAATGTAAGGAGCCCCCCACCGCGCATAAATCCCTCATGCGCATAGCATCTTATTTTAGTTTTGATTTCAGATAGCGCAAGGCGATACACAATATTTTATTCAAATTATTCTACATACTGCTTTGCAGTGCGGTTTCTATTTGTTTTTATATTATAGGAAAATAAAACAAAACGTTGGTTTGGATACTTAAAGAGCAAACTACGATTTAATTATTTCCAACACCTTGTAATCCTTCATAATCTCTTGTCAGGCGTTCGATAAATCAAGCTTATTATTAAAAGGAATAACCAAATCACACCATTAAGAAGTCGATGCCAATCTAAAACTAACAACTGGGAAAACCACCTGCTCCATTGTGAAATTTTTTGCAAATATGTTGCTATGACTCTTTATATAATTTCACGAATAACTTTTATTTTATTGGAGTTGAACCTAATGGGTAAACTGCGATATTTGTCTTATTAAACCGGCCCTTTTTTAAATTGCAAAAATCGATTGAAAATTCAAGTCAAAACTTGTGATGATTGTCTTTAGCACATATGACATAATAGCCTGTAATCTCCGGGTGCATTTAGGTATGATGATATTGGGCGCTTTTCACGCCTACCTGGAGGGATTATGCAAGCGATCCCCAGCGAATTTCTTGCCATTAATCGCAAAGAACGGGCGAATAAACCTTTTTATGATCTGGATTTACGCCCGACCGATGTTCGTACATCCGATTTTGAAGATGTAGTGGTTGAATTTAGTCCTGAACAGGCAATGGTTCAGGCATCACGATGTGTTCACTGTCCGGACCCGGCGCCTTGCATGCTCGCCTGCCCTGCTCACAACGACATCCCGTCTGCAATGTGGCTGATCGAACAAGGCAAATTCCAGGAAGCCGCACAAATTTATCATTTGACCAGTTCTCTGCCCGAGATCTGTGGTCGTGTATGCCCGCATGAGCAATTATGCCAGGGTTCGTGTGCTCTTAACAAAACACATGAACCAGTTTTAACGGGTGAGCTGGAGGCATTTACGGAAGATTTCGTACGTCGCAATGATGGATATAAAATCCCAATTGGCGCTCAGACCGGGAAACGCGTTGCTATTGTCGGAGCCGGGCCGGCAGGCGTGGCCTGCGCCGATATCCTGGTCCAAAAAGGCCATACGGTGACCATCTTCGAGTCGAAGCCTGCCCCCGGTGGTTTGCTCGTCTACGGCATCCCAAATTTCAAGCTTTCCAAAAAGATATGGTTTGAAAGGTGGGAAGAGCTCGAACATGCCGGCGTCAAATTCATATCAAACACATATATCGGCAGAGACAAGACCATCGATGGATTGTTCAAAGAGGGCTTCGAAGCTGTGTTCATTGGCGTCGGGTCGCAAGTCGATGCTAAAATGGAAAACACACCTGGTACAGATCTACCCGGCGTATATCAGGCAACCGATTTTTTGATACGCGGAAACGTATCGAAGAACCTGCTTCCGGAAGATATGAAAAAAACTTTAATAATAGGCAAGCATCTGGTGGTCATTGGTGGTGGCGATACCGCCTCAGATTGCCTGAGAACCGCCATCCGAATGGGAGCGGCCGATGTGACCTGCCTTTACCGCCGCACTGAAAAAGAAATGCCCGGCGGGAAAAAAGATCGCAAAATGGCAAGAGAAGAAGGCGCAAAATATCGCTTCCTCACCCAGCCGGTGAAATTCATCGCAGGTGAAGACGGGAACCTGGCCGCGGTCGAATGCATTGAAATGGTGCTGGGTGAACCCGATGCAAAAGGCCGGCGCAAGCCGGTGCCGGTGACGGATTCCAACTTCAGTATTGCCTGTGATACGGCGATCCTTGCACTTGGTTATTGGCCGGATCCAATCCTCAGTAAAACCACAACCGATCTTGAAACTCATGATTGGGGATTGATCAGCGTCCCAGATAAGACCACCGGTGCAACTTCACGCATGGGTGTATTCTCCGGCGGCGATTGTGTGACCGGACCCGACATCGTTGTGACAGCCATGGTCGCCGGTCGCAGAAGCGCGCTGGCGATTGACAATTATCTGATGAACAAGAAATAACGATCGTCGCCCACAGACTTTCTAGGCAAAAGCTTCATTAATGGATATTGAGACAGTCATTAAGGCTGTCTCTTTTCTTATCGGGTGTTAAACATTAATGGTTATAATCCCCGCCATGCTTTACCGCCTGAGCCTGGCAGTTGAATGGTTGATACTAACGGCAGTTTGTTTAATGGTGTTGACCTACAGCGCGCCGCGCGCCACAAATGAAGAAGACCGAGTGCGCGCCTACACTCGGAATATCGAATTCGATTACGTTTCGTGGATGCTCAACGCTGCCCAAATAAAAATCCAGCAGGGCGCAGTGGGGATGCCCGGTTACCTTGACCGCGAATCGAGCATTGTGGTTGTTATGGATTATCTGCATACCACTCAACTTGTAATTCAAACCGAAGACGGATTGAACAAAATATATGCCGATCCAACCATCACCGATAAGGAAACTTCGTCCGCACAGATCCGCGCAGAATTGGACCAACTCACCAGGCAGCAGGCTGCGCTCGCACCTGTCGCCGAGGCCGTTTTACAGGGACAGGTAAGCCAGGTGGCTGCGGATTTCGGACTCACAACACTCGGTCAGCCTCTCCCAACCGTATTATTTCATTCGACACCGGTGCCCAACGCCTTGATCGTTTCGCCGCGCGACCATATAGAACAGACCGTAAATATTTCGGTATCTCCCGATCTCACCGTAGATCAACAATCTGCTCTAGAAGATCGTACAGATAAAGGACTGAATGTTTCATCGTTGGTAGTCCCGATCGGCGGAGTGGGAGTGTATCCTACCATGATCATGAGCACCACCGACCTTGCGTGGCTGACAAGCACTATCGCTCACGAATGGACCCATAATTATCTTGAGTTCCGGCCGTTGGGACTGCTGTATGATAATTCCCCCGAGCTGCGGACCATGAACGAAACGACGGCCGACATTTCCGGGGGAGAGATCGGCGCCGAAGTACTCAAACGTTTCTATCCCGAATTTTCGAGCGCAACCGCTCCGAACTCCGACTTGCTGGCTTTTCAAATGGTCCATCCCAACACCGGAGATACGCAGCCCCCGCCATTCGATTTCAGGGCAGAGATGCACACTACACGTGTAAATGTGGATGCAATGCTCGCCGCAGGGAAGATCACCGACGCGGAAGCTTATATGGAACAACGCCGGCAGTTATTTGTTAAGAACGGCTACTACATCCGTAAACTTAATCAGGCTTATTTCGCTTTCTACGGAGCATACGCAGACGTCCCAGGCGGGGCAGCCGGGGAAGACCCGGTCGGACCCGCGGTCCGTGCCTTGCGTGCTCACAGCAAATCACTGGCTGATTTCATTAATCGTATCGCCTGGATGACTTCTTTCGATCAACTTAAGAAAGCTGTGGGACAATAGCAGCAATATCATTGTTTCGAGGAAACTCAATGCGCACAAAATCATTTTTTTTATTTATTATCTCGCTCTTGATCTTGCTGCTCCTCGGTTCTTGTTCCCCTCCATCGAAAGCGCTCCCGACAGATTCTCCCTCTCCCACATCGATCCCAACGACCCCCACACCAGTAAGGGGATGCTCGGCGATCACAACGAAAGCGACACCGGACGCATCATCGTCAGTACCGCCCGTCACAGCTTCAGATTACGTCAATGGGCCGGATAATGCCTCGGTGACCATGTTGTTATATTGTGATTTTCAGTCACCACAATGTGAGATTTTTAATAAGGTCCTCGCTCAACTTCAAAAGGACCATCCACAAGATTTAAAAGTCATTCTCCGGCCATATCCCTTACCGGCCAGTTTAGTCCATTCATTACCCGCTAACATGGTAACCTCCTTGGACAAATCACAAATCTCAACGCAAGCCGTACTGGCTGCCGGAGAACAGGGTAAATTCTGGGAGATGAGAAACACCCTGGATACGAAGTATAGTGAATGGGTCAAGCTTTCCACCGGCAAATTTGAAACCTGGGCCACCGACCAGGCGGGCCTTTTAGGGCTCGATAAGGAAAAATTCAAACTGGACTTAACCAGCTCAAAAACAACTACCCAGGCTCAATCCCTTTTTGATTCAGCAACCCGCTTGTTTGGAAGTTTCAATATTCCAACAGTGTTCATCAACGGCAGCCTTCAGTCGAGAGCGGCTCTCAGCTATTCTGGCCTCGACTCAACGATCAGTTTAATCGCCCTCGGCACCCATCAATTTAATTCATGTCCTCCCTTCAACATCGACCCATCCAAGCAATATACGGCCACCCTCCATTTAGAGAAAGGCGACATCCTGATCCAGTTGTACCCGGATAAAGCTCCACTGGCAGTGAATTCCTTTGTCTTTCTGGCACAGAAGGGATGGTTCGAGGGCGTGACTTTTCAGCGCGTGATCCCCGGTTATCTGGCTCAAACCGGCGATCCAAGTGGGACGGGTCTCGGTGGACCGGGTTATTATTTCAATAATGAAACAACCACTGCCCTCGAATTCGACAAACCCGGTGTGGTGGGGATGGCGAATTCAGGCCCGGATACAAACGGTAGTCAGTTCTTCATTACCTACGCCCCGGCCCCTGACCTGGATGGTCAGTTCACCGTTTTCGGTCAGGTCATCAAAGGCATGGATGTTGTTGAAGGCCTGACGCCCCGTGACCCGTCACAGTCAGATACTCTCCCCCCCGGTGATAAGGTCATCAGCGTGACCATCGAGGAGAAATAATGGAGAACCGAGGCAGGGATTGGCGGACGGTCCTGGTCGGCATATCCGGCCTCGTTGGCGCTTTGTCCGCATTTATATTTGCCGCTTTGATTATCGTTTTTACGATCATTGGACTGATTGACCCGGGTTCTGCAAAAAATAGTCAAACCACATTGCAGGATGTCGTTATCGCCAGCGGAATTACGCTTATCGGTGTGGTGTTTATTCCATCCGTTTATTACAGTGTTCAACGGTTGCTCGGCAAAGAAATACCGCAGGCAGCTCCAAAGGTTTTGAAGATCTGGCAAGGCTTCCTTCTGCTGCTTTTATGGGCCGGCGCAGCAGTACTGGCACAGCTTCTTGTCGGTAACGATGTTTTGAAGTGGTTCACACCGCCCTTATATCTGTTGGCTATAGGAATACCGGTTTATTTCCTGGTCCGCCTGGCAAGCGGCGGATTGAATCCAGGCTCCCGTCAGCGTGTTTGGGGTGTCGTGGCGACCAGCATCGCTTTGGGTTCGACGTTTGCAATCCTCATTGAACTGATGCTCGTGATCGTCGGCTTGTTGGTTGTTGCGGCCTACATCGGTCTACATCCGGAATTGCTGGCTGCCGCCAGGCAAATCACAGACCAGATTACAAATGCTTCAAACATCGATACCGTACTGAATGAAGTGGAACCCTGGGTTAATAATCCGGTGGCAATCCTGCTCGCCCTTCTTTTCTTCTCCGGGTTTGCACCGATCATCGAAGAAACCGCCAAGTCCCTTGCGGTATGGACCGTTTTCGATCGTCTTGATTCACCTGCCCAGGGGTTTGTGATCGGAGCATTAAGCGGTGCAGGCTTTGGTCTGGTCGAAAGTTTGCTGGCCTCGGC
>Ga0265340_10000737_pt1 | contig 18593 bp, 16 predicted proteins | sample 4CB225metaG_FD_202082 | JGI IMG/M metagenome (GOLD analysis project Ga0265340, IMG submission 202082) | Rhizosphere microbial communities from Carex aquatilis grown in University of Washington, Seatle, WA, United States - 4-CB2-25 metaG | ecosystem: Host-associated > Plants > Roots >...
CTCCCAAGCTCCGCTATCGGGGCCTCCTCCGCCTTGCGAGCCACTCGTCCGGGCGGCTCCTCGCTCGCCCGGAGATCTACGGGACAGACTCTAGTGTCCCCCGCCGGAAATTCATTCGATAAGTCCATGGTGGCTTCGGACTGCCCGCCAAGGACACCGATCGCCGAGGTCGCAGAGATCGATGTATGAAAGTGTTGGAATACCAGCATGTTCCATACATCTATCAATACATTCACGACTGCCATCAACTTATGGTGCGAACTTCTGGCGGTGGACGCTAAGGGTGTGGATAACTCGCGAGTTGCATTACCGGGCTGATGGTTTCGCTGACCATCTCCCGTGAGGTTCGAGCGCAGCCCCACGGATGGTGCTCGCGGGGCTGGTTGCCGTGGGTCGAGCGGTCCAGGGTTGCCTTACCGAGTTCCGTGCGGCATTGGTGGTGGACGGCGGAAGATCTGTGGTGATCCATTGCTATCTGGGCTGATAGACGGGTTGATGCGGTGGTGATGCCTCGACGATCGGCGGTGTTGTCGCTCCCGGATCGGCCGTCATCCCGCTGCTAGGGTCTTCCGCAGGGGTCTCACGTACCCTGCGCGGCGCCAGATGGGGGCGGCGCCCAGTGTTCCCCATCGTCAGGATCGGGACCGGGGTTGCTTGCGAATCCGATCAGTGGTCGGTTCGGCGCCCGAGATTCCTTAATCGGGGAGGATTTTCGTGTCGAGTCCGGTAACGGTGGTGTTCGCCCTGATCGCGGTGCTCAGCGTCGGGGCCTGCTCGTCCGGCAACCAGCAGGGCCAACTGGAATGGGTCGCCGGACTGCGTCCGGGGGACTGCGTCGACCCAGGCACCCGGGCCAGTGCCGCCATCGTCAGGATGAGGGTCGTGCCGTGCCGTGACCGGCACGCCATGGAGGTGTATGCGCGGCTGCCGTACCTGCCCGGGAAAGCTGGGGCCGCCACATCCACTCCGTCGGCGCCCAGTTCGTCTACGTCGAGTTCGTCACCGTCCACTTCGTCACCGTCCACTTCGTCACCGTCCACTTCGCCAGCGGGTACTTCGTCAGCGTCCGTCTCGCCGAGGTCTACCTCGCCGCTGACCACTCCGTCCCTGTCCACTCCGTCCCTGCCCACTTTGACGGCGACCACTGCGCCCGCGGCTGCGGCGTCCTCGAGCGAGTATCCCGGCCGCGACGTTCTGCGGACCTTCGCCCGGGAGGCCTGCGCCGAGCATTTTCGGGCCTATCTCGGGTCGAGTCCGCGTGAACCGTGGTACTTCCTGACCTATTTGTTTCCGTCGGTTGCCTCCTGGACGATGGCCTCCGCCCAGCGGCCGAAGCTTGGGCCGCTGGCCCGGTTGGTCACCTCTTCGGTCCGGTCGGATCGGGCAGTGGTCTGTTTCGTGCGGACGACCGGCCCAGCACTGACGGCCTCGGTGCGGGACGGAGTCTCGACGCCGACCCTGGCCCCCGCGACCACGAACCTGGGCCCGGCCCCGGCCCCGGCCCCGGCGACGAGCAAGCCCGTGGGTGCGGCCGGGAGCCCCTCATGAGCCCGTTGCCGGTCGTCGCCGGTGCCATCCTGGAGTGCTCGATGGGTACCGTCCCGTCAGTGATGGTCGTGCTGCCGGCCGGGCTGCTGGTCGAGGGGCGCCCGGCGGCGCTCGTCACCGACAACATCCCTTTCCTGAATCTGCTGCCGTTCGGGATGTGCAAGAGCCCGGCCAACCCGATGGTGCTGGCGGCCACCGCCGCCGCGCTCGGGGTGCTCACCCCGATGCCCTGCTTGCCGATGCCCGTTGGTCCCTGGAACAGCCAGGTGAAGAAGACCACGGCCGGCGGGCAGGCCCTGCTCGGCTCGGGAGGTACTTGTACGTGTGCCTTTGTCGGGTCGATCAGTATCAAGATGGCCGGTGCGATGCGCTCCACCGCGAACTGATCCAATCGGTGTCACGGGTCGCGGTAGAAGGCTCAAGGCCGCCTCTGCTTGCGCCGAAGGTTGAAGCGGCCGCGTTGTCAGGTGATCGAGCCTAGAGTTTCTGGTTCCCGCGCCGCCGATCCCGTTCGTGCATCCCAGGGAGTTCCCGCATGCCTACATACACGGCGCCTGGTGTTTACGTAGAGGAAGTCGCTTCGACGCAGAAGGTACTGGCCGCGGCCCCGACAGCGGTGGCCGCGTTCGTCGGATTCACCGAGCGGTACCCGATGGATGATCCGATGGACCCTGCTGGCCTGGCCCCGCGCCTGGTCACCAGTTGGACCCAGTTCGAGCAGCTCTACGGGTCGTTCGTGCCCGGGGCGATGCTGCCGCTGTCGGTGTTCGGCTACTTCCAGAACGGCGGATCGATCGCCTACATCGTCCGGGTGCCGAACACCAGTCCCTCCGGCCTGCCCTCCACTGTTGCCCTGCCGGCAGCCGACCGCGCCCTGGGCAACCCGCTGAGCGTCGAGTCCATCGAACCGGACGCCGTGCTCAGCATCGGTGTGCAACCGGAGGAACCGGCCAGCGACGACGCGCCGGTGACCTTCCGCCTCGACGTCTACGAGGACAAGGAGGTCGTCGAGTCCTACCCGGGCCTCACCTTCGACGGTCCCGGCGAGGCCGGAGCCGCGATCAACGGCACCTCGACCCGAATCAAGGTAAAGGTGGAAGTCAGCGCCGACGCGGACCTCTCCGCCCAGCTTGAACTGCTGCGCCCCGGCGCCTACGACCTGGCCTGGGCGGCACCGGTGCCGGTGCCGGTGTCCGGCCGGGCCTTCGCGGGCAGTGAGAGCAGCCGCCGGGGGATCGGTGGCCTGGCCGTCGCCGAGGACGTCACCATCGTGATAGTCCCCGACCTGATCACCGCGGCCACCAAAGAGGACGGGTCGATCGACCTGGGCCTGTGGAAGGCCGTCCAGACCTCGCTGATCTCGCACTGCGAGCAGTACACCAACCGGATGGCGATCCTGGACGCCCCGCCCGGGATGGGCCCGCAGCAGATCAAGGAGTGGCGCAGCGGAACGGCCATGTACGACAGCGCTTTCGCCGCGTTCTACTACCCCTGGGTAAAGGTTGAGAATCCGGTCGGCACCGGTGGTGACCGCGAGGTCCTGATCCCGCCGAGCGGGCACATCGCCGGGCTGTGGGCCCGCACCGACGCCACCCGCGGGGTCTGGAAGGCACCCGCGAACGACACCCTGCGCGGCGTCCTGGACATCGAGCGCACGATCACCCAGAACGAGCAGTCCCTGCTGAACCCGATCGGGATCAACTGCATCCGGCCGTTCGGGGTGCGGGGCATCCGGGTCTGGGGCGCGCGGACTCTCTCCAGCGACACCGACTGGAACTACATCAACGTGCGGCGCCTGTTCAACATGGTCGAGAAGACCATCCTGGACGGCACCCAGTGGACGGTATTCGAGCCGAACGCCGTCCCGCTCTGGGAAGGGGTCAAGCGCACCCTGAACGCCTTCCTGCGCGGGTTGTGGACCGAGGGTGCGCTTGCCGGGACGACTCCAGACCAGGCGTTCTACGTCAAATGTGACGCCGAGACCAATCCGCCCGAAACCGTCGACCAGGGCAAGCTCGTCGTCGAGGTAGGGCTGGCCCCGTCGAAGCCGGCCGAGTTCGTGATCTTCCGGATCGCGCAGCACAAGCAGTCCGCCGCCTGATCCGTCGTCATCACATCTCGTATTTCCCACCTCTCGCTCACCGAACCCGCTCACTGAAAACGCTCACTGAAAACGCCCACTGAAGGAGCACCCGTCATGCCCAGTGCACTTGTGGCCGATACCGGCCTGATCGGCAACGCGTTCTACCTCGAGGTCGACGGTACCCCGCTGACCATGCTGACCAGTGTCAGCGGACTCGACATCGGCGTCGAAGTGACCAATCTGAGGCAGACCAGTGCGGACGGAAAAGCCGTCTGGACAAGAACTCTCGCGTCCAAGCAGTCCGTCGGCACGCTCATCCTGACCCGTCTGGCCGTGGTCGACACGACCAGTGACGGGATCTGGACGTGGTTCCAGGAGACCTCGCTCAAAGGCGCCCTGGACGCGGCCCGCAAGACCGGTTCGGTCGTTCTCTACGGCTCGGACAGCACCGAGCTGGGCCGGTACAACTTCACCAACGGCTGGATCTCGAAGATCGCCCTCGACATGCTCGACGTCTCCAGCGGCACCCCGCTCAAGGAAACGATCACCTTGGAGATCGACTTCCTGGAGCGGGTGAAGTGAGAACTTTCACCAGTTCACTCTTCACCGGGCGTGTCCCGGCGCCAACTACCCGCCGTGACGCCATCCTCGAGGTGGCCGCCGCGGCGGCCCGCACCTGAACCGCCCGCAGGGTGACCGGAAGCGAAACCGGAAGAGACAAGAGGTAACGATGCTGAGCGATCTGGCTGAGGCGGTCGGGCCGGGGAACCGCGATGCCGGCGCTTGACGCGATCCCGCTCGGGGGTACCCCTCCGACCGCCGCGCACTTCCTGCTGGAGGTGGACGGACTGTCGATCGGTACGTTTGGGCGGGTCGGCGGGCTGCAGCTCACGGTCTCCGTCGACGAGTACGCCGAAGGCGGGGTGAACGGCTACGTCCACCGGTTCCCGGGCCGGATTCACTGGCCCAACCTGATTTTCAGTCGTGGGCTGACCGAGTCGGACAACCTGCTCGACTGGGTGAACCGGACCGCGGGCGACGGGTTCGAGGCCGCCGGCGGCAAGCTGGTTCTCTCGACCGCGTCCGTCACCCTGCTCGATGTCGCCGGAACCAGGCTGCGCTCGTACGAGATCGAAGGCGCCTTCCCGGTGCGATGGACCGGTCCGACCCTCGACACCGGTGACACCACGGCCCTGACCGAGGAACTTGAGGTCACCCATACCGGGTTCCGTTCCCGGACCGCCTCGTGAGCGTCCCGCAGCCGAGTCCCCGGCGGCTGAGTTTCCTGCCGCTGTGTTTCCCGCGGCTGAGTTCCCTGCGGAGGCAACCATGACCGGCGCCGACACCAAGGCCTACTTCGAGGTGGAGACCGGGGAGCAGATCACCTGCCTGTTCAATCCGGCCGAACTCGCCCTGACCCGCAACAACGAGTGGCGTTCCGGGTCGAGGCCGGGCCGGGACGTGCCCACGCTGGAGTACGCCGGGGCCACCGGCGGCACGCTCAGCTTCGAGATCTTCTTCGACACCACCGCCACCGGTGAGTCCGCCACCCGTTACACCGGCCAGTTGGTGGCGCTGATGGACGTCGATCCGACGGTGCCCGGCAGTGACGAGAGCACCGGGAACGTTCGTCCACCGACCGTGGTGTTCCACTGGGGGGACGTGCACTCGTTCCGGGCCGTGGTGGCCGCGCTGGACGTCCGGCTGATCTATTTCTCGGCCACCGGCGTGCCGTTGCGGGCCCGGGTTCAGGTGACCTTGCGCCAGTACGAGCGGTCTGACGCCTTCGGTCCGCAGAACCCCACTTCCGTTACCCCTCGCCCGCACGCCATTCACCGGGTCAGCCGGGGAGAGACGCTCGATCGGATCGCCGCCCGGCACTACGCCGACCCGACCCTCTGGCGGCTGATCGCCGAGGCCAATGACATCGACGACCCGCTGTCGTTGCGGCCGGGCATGCTCCTGGCCATCCCCGGGCGGGCCGGATGAGCTCCCCGGTGATCCACCTCAACGGCACCCAGTTGCCGTGGGACCTGGCCTCCCAGTTGCTGTCGGTCACCGTCGACCGGGGCCTGCGCCGTCCGTCCCGAGCCGAAATCAGCTTTGCCGACGACGGTTTCACCTTGCTGGAAAGCAAAGCGTCGTCGTTCGCCCCGGGGACGGCGCTGAGTGTGGCCTTCCTCGACTCCGGCAGTCCGTGCACCGTCTTCACCGGTACCGTGACCGGGCTACGGGTCACCTGCCCGAACGCCGGTGATCATCGGGCGGCACTGACCCTCCTGGCCGAGGACGCCGGCCACGCCCTCGGCGCTGTCCAGCAGGTGGTCACCACCGCCAACGCCGACCTCGCCGATGTGCTCCGCTCGACCCTGACCAGCTACGGACGGTCGTCAGCGACGATCGATGGGCTCCCGTCCGGTCAGCGCGACACCGTGCTGGTCGCCTCGTCACCGCTGGACCTGCTGGAGCAGGTCTGCGACCGCTACGGCGTCGAGTGGTGGGTGGATCCGGTGACCGGTGCTCTCAACGTCGCGCCGCTGCCGGCGTCACCGTCGGCAGTCAGCCTGACCCTGGGGGAGGATCTGGCCAGCCTCGAATTCGAGACCGGTGGGACGACCACCGGCACCGTTTCGATGCGCGGCTGGAATCCGGCGGCCAAGCAGGAACTGACCGCCGAGTACGCCGCGAGTGCCGCGTCCCCGGCGGCACCGGCGTTGCTGCGCGGTTCGAGTGCTTTCGGGCGGGCCGATCCCGGTCGTCGTTACGAGCTCCGGGCTCCTTCGTCGGTCGATGCTCAGGACGTCACCGCGCAGGCCGGTGCGCTCGGGCAGCGCGCGGCCCGGTCCGGGACCCGTCTGATCGCAACGGCCTTCGGTCTGGTTCCGGCCCTGAATCCACGGGACGACCTGGTTCTCAACGGGGCCGGGCCGCTGTCCGGGCACCATCCGGTCACGGCCGTCCGGCACGAGTGGGGTGAGCGAGTAGTTACCTGGATCACTGCCGGAGGCCGGGAAGCACCCGCGGCCCGGGGTTCGATGTCATCGGGAGCCGGGTCATCGGGAGCCGCCGGTAGTGGTGCGGCGGCGTTCCCGGTGGAATCGCCCACCGGGCCGGGTGGGGCCGGGCTGCTCCTGCCCGGCTTGATCACCGACATCAAGGACCCGCAGGGGTGGGGCCGGGTGAAGGTCAAACTGCCCACCTTCGGCAGTGACGTGCAGACCGGATGGGCTCGCACCCTGCTGCCGGCGGCCGGTCCCAAACGTGGTTTCGTGGTTCCGCATCGGGTGGACGACGAGGTGGTGGTCGGGTTCGAGGAGGGCGACCTTCAGCGTCCGATCGTGCTCGGGGCCGTGCACAACGGGAAGGATGCCCCACCCTCCGGAACCGCGGGCCGTAACCAGGATCTGGCCGCTGGTCTGACCACGGCCGATGGGCATCACATCGTGCTGACCGACGGCAGTGACAGCAGTTCCGGGCTGAGCCTGAAACACGCCAAGGGTCACCAGATCCTGATCACCGGGGACCAGGTGCTGGTGCAGGCCCAGTGGGGCACGCCGCTGAAGCTGCAGGCGGGCGAGGCCTCGATCGTGCTCGATGCCGAGGGTAACGTGCAGATCAAGGGGATTCAGGTCACGATCACCGGGCAGAGCAAAGCCGCGGTGAAGGCTCCTGAGATCAGCGTCGCGGCCGAAACCACGCTGGCGCTGCAGGGAACCGGCGGCACCACGATCAAAGGGGCCACCGTCGAGATCAAGGCGGATGCGATGGCCAGCGTCAAAGGGGCCACGGTCGCCATCAACTGACTCAAGGTGTACCGGGACAGGACGAGAAAGAGACGGTGACCGGTCGATACCAGATGCCTCCACCCACTGACGTCGCCGCGGACGGTGGTGCGGTCCGGTCCGTGCCCTCGCAGCGCCGACCGCCGGTCCCGGTGCCCGGGGACAGCGATCCCGCCTCGGGGACGGCGACGGTGAACGAGACGGTCGATTTTGTCGGCCGGGGTCTGGCCTGGCCGATGCAGGTCGATCCCAGCGGGTCGATCCGGCTGACCCGCGGCCCGGAGGAAATCGACTCCTCGCTGCGCCTGGTGCTCATCACCGCTCCGGGGGAGCGGGTGATGCGCCCGGAGTTCGGCTGCCGGATCCACGAATTCGTGTTCGAGCCGGTGAACGCCAACACCCTCGGCCGGATCACCCAGGCGGTCCGGGACGCCCTCACCCGCTGGGAACCGCGAATCGACGTCGAAGCCATCACCGTCGACTCGGACGCCGATGTCTCCGGTCTGGTGCATATTTCCATCGATTACCGGATCCGGGCCACCAACGACCGGCGCAACCTCGTGCACCCGTTCTATGTCATCCCTCAGGAAGCCGACTGATGCCGCTGCCCGCACCGACGCTGGACGACCGTAGTTTCCAGGATCTCGTCGACCAAGCCAAACGGGCCATTCCCCGGCACTGCCCGGAGTGGACCAACCACAACCTCAACGATCCTGGGGTGGCCCTGATCGAGCTGTTCGCCTGGATGAGCGAGCAGTTGATCTTCAGGCTCAATCAGGTGCCCGACCGGCTCTATCTGCATTTTCTCAACCTGGTCGGGATCGAGCCGTTCCCTCCCGGGGTGGCCCGGTGCGACCTGACGTTCTGGCTGTCGGAGGCCCTCGAGCACGACGTCCGGGTGCCGGGCGGCAGCCAGGTCGCCACCGCCGGTGGTTCCGGCCCGGCCGTCGTCTTCACCACCGTCGACGACCTGGTGATGACGCCGCCCCGGCTGACCCACCTGTTCACCACGGTGGCCAGCGATCCGAACGACGCCTGGGACATCACCGAGCCGCTGCGCTCGGGCACCCCGCAGCCGTGTTTCCGGTCGGTGCCGGCTGTGCCCGGTGATGCCCTGAACCTCGGGTTCGAGGACTCCCTGGCCGGTGCGGCGGTGCGCCTGACCGTGGGGGCGAGGGCCGAGGGGATCGGCATCGACCCGAGCAATCCACCGCTGACCTGGCGAGCCTGGACCGGCCAGGAGTGGCACCCGCTGATCGTCCACCGGGACACCAGCGGTGGGCTGAACCGGGACGGCGAGATCGTGCTGCTGATGCCGCCCAAGCACGGCTCCGGCACGTTCGCCGGCCGGCGGGCCTACTGGGTCCAGGCGGTGCTGTGCGAGCCGGAGCCCGGGTGGCCGGAGTACCAGCGCCCGCCGTACCTGACCTCTCTGACCGTCGACGTCGTCGGTGGGACCGCGACGGCCGAACACGTAGAACGGTTGCCCGGCGAGATCCTCGGCCGCAGTGACGGGCAGCCCGGGCAGCGGTTCCACACCGGGCGCCGGCCGACCCCGGCCCGGCGGCCCGGCGAGCAGGTCGTGGTCAGCGGCACCGACGGCGTCCATCCCTGGACCGAGGTCGAGGACTTCGCCTCGAGCGGCCCGGACGATCGGCACCTGGTCTGGGTCTCCTCGACCGGCGAGATCCGGTTCGGCCCGGCGATCCGCCAGGCCGACGGCCAAATCCGCCGTTATGGTGCGGTTCCGCCGGAAGGAGCCCAGATCTCGGTGACCGGCTATCGGGTCGGCGGCGGGTCGGCCGGTAACGTCGGCGCCCGCACCCTGGTCGCCCTGCGCAGCCCGCTGCCGTACGTCGCGACGGTGACGAACCGGCTGCCCGCGACCGGCGGTTGCGCCCCGGAGACCATCGAAGAAGTCAAGATCAGAGGGCCGCTGAGCCTGCGGACCGGGCAGCGCGCGGTGACGGCGGCCGACTACGAGCGACTCACCCGGGAGAGCAGCCCGCGGATCGCCCGGGCCCACTGCGTCCCGCCGGAGGCGCCCGGCCTGCCGGTGCGGATCCTGATCGTTCCCCGGCTGCCCGCGCTGCGGGGCCGGCGTGACCTCGACGACCTGGCTCTTGAGGCCGATCTGGCCGACCTCGTGACCGCTGTGCTGGAACCGCGTCGCGTCGTCGGCACTCGCGTCGAGCAGAGCACCCCGTACTTCCAGGGGGTTTCGGTCGCGGCGTTGATCCGTTCCGATCCGGGCCGGAATGTCGCGGTGGTCCGCCAGGCCGCGGAGCTCGCCGTCACCGCCTGGCTCGACCCGCTGGACGGTGGCCCGCAGGGCACGGGCTGGCCCTTCGGCCGGGACCTGACCGGCGCCGCCGTCACCAACCTGCTCGAAGGCCTGGACGGGGTGGCCGCGGTGGAGGAGGTGCAGTTGTTCGAGTACGACCTGCGCCGGGACGAGCGGATCGGGGCGCCCCGGGACATGCTGGCGCTGCAGCCGGACAGCCTCTTCCTGCCCGCCGCACTCACCCTGGTGACCCGGTGAACTCACCGTCCGGCCCGACCTGGCTGGTCGACCAGTTACCGGTCGGGATGCTCGAGGACGACTTCCTGGTCCGCTTCACGTCGATCTTCCAGGACGTCGCCGACACCCTGGTCGACGCCGTCGACACGATCGACGCCGCCGCTGACCTGACGGTCGCTCCGGACCCGTTCGTGCGCTGGCTGGGTAGCTGGATCGATGCCTACCCCAATCCTGCGGAAACCGCGCAGACCTGCGGTGGCCCCCGGGAACGGGCCTGGGTCCAGGCTCAGGGACGGGCGCTGACCGGCCGCGGCACCCGACCCGGTCTGGAGCTGATGCTTCAGGAATTGTGTGCCGGCCGGCCGGTGCGGGTGATCGACGGCGGTGGGGTGTACCCGGCCGGGCAGAGCCCGACCGGCGATCCGGCCTGGGTTCAGGTCGAGTTGCCGGCCCTCGAGCAGGTCGAGGTGAGCGACGTGCTCGAGCTGATCCGTTCCGAGGTGCCGGTGCACGTGGCGATCCACCTGGTTGTCGAGGGCGTCGTCGTTGACCAGACGGGAACCGATTCGGGGGCTGGACCGGGAACCGAACTGGGAGCTGAGCCGGGCCTGTCCCGGTCGGTGCGGCGACTGCCGGGCACGGGCGGCCGGGCGGGCGTGCCGTTCCGCAGTTGCCGGGTCTGCGCCGAGCACAACGAGATCGGCGAGACCGTGTGCTGGCGGTGCGGGTCGACGCTGGAGCGCCCGGTCCCCGTCCCGGAGCCGGAGCCCGAGCCGGAACCGATTGTGTTCAGCCCGGAGTCAGAGTTCCGCGAACCCCGGATCTGGCCGGTGGTCGCCCTGATCGTGGCCGCCGTTCTGATCCTGGCCGCGCTGGTCACCGGGTTTGTCCTGCTCTGAGTTTCGGCGCGGAAGGGCTCAGCGTCCGGTGGGGATGACCCGGTCCAGGAGAACATGCGGTGAGGCAACCTTGTCCGCCACCGCCGGAGCGACCACGATCGACTGCGATACGTACCCCGCTTTGCTGAAGGTCAGTCCGTACAGGCCCGGTGGCAGCGACAGCGACCAGTGCTCCCCGTGAACCTGTTTCCCCACTCCCAGAACTTGCTTCCCCGCTCCCGGAACTCCGGGAACCGGGCTCGGGCCGGCCGGGACCGGGTTGATCCCGGTGAGATCGTTGAGGTTCAGCCGGACCACGGTGATCTGGATGGGTTCCTTCCCCTCCTTCGCCAGCACCGTCCCCTTCACCAGGACCATGTCGGCCGGGCCGGGCTCAGCGGTCGCTCCCGCGCTCGGCCGCGCCGTCGGTGTGCCGCGATCGGGTCCGGCCGCCGCGGGCGGGGTGGGCCTGCGCGTGGTGGTGTCACGCCTCCAGAACCCCTGTGACGCCGCGAAGACGGTCGCCGCCACTACCACCATCACGAGCAGGACGGCTATCAACGCCGTCGGCCCGGTGATCGGCCGCCAGTTCGCGCGGGGCGGTGGCAGTGCGGCCGGTCTCGGCCGGTCCACGTGCAACTGGGCCGTCGTGGCCAGCATCGGCCGGTCCTGCACCTCCGCGGTCAGCGACCAGAGGTAGCACCCCGGCGGGGTGCCCGCCGCCGGAGTGAGTCGCAGGTAGAGCCGGGCCGTTGCCCCCGGGAACACGGTCACCACCTGCGGTCGTGGGCACCAGGCCGGTTCCAGCCCCTGCACCCGGATCACGGCCAGCACCTCCTGGTGTCCCGGGACGGTCACCCGGGCCTCGACCGTCACCGCGGATCCGGACCAGGTGCGCCCGTCGTCCAGGTCTATCCGGAGCTGACCGGCGGCCTCCGCGGGCCCCGGACCCGCCGGCCACAGCCCGTGGGCCGAGGAGTCGCCGGAATCGGTCGGGAGAACGGCCAGCAGGTCGCGCCGGGTGTTCTCGTCGGCAGTCGCGCTCATCAGTGCCTCACCTCGCCCGGTCGCCGGTTGTCAGGTCGCCGGTTGTCGGGTCGGCCGACGGGGGAGGGGATGGGGATGCGGTCGGATCGGGGCCGGGGGACGTCGTGGGGCTGGGTTTCGCCGAGGCCGAAACCCGCGGTTTTCCGGTGGTCGGGGTGATGGTCACCGGGCTCGACGGCGGCGCGGTAGCGGCCTTCGACGTCGTCGAGGTCGCGTTGGGCGTGGGCGCTGAGGTCGGTTGCAGGCCCAGGGTGTCGACGTCCCGCTGCTCGCCGAGGGCCAGGTCGACCGGAATGCTCGCCACGAGATATCCCTCCTTCTCGGCGACGACAACGAAACGTCCGGGAGTAGGGAGGTTCTCGGCCTGGAACACCGTCGGGACGCCGGTCTGGACGGCAGTGGCGAGGATTGCTCCGGGAAGGGCCGAGCCGGGGGCAAGTTGCACGGTCACGCGCACGTTCGCGGGGTCGGCCACATCCACCGCGATCATGATCGAACCGAGGGCGATACCGATCACCATCGGTCGCAGGTGGGTCACGCCGCCGCCGACCGTGACCACGGTGGCGTGCGCGGCGTCCCCGGCCTGCGGGTACCAGGTCGGGGTCCGGCCCGGGGCGGATACCCGGACGAGATAGTCCCCGGCGGTCAGGCCGTCCATTCGCCAGTCGCCGTTGCTTCCGGTGGTCATCGTCTGTACCGGTGTCACCGGGTCGGACGGCTGGTAGAGCGACACCTCGGTCGCGGTGGCCGGCGCCGCCCCTTTCGCCGTCGTCCCCACCACCAGCCCGGCCACCGAGCACGGGCAGGCCACGGTCGGTGGGGACTGCGAATCGGGATCGCTGACCGCGACCAGTCGGCTCTCCTCGTTGGCCAGGACGGTCTGGTGATCCTTCAGGACGGCGCCGATCACCAGAACGGCGGTTCCCACCACGATGAGCAGCACGATCGGCGTTGCCACCAGGGACAGGGTGGCCCGGGTCAGCCGGGGTCGCTGCAGGAACGCGGCCTGAGCACCGATTCCGGGCGGTGGCGCACCCCCCTCCCGTTCCGCCGGGGTCCGCGTGTCGGCGTGGACGGCCAGCATCCGGGGGGTCGGAATTCCCCAGAAGGGACGCCGGGACTCGACTTTCACCGCGATCCGGGACTTTTCGCCCGGCGCCAGTTCGAGCCGATCGGGAGCGAACGAGAAGCGTAGCCGGGCCTCGTCGTCCCGGCCGTGCAGCGGTCGGTCGATCACCGTGTTGCCCTGGTTCTCCACCCGCAGCGAGAACTCGGCCCGGCTGCCTCCCTCCACCATGGGTGGTTTCAGGTTGAGCAGCAGGTGCTCGCGTTCGGGCACCTCGACGGTGACCGGCACCAGGACGCTCTCCCGGGGCTCGTTGACCTCCGTCACCTGCACGGTAACCTGGCGCCGGCCCGCCGTCATGGTCTCCGGGAGAAGCAGATTCACCTCGACCGTGCGGGACTCGCCCGGGAACAGTGACAGCATCGGCTCGGTCACGTCGACCCACTCGGGATCGGCTCCGAGGATCAGGATGACCACCCCGGCGATGACGTTGCGGGCGTTCTCGATGTGAACGCTGAGGGTTACCGGCACGTCGGCCTGGTGCCGGACGGTGGTCGGCTGAACTTCGATGATCATGGGGCGCTCGGGGTCGGGGTCGGGCTCGCGGGCGGCGGCAAGGTCACGTTGATCACCGGGTGTTTCTGGCCGGCGTTGAGGTGAACTTCGTGCACGGTCAAGGTCAGGTCCGTTCCGGCGTCGATGGTCAGGTCGTACCGAGCTGGAGCCGGAAGTGATTTCACCACAACGGTTGCCATCAGACTGTCGGTGCCGTCCGCGGCGGTCACCCTGGTCGGCCAGGCGCTGCCGGTGACCGCCGGACCCGGCCCGGCGCCACCCGACGCCTCCGCAGTCGGCTCCGCCGCGCCGCTCGACGCCGTGGCGGACCCGGCGGGCGACTCGGGACAGGGCGGGGCCGGCCCGATCGCGATCGGCGAGGGGGTGCCGGTGGCCGAGGTCGCCGGTGTCGTTGAAGGGCTCGGACTCGGGTCGGCCGGTTTGGTTGAGTCGGCCGGGTCGGCCGGCGGCGCCGGGTGAACGGCTACTGTCACCGGGCCGGCCGCCGCCGCGGTGGCCGGATAGACGACCGCGATGGTGAGGGCGGCCCGGGGGGCCGAGACGGACTCGCTCAGCGAGCACGAGGTGTCGAACCACGACACCGGCACGGTCCGGGCCTTCAGGCCCTTTCCGGTGAGTCTGAGCTGGTACGGGCCGGGAAACAGGCTGGGCAGCCAGAAGTACCCGTTGCCGTCGCTGACGGTCCCGGCAGTCGCGGTCCTCGAGGTGCACGAGGGCGATTTGGTGGGCGGTCCGGAACCCGCGCTTTCCCGGTTGCAGATGAGCACGGTGACCGCTGCGACCGGGGATCCGTCCACTGCGGACACCAGTTGCCCGGACACCGTGATCGCCGAGTCCGGGTGCGCCGGAGCGGCGGCCGACGGGAAGAATGACGCTGCCGGCTCAGCCCCGGGATCCACCATCCGGACGAACATCTTCAGCCCGATGTACCCCCCGACCAGCCAGAGCACGGCGACGGTGACCAGCACGAGGGCCAGCAGAGTTCCGGGGCTCAGCACCGGGCGTTGCCGGAACGTGAGCCGGGTCTCCTGGCTGATGTCGCTCTCCAGCAAGGGCCGGCCCGGCGTCGTCGACCGTGCGGTGAGCAACAGATCGACCACGTGGTCGTGATCCCCGCCGACCAGTCGTCGCGGGCCGGTCACCCGGGCCCGGAAGATGCTGGAACTCCAGGCCGCGACGTCGAACTCGGCCGGCTCGAACTCGGCCGTCACTGTGTCCGGCAGGTCGAGTTCGCGCACCAGAATGTGCAGTGGAGTGTTGCCGCGATTGGCCACGGTGACCGGGAAGTCGACCCGGCGCAACGCCCGGCGGACCGCCGGATGCACCCCCGCGGCCAACGCCGGCTGCGGGGGCACGTCCACGTCGAGGCCGACCGATCGGCGCACGCCGGTCGCGACCCCGCGGACCTCCAGTTCGGCCCGATGCCGGCCGGCGGGCACCTGGGACGGGAGTTGGAGGCGGAGGGTGAGGCGCCTGCGCTCGCCCGGAAACAGGGTCGGGGTGGCGGAGTCGTCGATCCGGATCGAGGCCCCCGGGATCCCGTCCAGGCCGACGTCGAGGGCGTCGATGACGTCCTCGGTGTTCACGACATCGACCAGTACCTGCCCGGAGCTCTCCGGCAACAGCGTCACCTGGCCGGTGACGGCCGAGACGTCCATCAGGGCCGGCCCCGTCCCCGCTGCCGGCGGGGGCCGAACCAGACGTACCGGCGGGGCGGCCGGCCTTCCAGCACCGACCCCTCGCCCCCGAGCACCGAACCCTCGCCGTCGAGCCCCGAACCCTCGCCCTCGAGCCCCGACCCCTCAGCCACCGGCCTGACCTCGGCCCGGACTGTCTCCACCGGCGGGGCCAGCGGCGTCGGCCGGCCGAGCGGAACGGCGGTCGTCGCGACCAGCACCAGCCCGGCGCGCAGCCGGCCACCCAGGCCGCTCCACAGTTCTCTCGCCCGCACGTCGCTCGTCCCGGGCAGACCGAGCAGGACCGGGCCCACCAGTTCCCGGCACTCCGGCCCCGGGCTCAGCGCCGGGGTGCGCAGCACGGCCCGCACCGCGTCACCGAGCAGGCGGTGCTCCTCCCGGACATCTCCGCCCCAGGTGCTCAGCAGGTAGGAGAAGGCGATACAGGGCGCGGGCCGGTCCTGCACCAGGGTGCCGCCCTGATCACGCCGTGGTGGTACCGGGACGGACTGCTGGGCCGCCCGGGCGATGTCGAACAGGAAGAGGTTCACCGTCGGCCGGGTGAGCGTGCTGCCCCAGCTTGTGTCCGGGCTGTCGAAGGAGATGTCGCCGACGTCGGCGGGCAGGGGCAACTGATCGCGCAGCCAGACCCCGAGTGCGCTCTCCAGCTCGGACAGCGGCATCGGGCGACCTGCTCCTTCCGGGATGTTCGGCTCCTGGCCGTTTCGATCGGCAGATCAAGCCGCGAGCGATAGCTCCGAAGCGTCACCAGGTGCTACGCAATGTAATCCGCTGGACGGATGGGGTCGCTACCGACGCGCTGGCGGCGCGCCGCTTCGGGCGACCGGCGGCGCAGTTAGCTGTCCGCGGATCTAGTCACGCCCACCAGTGATATGGCACGGTGTGGCGCATATGGTCGATTAAGGCCGTATTCGGATGGTGTCAAAATTCGGAGGGGAGTGGGTCCAATGTCACGAGATGCACGGCGGTCGCCGCTGAAATGGTTGGTACCGGTCACAGTCGCAATTCTTGCCATCGCTCTCGCCGTGCCGGCGGCCGATGCCCGCCCGCCCACAGCGACAGCGACAGCCTCGGTCGCGGCCGACACCGCGCTGGTACCCAGTTCGTCATCAAAACCCAGTTCGTCACAAGAACCCAGTTCGTCGAGATGCGCCAACCGGGTCAACAACACACCGGCCAAACTGTTGCCGTGCATCCGGACCGCCGATCTTTGGAACCACCTGCGGGCCTTCCAGGCCATCGCTGACGCCAATCCCGGGCCGGACGGCCACCCGTCACGCAACTCCGGTGAGCCTGGGTACAAGGCGTCGGTGGACTACGTGGCGAAGGTCATGCGGCGGGCTGGATACGGCGTCAAGATCCAGACCTACAAGTTCTTCTACTTCGCCTACAGCGGAACCCCGACCTTCAGTGAGGTATCGCCGACCCCGCACGATTTCACGGTCGTCAGCGACTGGAATCCCGGCCAGAGCACCGGGTCCACGACTGCTGCTCTGCAGCCGGCCGGGGGTATCGTCGACCCGCCGACCTCGTCGCCCAGTTCCTCCAGCGGCTGCACGGCGAGTGACTTCAACGGCTTTGTCGCCGGTCGGGTCGCGCTGATTCAGCGGGGCTCGTGCAACTACGGGGCCAAGGTTCTCAATGCCCAAGCCGCCGGGGCTTCCGGAGTGATCATCTTCAACGAGGGCAATCCGGGTCGCACGGATGTGGTGAGCGGCAGCCTGGTGGACGCCTCCGGCAACCGGATCGTCCCGACGATCCCGGTCGCCTTCACCTCCTTCGCGACCGGCGACGACCTGTTGAGCCAGTACAACCAGGCGGTCCAGGCCGGGACGGCGCTGCCGGTGACGAGCATCGGCATCAAGGCGGTCGTCAACCCGAACGCCGACGACTACAACGTCATCGCCGATTCCAAAGGCGGAGACCCGAACCACGTCGTGGTCGTCGATGCGCACCTCGACGCCATCTACGGCGCCGGCATCCTCGACAATGCCTCCGGCTCGGCGACGATCCTCGACGTCGCCCAGATGATGCGGAAAGTCCATCCGCGGAACAAGTTGCGCTTCATCTGGTTCGGCGGCGAGGAACTGGGCCTGCTGGGTTCCACGTACTATGTCGACAATCTGAGCTCGAGTCAGCTCAGCAAGATCGGGTACGACCTCGACGCCGACGTGACCGCGACACCCAACTACGTCGTCGGAGTTCTCGACCCGGCTGGGGTCGACCTGTTCAGCCGGACCGTCTCGACGACGTTCCCGCAACAGGTGTACGAGCCATCCAAAGTCGCTCGTGACCAAGGGATTCAATACTTCAACTCCCGCCACCTCAACAACGAGCTGTTCTCACCGGTGGGAACGGATGCGTTCAACTTCAACGAGGCCGGCATCCCCGCGAGCGGCGTGCTGACCGGTCAGGACTGCTGCAAGACCCAGGGCGACGTCGACCTGTTCGGCGGGACTCTCGGGAACTTCGAGGGAACCGTTCCCGGCACCGACGGAGGATGCGTCGACAATCCGTTCCGGTGGTGCGACAACCTCAGCAACAACGACCCGAAGGTGCTTTCATTCATGTCGAAGGGGTTCGCCAACATGGTGGTCCAGATGGCCTTCAACAAGTCGGTGATGTCCTCCAGCGGCAAATTGGCCGGCACCCGGACCCAGTCAGCCCAGTCAGTGCAGTCAGCCCAGTCAGCGCGGGCGGGCACCGGTCGGCAGGCCTCAATCCGCTGAGTCCGGGCCCGTCGAAACGCCGTAACACGCCGTAAAGCTGAGACCCTCGGTTGGGTGGCGCGAACGTTGCGCCACCCAACCGGCATGGGTTCGGCTGCATGATCCTCGATCCCAGATCGGTGGCTGGTCTGGTGGCCCGTGAGGTCCGCACCGGCTCCCGTGACGGGGTGCCGGCGAGGATCGTCGTCGCCCGCCGTCACCTGGGAGTTCGGCGGGACGGTGTCGTGGCTTCAGATCGGCCTCGTTCGGGACGGTGAGGATACGACGCTCGAGCTTGTCCATGAGACTCCCCTCGATCCCGCCTTCTGGGAACAGTTCGGACCCGGCGCCGTGGGAGTCGGCTGGGAGCTGGTCCTGATGACGCTCGGTCTCCACCTCGAGAGCGGAGCCGCGGTGGACCCGGTCGAGGGCGCGGCATTCCCACTCACCCGCGAGGGGGTCGAGTTCGTCCGGCTGGTAGCGGCGGGATGGGCCGCCGCAGCGGTGCAGGACGGGGACGAGGCGGGCGCGGCTCAGGAAGCGGCTGACCGCACCCTGGCTGCCTACACCACCGTGCCCGAGGCCGAGCCAGAGAGCTGAATGTCGGAAAGCGCCTCACTGGGTTTGGTTTCAACCCATCAGCCGGGACGACCTCGGCGCGAACAAGGCCTGAACCTCGAGGTGGCT
>Ga0265340_10000739_pt1 | contig 18552 bp, 20 predicted proteins | sample 4CB225metaG_FD_202082 | JGI IMG/M metagenome (GOLD analysis project Ga0265340, IMG submission 202082) | Rhizosphere microbial communities from Carex aquatilis grown in University of Washington, Seatle, WA, United States - 4-CB2-25 metaG | ecosystem: Host-associated > Plants > Roots >...
GCCTCGGCCGCCTCCCAGGCGTCCTGGATGGTGGAATCGCCGATCACCACCTCGTGGACCTCGAGGCCGCCGTTGATCACGTGCAGGAGGACCGTCTCGCCGGGCACCAGGTCGACCTGCGACGGCTCGTACGAGTAGTCCTTGGTGATGATGTTGACGTCACGCGGCGTGGCCGAGGTGCCCGGCGAGATCGGCGGGGTGGCGGCCGCATCGCCGCTGCAGGCAGCCACGACGACCGCCAGGGTAACGGCGAGCAGCGCGGCGACCGGGATCGACCGGCCGGCGGCGGGCGGGAGGCCGATCGACCACCTGTTGCGAACGGTGCGCACGCGGGCAGTCTAAAAGGTCGCCCACCTTGACACCGGCGGCCGATATTCTGCACAGTGCCGGCCAGCCCGGACGTCGGCCGCTACGCTCCGGCGGCGATTCTGCTCAGCGAGGCACCGCTTGGCGATCCCATCCCTGCCCGAGGGTTCGACCGACGTGGCGGCGCGCCCGGCGCAGGCAGCGGCGCCGGTCTCGGCCGTCCGCCTGGAGTCGGTCGTCAAGCGCTTTGGCGACGTGGAAGCCGTGGCCGGGATCGACCTCGACGTGCGCAACGGCGAGTTCTTCTCGATGCTCGGTCCGTCGGGCTCGGGCAAGACCACGACGCTTCGGATGATCGCCGGTTTCGAGCTGCCGACGAGCGGCCAGATCTTTCTCGAGGGCGACGATGTCAGCAACAAGGCGCCCTTCGAGCGGGACGTCAACACGGTCTTCCAGGACTACGCCCTGTTCCCGCACATGAACGTCGGCCAGAACGTCGCCTACGGCCTGGTGATCCGCAAGGTCCCGGCCGCCGAGCGCCGCGAGCGGGTGGCCGACGCGCTGCGAATGGTCCGCCTCGAGGGCTTTGACAACCGCCGGCCGTCGCAGCTGTCGGGCGGCCAGCGCCAGCGCGTCGCCCTGGCCCGGGCCCTGGTCAACCGGCCGCGAGTGCTCCTCCTCGACGAGCCCCTCGGGGCGCTCGACCTGAAGCTGCGTGAGGAGATGCAGATTGAGCTCAAGGCGATCCAGCATGCCGTCGGGATCACCTTCATCTACGTCACCCACGACCAGGAAGAGGCCCTGACGATGAGCGACCGGATCGCCGTCTTCAACAAGGGCCGGATCGAGCAGGTCGGCTCGCCGGCCGAGGTCTACGAGCGGCCGGTGACCGAGTTCGTGGCCGGTTTCGTGGGCACCTCCAACCTGCTCCGGGGCGAAGTCGCCGAACGTGTCTTCGGGGCCAGCGGCACGTTCACCGTCCGGCCCGAGAAGATCCGCCTGGCCGATCCGGGGAGTACCGTCGCCAGCGACGAGATCGGGGTCGACGGCCGGATCCGGGAGGTGGTCTACCTCGGCTCCGACACCCGCTATCACGTGGCCCTCGACGCCGGCTCCGAGCTGGTCGTCACCCAGCAGAACCTGGTCACCTCATCGATGGAAGCCCTGGCGGCCGAGGGCCGCCCGACGCGCCTGATCTGGAAGCGGATTCACAGCCTGCCGATTTCGGCCTGAGCGATCTGGAGGAGGAGCAATGAAGCAGCGGACGGGATTGACCCTGCTGGCCACGGTCGGCCTGCTGGTGGGAGCCTGTACGAGCGCAGCCACGACGGCCCCGGTGGTCACGTCGGCGCCGACCACGGCTCCGACAGCGGCCGGCACGAGCAGCGCACCAAGCTCGGCGGCGGCATCGCCGACCGGCGGACCGAGCGCCAACCTGCCCCAGTCGATCGGCAAGGGCGAGGGCAGCCTGAACATCATCGTCTGGCCGGGCTATGCCGAGGACGGCTCGGACGTCAAGGAATACGACTGGGTCCACCCGTTCGAGGCGGCCAACCCCGACTGCGGCACGGTCAACGTCAAGCCGGCTAACACCTCCGACGAAATGGTCACCCTGATGCGCCAGGGTGGCGGGACGGTCTATGACGGCGTCTCGGCCTCGGGCGACGCGACCAACCGACTGATCGCCAACGGCGACGTGGCGGAGATCAACGTCAACCTCCTGCCCGACTTCCAGAACATCGCGCCGTTCCTCCAGTCGCCGGCCCACAACACGGTCGACGGCAAGCACTACGGCGTCTCTCATGGCTGGGGCGGCAACACCCTGATGTACCGCACGGACCTGGTCTCGCCGGCGCCCACCAGCTGGGCCAGCGTCTTCGACCCCACGGCGTCCAAGCCCTACCAGGGCAAGATCACCGACTACGACAGCCCGATCTACATCGCCGACGCGGCGCTGTACCTCAAGACGGCCCAGCCGGCGCTGGGGATCACCGACCCGTACGAGCTGACCCAGCCCCAGTTCGACGCCGCCGTGGCCCTCCTCACGGCCCAGCAGCCGTGGGTCGCCAAGTACTGGTCGCTGTACTCCGACGAGATCACCAACTTCACCAACGGCTCGACGATCATCGGCACGACCTGGCCGTACCAGGTGAACACCCTCAAGGCATCCAACGTCAAGGTCGACGCGATCGTGCCGACCGAGGGGATGACCGGCTGGGCCGACACCTGGATGATGTCGTCCCACGCCCAGCACCCGAACTGCATGTACAAGTGGATGGCCTGGATGATCACGCCCAAGGTCCAGGCGGAGGTCGCCGAGTACTTCGGCGAAGCACCAGCCAATCCCCAGGCGTGCACCCTCCTCGACGCCGTCTACGGCTCGTACGGGGTCAAGAACTTCTGCACCCTCTACCACGTCAACGACCCGGCCTTCTACAACGCGATCAGCTTCTGGAAGACGCCCCTGGCCGACTGCGGCGACAGCCGCGGCACGACCTGTGTCGACTACTCGAAGTGGGCGACCGCCTGGACCGCGATCAAGGGCTGACGAGACGCTTCGAGGACATCGGGCGATGGGCTGAGCGCTCATCGCCCGAGCTCCGACCGTGACTGCCGGCACGAGCTCGCTGCCGCCTGAGGGCGCCCGGCGCCGATTCCTGGCCGCCCTTTATCGGCGCACGCCCGCCCAGCTGCTGATCCTCCTCGCGCCGCCGGTGGGCTGGTTCGGGGCGGTCTACCTCGGCTCGCTGGCGATCCTGCTGCTGAGCGCGTTCTGGTACCTCAACCCGGTCACCTCGGCCGTCGTCCACGACTTCAGCCTGAACAACTTCCGGGACCTGATCCAGGACCCGGTCAATCGGGCGATCGTCTTCCGGACGGTCACGATCGCCCTGGCGGTCACCGCCACGGACATGCTCCTGGCCTTTCCGATCGCCTGGTTCATGGCCCGGGTCGCGTCGGCCCGGGTCCGCTCGCTGCTGTTCATGAGCGTCCTGCTGCCGCTCTGGTCGAACTACCTGGTCCGGGTCTTCGCCTGGCGGATCATCCTGGCCAAGGGCGGGCCGCTCGACGGCCTGCTGGGCCTGGCCGGCATCCAGGGACCGGGCTTCTCCGACGTCTCGACCTGGCTCGTGTTCAGTTACCTCTGGCTGCCGTACATGATCCTGCCGATCTTCGCCGGCTTCGAGCGGATCCCCGGCTCGCTGTTCGAGGCCTCGGCCGACCTCGGCGGGCGGGGCGGGGTCACCTTCCGACGGGTGGTCCTGCCGCTCGTTCTGCCGGCCCTCGCGGCCGGCTCGATCTTCACCTTTTCGCTGACCCTGGGCGACTACATCACGCCGACGCTGGTGGCCAAGAACCAGTTCATCGGCAACGTGATCTACGTCAACCAGGGCGTTGCCAACAATGTCCCGTTCGCGGCCACCTTCGCCCTGGTGCCGATCGGGATCATGGCCATCTACCTGCTGATTGCCCGGCGCCTGGGCGCCTTCGATGCCCTGTGAAGTCGCGCGGCTCGATCTGGCTCCGGCTGGCGACGATCGCGATCCTGGCGTTCCTGTACGTGCCCCTGCTGATCATCGTGATCTACGCCTTCGACACCGATAAGTCCCAGGCCTGGCCGATCCAGGGCCTGACCCTGGACTGGATCGGGGTCGCGCTGGGCAACGGCGACGTCCGCGATTCGCTGGTCCTGTCGATCCAGGTGGCGCTCGCCGCCACGCTGATCGCGTTGGTCCTGGGCACGCTGGCGTCGTTCGCGGTCCAGCGCTTCTCGTTCTTCGGCCGGGGGACGGTGTCGTTCCTGCTGGTCCTGCCGATCGCCCTGCCGGGCATCGTCACCGGGATGGCCCTCAACGCGACGATCAATGCCTCGGGGATCGGCTTCACGACCTTCACGATCATCCTGGGCCACGCCACGTTCTGCATCGTGGTGGTCTTCAACAACGTGATCGCCCGCCTGCGGCGGACATCGCGCTCGATCGAAGAAGCCTCGATGGACCTCGGCGCCGACACGCTCCAGACGTTCCGCTACGTCACCTTCCCGGTGATCCGGACGGCGCTGATCGCAGGCGGCCTGCTGGCCTTCGCCCTGTCATTCGACGAAGTGATCGTGACCACGTTCACGGCCGGCACCGAGAAGACGATCCCGCTGTGGATCTTCGACCAGATCCAGCGGGCCCACCAGCTGCCGGTCGTGAACGTGGTGGCGGTCTTCCTGATCCTGCTCTCGACGATCCCGGTCTACCTGGCCCAGCGCCTGAGCTCGGACACGACGGGCGTCGCCGGGCGCTGATCCGGGCGACCTAGAACCAGCGGATCCCGCCGGGCCGAGGGGCGCCGGCGGCGCAGGCCGCCACGATGAAGAACCCGGCGGCGAGCAGTGACCTGATCTGTCGCAGGCGGAGTTGGGCGCGACGCATGCGAGTCTCCTTGAGCGTTCCAGCGGCTGGTGTGCCCCACCGCCACGAAGTCTCACAGGCAGCTCTTACCTGGCGCTTATGCGCCGGCTGGCCGCGACGCCGGCCGGTGCGTAGGCTTGCGCGATGAACAACAGCCAGCTGGCGGCAGCCCGGGCGATCCTCGAAGCGACCCGCCGGCGCCTGACCGAGGACCTTTCCGAGCCGCTCGAGACGCCCAGCCAGATGACCTACGGCTCGCAGGCCGCGGCGGCCAGCGAGGTCTTCGCCCAGCAACGCGACCTGGCCCTGCGCGACAAGTCGGGCAAGGGCCTCGAGCTCGTGACGGCGGCCCTCGACCGCCTCGACGACGGCACGTTCGGAGCCTGCCTGCGCTGCGGCGATCCAATCCCCGACGGGCGGCTGGAGGTGCTGCCCTGGGCGGCCTTCTGCGTGCGCTGCCAGCAGCTCGAGAAGGACGGCCGCTAGGTGGCTGATCCGGCCCTGATCGGGATCGACGAGATTCGGCTCGCGGCCCGGACGCTCGAAGGCGTCGCCCTCCGAACGCCGCTGCTCCCCTTCGGACCGGCGGAACGCCGCGAGTACCTCAAGGCGGAGTCGCTCCAGCCGATCGGGGCGTTCAAGATCCGGGGCGCCTATTTCGCGGTTGCCGCGCTCGACCCGGGAGTCCGGGCCCGGGGCGTGATCACCTACTCGAGCGGCAACCATGCCCAGGGCGTCGCCCGTGCGGCACGCCTGTTCGGGATCCCGGCGGTGATCGTGATGCCCTCCGACGCGCCCCGGGTGAAGCAGGACCGGGTCGCAGCCGATGGGGCCGAGGTCGTGATCGTGGGACCGGCCAGCGAAGAGCGACGGTTGCGGGCCGAGGCGATCGCCGCCGAGCGCGGGCTGTCGATCATCCCGCCCTTCGACGATGACCGGATCATCGCCGGCCAGGGCACCTGCGGCCTGGAGATCGCCGAGGACCTGCCCGACCTGGCGGCGGTCCTGGTGCCGGTCGGGGGCGGTGGGCTGGCGGCCGGCGTCGCGACCGCGGTCAAGGCCATCCGCCCCGGGGCCCGGGTGGTCGGCGTGGAGTCCGAGCTGGCGGCCGACGCCCGCGATTCGCTCCGCGCCGGCCGGCTGGTGGCCTGGCCCGCAGAGCAGGTCGGCCGGACGATCGCCGACGGGACCCGGACCCAGTCGATCGGCGCCCGTAACCTGGCCCACCTGCTGGCCCACCTCGACGACATCGTCACCGTTCGCGAGGACGAGATCGTGGCCGCGGTCCAGATGGCCGCCGAGGAGGCCCGGCTGGTGGTCGAGCCGTCGGGCGCCCTGTCGGTTGCCGCGTTGCGCTTCCGGAAGGCCGAGGCCGGCCTGAGCGGCCTGGCCGGGCCGCTGGTGGCGGTGGTCAGCGGCGGCAACATCGATCCCGAGCGCTATCGGCAGCTACTCGCCGGCGATCCGGCCGACTAGGGCCTGTCGCCGGCTACGGGCCCGGGGTTCCGCCGCCGCGCTCGCCGGCCAGTCGCTCCGCCAGGCGCTTCTCACGCTCGCGGATCGCGGCCAGCTGGGGCGCCACCCGGGCGTCGTTGGCCTTCGCCTCGCGCTCCTCGTTCCTGAGCAGGCCGCGCAGGATCAGCATGATCGCGGTCATGAACACGACATCCCCGCTGATCCACATGATCCCGCCGGCGATCTGCTGGTCATCGAGGACGCTGGGACCCCAGCTCCGGGCAAGGTTCAGGTAGTACGGGTAGAGGGGCACCGTCGCGCTGTAGATCGTCAGCCCCAGGAACGTGTTCTGGGGCATCTGCAGGAACGTGTAGACCAGGCGCGTCGGGTGGCGCATTCGCCACGGGCTCGGGTCGGCATTGACCGCCGGCCACCAGAACAGGAGGGCGGTCGCCAGGAACCCGACGTGCTCCGCCTGGTGGACGAGCGGGTTCTCGAGCGACCACTCGAAGAGCGGCGAGAAGTGGGCCAGCCACATGTAGCCGGCGAACAGAATCCAGGTGACGACCGGGAACGAGATCACCTTCATGACCCGCGAGTGGAGGACCGGCAGGATCCAGCGCCGGCGGGTCTCGGGCCGGGCGAAGCGCAGGAGCAGGGTGATCGGCGCGCCAAGAGCCAGGAGCGGCGCGGCCACGATCGTCAGGAGCACGTGCTGGACCATGTGGTCGCTGAACAAGGTCGTGTCGTAGGCCTCGATCGGCGACTGGAGTGCGACCTCGATCACGACCAGGCCGAGCAGCCAGGCCACGATCCGCTTGCGTGGAACCGGGTTGTGGGGATGGGCCGCGTCGACCGCCCGGACCGCCCACAGGTAGCCCGCCGCGGCGAGGGCCAGGGGCAGCACGATCGTCGGATCGAACGACCACAGGAACAGGACGCCGGGCAGGGTCGGCGCCGGCGGCGGGCTGCCGCTGTGGGCCGCGACAGGGACCGCGGCAAGGAGCCAGCCAAGCCCAGCGGCCCCGGCCGCGAGCAGCCGCGATGGGATGCGCAGCCTCACCCGGCGGACAAGCGGCGCGCCGTGATCCATGCGGTCAGCCATGGTCCCGAATTCTGCACCTGAAGCGACCGTGAGCGGATCGGCGCAGCGACCGCCACGCGGGTATCATGGCCTCGGCGTTTTTCGGCAGGTGCGGGCCAAGCAGGTGCAGGCCCACGCAGGTGGCGTGCGCCCAGCGACTCCAGTGTCTCTGCACGCGATACCAGGACGAGGAAACCACCCTGATGTCGATCCCCCGGCCCCGGCTGCCACGTCCTGCGAGGAGCCTTGCCGCCCTCGTCGGGCTGGCCCTGCTGCTGGCCGGGTGCGCCGCGCTCGAACCGCCGGCGGCGGTCACCAGCCAGGGCCAGGACACCCGCACCCTGTACGACTTCGTGTTCATCATCGCGGTGGTCATCTTCTTCCTGGTCGAGGGCCTGATCGTCTTCGCCGTGATCCGCTACCGGCGCAAGCCGACGGACACCGAGCTGCCGCCCCAGATCCACGGCAACAGTGTCCTGGAGGTGATCTGGACGGTCATCCCGACCCTGCTGGTCGTGGTCATGTTCGTCTTCTCGTGGCAGACGCTGAACAAGGTCGACGCGGTCTCGCCCACGCCCGCGCTCACGGTCCGGGCAGTCGCCGCCCAGTTCCAGTGGCAGTTCGACTACCTCGCGCCGGACGGCCAGACCGTCCAGTTCACCCAGCAGGCGCCCGAGCTCGACCTGCCGGTCGGCGTGGATGTCCACGTGATCCTGCGCTCGAAGGACGTCATCCACGCGTTCTACGTCCCGAAGTTCCTGTTCAAGCGCGACGTCGTGCCGGGGCGCGACAACAACTTCGACTTCACGATCGACCCGGCCGACGTCAACCAGACGTTCCGCGGCCAGTGTGCCGAGTTCTGTGGCACGTTCCACAGCACGATGCTGTTCTCGGTCAAGGCCCTCAGCCCGGCCGACTTCCAGACCTGGCTGACCGGCCAGATCGCGTCGGCTGCGGCGACCCCGCCGCCGGCCCCGTCAGCCAGCGCCGGGGCGGCTGAGACGACCCTCGAGCTGACCGCCCACAACATCAGCTTCGACCAGGCCACCCTGAGCGCGCCGGCCGGCCAGCCGTTCATCCTCAAGTTCACCAACAACGACCCGGGCGTGAGCCACAACGTGGCGATCACCGACAGCACCGGCCAGCAGGTCTTCAAGGGCGAGATCTTCAGCGGCCCCGACAGCCGCCAATATCCGATCCCCGCCTTGCCCGCCGGGACGTACACCTTTGCCTGCTCCGTTCATCCGCAGATGACCGGCACGCTGACGGTCCACTAAGGAGCATCGATGGCGACCACCACGCTGCGGACGACATCGGGCTACCGGAGTGGCCTGTATGACTGGCTGACGACCACCGACCACAAGAAGATCGGGATCCTGTACCTGGCCAACTCGATCCTGATGTTCTTGATCGGGGGCCTGTTCGCCCTGCTCGTGCGGGTCGAGCTGGCCCAGCCCGGGCTCCAGTTCCTGACCGACGCCCAGTACAACCAGGCGTTCACGATCCACGCCTCCCTGATGCTCTTCCTGTTCGTCATCCCGGTCCTGGCCGGCTTCGGCAACTACATCGTGCCGCTGATGATCGGCGCCCCGGACATGGCCTTCCCGCGGATCAACGCCTTCTCGTTCTGGCTGCTGCCCCTGGCCGCGATCGTGATGCTGTCGGGCTTCGCGACGGGCGGCGGCGCCGCGGCCGCCGGCTGGACCGAATACAGCCCGCTGGCCCAGGCCAAGTACGAGGGCATCGGGACCGACCTGTGGATCGTCGCCCTGCTCCTGATCGGGACGAGCTCGATCCTGGGCTCGATCAACTTCATCGTCACGATCTTCAAGATGCGCGCGCCGGGAATGACCCTGCTCCGGATGCCGATCATGGTCTGGACGATGCTGGTGACCAGCATCCTGGTCCTGATGGCCACGCCGGTCCTGACCAGCGCCCTGATCATGCTGTTCATCGACCGCAACCTGGGTGGCCACTTCTTCGATCCGGCCAACGGCGGCAACGCGATCCTGTGGCAGAACACGTTCTGGTTCTACTCGCACCCGGCGGTCTACATCATGATCTTGCCGGCGATGGGGATCATCAGCGAGGTCCTGCCGGTCTTCAGCCGCAAGCCGCTCTTCGGCTACAAGGCCTTCGTCTTCGCCACCGCCGGGATCGGGGCCCTGGGCTTCTCGGTCTGGGCCCACCACATGTTCACGACGGGGGCGGTCTACCTGCCCTTCTTCAGCTTCATGACCTTCCTGATCGCGATCCCGACCGGAGTCAAGTTCTTCAACTGGATCGCGACGATGTTCCGTGGCCAGCTGACCTTCGCCACGCCACTCCTGTATGCGATCGGGTTCCTGACGATGTTCCTGATCGGCGGGATCAACGGCGCGTTCAGCGCCGCGGTGCCGGTCGACTTCGCCCTCCACGACACGTACTGGGTCGTGGCCCACATCCACTACGTGCTCTTCGGCGGCTCGGTCTTCGCCGTCTTCGCCGGCCTCTTCTACTGGTGGCCGAAGATGTTCGGACGAAAGCTGAACGAGACGCTGGGCAAGATCCAGTTCGTGTTCATGTTCATCGGCTTCAACCTGACCTTCTTCCCGATGCACATCCTGGGCCTGAGCGGGATGCCTCGGCGGATCGCCGACTACGACCCGAACGCGGGCTGGAACGACCTGAACCTGCTGGCCACGATCGGCGGCTTCACGATCGCGTTCAGCATCCTGCCCTTCCTGTGGAACGTGTTCATCACCATGCGCAGCGGTGAGCCGGCCGGCGACGACCCATGGGAGGGCAACACCCTCGAGTGGGCGACCTCCTCGCCGCCGCCGCCCTACAACTTCGACCGGCTGCCCGAGATCCGCTCCGAGCGGCCCGTCTTCGACGCTCGGCACGGGGCGACCCACGCGTGAGCGCCAATCCGCTGGCCCTCCAGGTCTCCGATCACGTCGATCACGACGAGGCGGGCGGCCACGGGTCCGAGGAGGGGATCAGCAACGTCATCCTGGGGATGATCCTGTTCATCTGCTCCGAGGTGATGTTCTTCGCCGGGCTGTTCGCGGCCTACTTCAACGTCCGGGCGAACGCGCCGATCTGGCCGCCGGAGGGCAACGAGCACTTCCACGTCGCCAACGAGATCGCCCTGCCGCTGATCATCACCACCCTCCTGATCATCAGCTCGTTCACCTGCCAGCTGGGCGTCTGGTCGATCCGCAAGGGCGATCGCCAGGGCCTGATCCGGAACATCGCGGTGACCCTCGTTCTGGGCGTGATCTTCCTGATCGGCCAGGGCTACGACTACACCCAGCTCGGCTTCACCCTCGCCGATGGGACCTTCGGAACGACGTTCTTCACCCTGACCGGCTTCCACGGAGCCCACGTCCTGGGCGGGGTGATCATGCTCAGCGTCGTCCTCTACCGCTCGATGGCCGGCCAGTTCTCCAGCAAGCACCACGACATGGTCGAGGCCGTCTCGCTGTACTGGCACTTCGTGGACGTGGTCTGGATCGTCCTCTTCTCATTGCTCTACCTCGTCCCGACGGGACACTGAGGGAGACCCGATGCATCCCATCCCCCGCCCACGCCTGGCGATCTTCACCGGTGTCCTGTTCGCGGTCGTCGGCCTGGTCTACTACCTGGTCAGCCACGACATCGGCGGGGCGTCGATGGAGGCCATCCTGGGGATCGCCATGAGCCTGATGTTCTACGTCCTGATGACCGGGTCCCCGCGGGGCTGATCGCGCCAGCCGTGCCGAGCCGTCAACGCTGATGGACCAGATCTGGACCTCGATCCTGGGCTTCATCACCCAGTTCGTATCGCCCGACTGGGGCAAGCTGATCGGGCTGATCCCACTCGGGCTGTTCGGCCTCGTCGGCCTGTACATCCTGTGGCTGATGCGCAAGCTGTTCACGCTCGGGCCGACCGAACGCGGCGGCCGTCCGGCGGACCCGACCCCACCCGACGGGATCCACATGCCGGGGCCGTCATTCGCCCCGATCTTCGGGGCGGTGGGCATGGCCCTGGTCGTCTTCGGCCTCGTCTTCCGGGGCGCGATCACGGCCCTTGGCCTGGTGGCCCTCGTCCTGGCCCTGGTCTACTGGCTGCGCGAAGGGATGCGCGACTACGACCATGTCGAGCAGACCGCGGTGATCCTGCCGGCGGTGATCAGCGACGGCCCGCCGCCCGGCGTGCACATGCCCGGCCCGTCGTTCCGCCCGATCCTGGGTGGGCTGTCGATGATGGTGATCATGTTCGGGCTGGTCTTCGGCCTGCCCCTGCTGGCAGCCGGGGTCGTGATGCTGGTCACCACCCTGCTGGGTTGGCTCCATGACGCCCGGACCGAATACGGCCTGGTCGTCGAGGCGGACCAGACCGGCCATCCCCGCAACGCGCCGGCGCCCCACTACCCCACCGGCACGCTGACCTTCTTCGGGGTGGTCGTGATCGCGGCGCTGCTCGTGAACTACGGGATCATCCCGCCGGCCGACGCCAACGGCGGGTCCGCGGCGGCGAGCACTGGCCCCACGGCGAGCGGCGGGGCCGCGCCGAGCGGCGGGGCCACCGGCGGCGGGGCCGGCCCGAGCCTGCCCGCTGCGGACGTCACGATCGTCGCCCAGAACATCGCCTACGTGACGACCACGGCCACGGCGCCGGCAGGCAAAGCCTTCACGATCGCGTTCAACAATGAGGATGCCGGGACGCCCCACAACGTCTCGATCCACACCGGCGGAGCGGGCGGCAACCAGGTCTTCCTGGGCAAGATCGTGACCGGCCCGATCGTCGAGATCTATGACGTGCCGGCCCTGCCCGCCGGCTCGTACACGTACGTCTGCTCGGTTCATGCCAACATGACCGGGACGCTGACCGTCAAGTAAGCGGCGGTTCCATGGATCTCCCGGCAGCCGGCCGGTCGCGCGCCGCCCGGGTCCTCGTGCTCGTGAGCGTGGCCGTGATCGTGGCCCTGGGCGCCTGGGCGATCACCGGCAATCGCGCCGGTTGCCAGTCGGCCGAACCGGCGAGCGCCGGCCACGACGAGCCCGGCCAGGCGGCTCCGCCGATCCTCGGGACCACCCTGACCGGTGCCCCGTTCGATCTCGCCCGCTACCAGGGCAAGCCGGTGATCGTCAACTTCTGGGCCTCGTGGTGCGGGCCGTGCCAGGCCGAGTTCCCGCTCTTCGAGGCGGCTGTCGCAGCCCATGCGTCGAGCGGCCTGACCCTGGTCGGCGTGATCTACCAGGACACCGCCGATGCGGCCCAGAAGTTTGCGAGCAGCCACGGTGCGACGTGGTCGAGCGTCCTGGATCCGTGCGGCACGATCGCGTCGGTGTACACCGTCGTCGCCCCGCCCCAGACCTACTTCATCGACGCCAAAGGCGTCCTCCAGTCGCGCCAGATCGGCCAGATCACCCAGGCGGACCTCGACCGGCAGCTCGCCGCGATCCTGCCATGACCGCGGTCGCCGGCACATCCGACGGCCCCGCGATCGCGGTCGCCGGGCTGCGCAAGAGCTACGACGGGCGGGCCGTTGTCGATGGCCTCGACTTCGAGGTCCAGCCCGGCGAGGTCTTCGCGATCCTCGGGCCCAACGGCGCCGGCAAGACGACGACCGTCGAGATCCTCGAGGGCTATCGCCGGCGGGACAGCGGCGAGGTCCGCGTCCTGGGGCTCGACCCGGCCACCGCAGGTGCGGAGCTCCGCGGGCGCGTCGGGCTGATGCTCCAGGGTGGCGGGATCTATCCCCAGGCCCGACCGCGCGAGATCCTGCACCTGTACGCCCGCTTCTACCGCGACCCGCGCGACCCCGACGAGCTCCTCGGCCAGGCCGGCCTGGCCGATGCCGCGACGACCCGCTACAAGGTCCTGTCGGGCGGTCAGAAGCAGCGCCTGGGGCTCGCCCTGGCCCTCCTCGGCCGGCCCCAGCTGGCAATCCTCGACGAGCCGACGGCGGGCATGGATCCGGCGGCCAAGGCGTCCACCCGGGAGCTGATCGCGGCCCTGCGCGGCGAGGGCACGACCGTCCTGCTGACGACCCATGAGCTGGCCGACGTCGAGCGACTGGCCGACCAGATCGCGATCATCGATCGCGGCCGGGTCGTGGCCAGCGGGACCGCGGCCGCGCTTGCGGCGGGGGCCAGGCCGCGCCTCCGGGTACGCTTCGCGCAGGCCCTCGCACCGGCCGACCTTGCGGCCCTCGCGGCGGCCCTGGGTGGCGGCCCGATCTCGACCGACGGCGGTTTGGGCGGCTACCTGGTCGAGGAGCCCGCCTCGAGCCCCGCGCTGGTCGCCACGTTGTCGAGCTGGTGCGCCGAGCACGGCCTGCTGATCGCCGAGCTGCGCACCAGCGGCGCCACGCTCGAGGAGCGCTACCTGGCCCTGACCGGCGGGACGTCCGACAATGGCTGAGCCGCTCGCGAAGCCACCCACCGCGAGCGCTGCGACCGCTCGCCCGTCGAATGCCGCCCCGGCGCTCCAGGCGACGCTCGCCCAGCTCGGGATGGAGCTCCGGCTCACCGCCCGGCGCGGCGAGAACCTGTTCGTGATCGTGGTCCTGCCGCTGATCCTGATGATCTTCTTCGCCCTCGTCCCGGCGCTGACCCCGAACACGCCCAGGCCGATCGTCTTCCTGCTGCCCGGAATCCTGGCCCTGGCGATCATCTCGACCAGCCTGGTCAACCTGTCGATCGCGACCGCCTTCGAGCGCTCGTACGGCGTCCTGAAGCGCCTGGGCGGGTCGCCGCTGCCGCGGGCCGGGCTGATCGCGGCCAAGATCGGGGCGGTCCTCGTGGTCGAGGTCCTCCAGGTCGTCCTGCTCGTCCTGGTCGCGGTCGTCCTGTTCGGGTGGTCGCCCGGCGCCGGCTGGTCGCCGGTGGTGGTGCTGCTCGCGTTCGGGCTGGGCACGCTCACCTTTGCGGGCTTGGGACTGCTGATGGCCGGCACGCTGCGCGCCGAAGGGACCCTGGCCGCCGCGAATGGCCTGTTCCTGGTCTTCCTGCTGCTCGGCGGGGTGATCCTGCCGATCGACCACTTGCCGGGCTTCCTGGCCGACCTCGCCCGGGTCCTGCCGGCCAGCGCCCTGTCCGACGCCTACCGGATCGGGCTGGGCTCGGCGACCGGCGATCCGCTGCCGTCGCTGCTCGTGCTCGCGGCCTGGGGCGTCGTCGCCGCGCTGCTCGCCGCCCGCTCGTTCCGCTGGGAATAGCGCCGGGCAACGAGGAACCCCGGGCCCGTGGCGGGACCCGGGGTTCGCCCAGGAGCGACCGGAGCGCCTCCCCCGATCTACTTAACCGCTTCGATCGTGCCCATCAGGCCGTGCGCCTCGTCGGCGATCCCGGCGGTGAAGACCAGCGTGGTCGCGCTGCCGGCGGTGCCGTTCCCGAAGCGCAAGCCCCACAGTCCGTTGATCGCGATGACGTTGCCGTCCTCGTTCTTGAGCTGGCCGAGGAAGCTGCCCGTACTGGGGTTGTAGGCATTGATCGTGCCGTCGCCGAAGTTGCCGACGAGGAGGTCACCGGAGAACCGGCCGAAGCCGTCCGGGGCCATCGCCAGCCCCCACGGTGAGTTCAGCGCACCGCGCGAGACCAGCCGCTGGAGAAGATGCCCGCGCAGGTCGTAGACGTCGATGAAGCCGTGGCCGGCCCCCGCGACGTCGTCGTGCTTGTCGGCATCCTGCTTGGCATAGGTCACGAAGAGCTTGCCGCCGATGTCCTGGATGTTGAACGGCGCGTAGCCCGACGGCAGGCTCGGATCGGTGAAGCTGCCGCTCCGGTGCACGAGCTGATACGAACCATTGAACACGTCGATCGTGCCGGCGTGGAAGTTGGCGGCATACAGGAAGTCGTGGTTGCCGGTCGTGATCGCCAGGCCCTTGTAGACCGCATCCGGGACCGTCACCCCGACCTGGGCGCTGGTCGATGGCGCGGGTGGCGGAACGGCCGGGTTCCAGCCCGTGATCGAGCCGGACTCAGACGCGAAGATGAACAGCGCCGGGCCGTGGGCCGCGCCGTTGGAGACGCTGAAATCCATGCTCGGATTGAAGACCTGGCCGGTCGGCTCGCCATTGGGGATGCCCACGACCAGGGACGCCGGCAACAACGGGCTCCCGGCAATCGCGCCGCTGTACAGGGTGGTCTTGTCGGTCCCGTTGTCGGAGACCCAGATCGGCGTCGTCGGCCCGGCGGCCATGCCCCACGGGTTGACGAGATTCGGATCGGTATTGCGCGCGACGCCGGGGATGTCCGACAGCAGGTTCGTCTGGCGGTACTCGTTCCTGCCGCGATGGTGATCGGGCGTGGCCACGGCCTCGGCGGCCGCCTGTGCGGACGATCCGGCCCGAAGCCCCTGGGCGGCGACCGCACCGGGCAAGGCCGCGGAGGCCAACAGGGCACCGGTGACGGCGAGGGTCCCGAGACGCCTGCGGGAAACGATGGGGTGGCGGCCGTCGGGCACGAGCGGACCGGGATCTCGACTCAGGGAGAGTTGGGGCATGACATCGCCTCCTTGCCAGCGGGGGCCAGGCTCGGATTGGCCGTATGCCGAGATACGACCGCGGACCCCGGGCGGTTTGCCATGGTCCGGTGGGGATTGGCCGGGCGGTGTGCAGTCGCCGAGGTCCCGAGCGGCCGCCGGGCCTGCGTCGCGCCGTGCTGCCCGCCGGCAACCGGACAAAGAGGAACCCCGGGTGGTCGGGACCCGGGGTTCAGGGATATGCGACTTGGTTGCGGGGGGCGGATTCGAACCGCCGACCTTCGGGTTATGAGCCCGACGAGCTGCCGCTGCTCCACCCCGCGGCCTTCACTATAGCACAGGGCCCTCGACGGCCCCCTCGGGCCGGGCCAGGCGAGCGGCTTGGCGACGGGCGGCGAGGTCGAGGATCGCCCGGGCGCCGATCACCATGCTCAGGGTCAAGGCCACCGCGCCGGTGAAGCTCGAGAACCAGAACGGCAGACGCAGGTCGAACGTGGCCAGCCAGCCGGCGATCACCGACGACAGGATGAAGCCGACCGTGCCGGCCGCCCCGAACAAGCCCTGGGCGGTGGCCGAGCGGCCTGCCGGGCTGGCCGCCGAGACGATCGCGTAGAGCGCCGGGTAGGCGATCGCGATCCCCGACGATTCGAAGAGGATGATCGGGATCGCCAGACGGACGTCGGGCATCACCGTGTACAGGATCGCCGCGATCGACGGTGCGAGCGAGCCAAGGATGATGAACGGCAGGCTGCCCCGCCGGTCGACGAAACGGCCGGCCCACGGCGACAACAGGATCATCGGCACCGCGAACATGGCAAATGTCGCGCCGATCAGGTCGAGACCGGCCCCGCGCGAGGTCAGGAACAGGCTCCAGGCCACCTCGTAGGTGCCCGTCGCGAAGTTGCTGCCCAGGTTGACCACGATCGCCACGATCAGCAGCCGGTTCACCAGGCGGACCGGCCGGCCAACCTCGTCCAGCGGAACCTCGCCGTCGCGGGCACGTCCGTCGGCCGTCGCCGCCATCTCGCCGACGCCTTCCGAGGGAACGGTCGTTCCGGCACGGCTCCTGGGCCGCTCCTGGATCAACGCCAGCACGGCGATGCCGGCCAACGCGGTCGCGACCCCACAGAAGACAAACACGAACCCGTCCGAATGGGTGGCGTAGGCACCGAGTCCGCCGATTGCCGGGCCGAAGAGCAGGCCGCCCATCTGGGCCGCGCTGTACAGCCCGAATGCCTCGCCCTGGCGGTCGGCGGGCGTCGCGTCGACGAGGAATCCCCGGGCGGCCGGGTCGTAGACCGCGGTCGCCGCCCCGGTCAGGGCCCGGATCACGAGGAAGGGCACGATCCCGAAGCTGACCAGATTGAGCGGGATCAGGCAGGCCGTGACGATCAGGGCGATCACCATCAGCAGCTTGCGCCGGGTCCGGTCGGCGATCCAGCCGAAGACCGGCTCGAAGACCAGCCGGGCGGCCGGCCAGGCGGCGACGACCAGCCCCAGGTTTGCCAGGTCGACGCCGTGGTGGGTCGTGTACAGGGGTAGCACCGGCAGGAGCGCCCCGAAGCCTACCCACAGGATGAATTCAGCCAGCAGGAGCGGCAGGATCGGTCCCCAGCGGACCAGCCAGGCGCTGCTCTTGGGCTCGGTGGACGTTGTCATGCGAAGGGGCTCGTGCGGTGCAGGCGCCCATCGTACGGGCTCACGAGCGGCCGCCTGCCTGCGTTCCGGCCGGCGGACCCCGCGCCATCCCGTCCCGATCCGCCGGGGCCCTATCCTGAGGGCATGCTCATTGGCCCCGAAATCCTCGTTGTCGCGATCGTCGTCGCGTTGATCGCGCTCGCCCCGGTCCGCCGCCTGCAGCGCCTCGGCTGGCCGACGAGCTGGCTGCGCACGTACTGGATCGTGTTCGTCGTGTGCGGCCTGATCCTGGGCGAGGTCCCATCGTCGGCGCGACTGCTCGTGCCCGGGCTGCTGATCGCGGGCGTCCTGCCCTACGTGGCTGGCGGCCTGCTGAGCCGCGCCGCCCGCCGCCGCGGCCGGTAGAGCTGGTGAGCCGTCTGGGATTCGAACCCAGGACCAATCGCTTAAAAGGCGACTGCTCTAACCGCTGAGCTAACGGCCCCTCGCGCTGGGGCTCAGATTACCCGCGGATCAGCCCGGCGTGAGCAAAGCTTGGCGGTCGTCCCTCGACCGGCTCGCCCACGCGTCTCGTGTCGATTAGCGGCTCAGTGGGCCGGGGCCCGAGAACAGGACCTCGAGAAGTGCTCCGATCAGCAGGACCGCCACGACGAGTCCGCCCAGGACCAACGCTGTCGTCATTGCCGCGTACCTCGTTCGCCGAGACGAGACGCCGCCCAAGGCCACGACTGCCAACGGTGCCGGCTGGAGGCTACTCATCTCAATGGCGAGTCTGGTCCCTGGCTCGCTCTGCCGCCAGAGCCGTTCGGCGTATGGCAGCGCGGTTCGCAGCGCTCAGGGCGGGAATCGACCTGACATTCGGCACTGGCCCGGCCATCCGGGACGAGCCAATACTTCAGGGTGAGGTTGCCTGCTGACGGAGGTCAGCTCGAGGAACGCGAGGTGCGCGATGACGATCGCCCCGGTAACTCGTGAACCGGTCGAGTTCGAGGAGCCAACCGACGACGCCGGCTTGCTCGCGGCCAAGGCTGACCGGGTGCGATTCCTGGTCGTCCCCGAACGACGCTACTTCATGATCGATGGTCGTGGCGCGCCGGGCAGCCCGAACTTCCGCGCGGCGTTCACGGTGTTGTTTCCCGTTGCCTACACGGTCCACTTCGCCCTGAAGCGGCGCGGCGTCGCGGCACGCATCGGCGTCGTGGAGGGGCAGTACT
>Ga0265340_10000740_pt1 | contig 18548 bp, 13 predicted proteins | sample 4CB225metaG_FD_202082 | JGI IMG/M metagenome (GOLD analysis project Ga0265340, IMG submission 202082) | Rhizosphere microbial communities from Carex aquatilis grown in University of Washington, Seatle, WA, United States - 4-CB2-25 metaG | ecosystem: Host-associated > Plants > Roots >...
CAATTCACGCCTCCGCTAAGAAAATTGAGAGACATTGCCGCGACCAGGCCGCTGGATGCACCAGCGGCTCCGCCCGATGACGATTGCCCGCCGGCGCCAGCGTTGCCTTGTCCGCCTGCGGAGCTATTGCCGCCTTGTCCGTCCGCAGAGCTAGACCCACCCCCGCCACAAGCAGTGAAAAAGGTTGCACTCAATAGCAACAGGGCGGTTGTGCCCGCAGAGGAAGTTGACTTGTTCATCAGCCAACTTTACCCAATTTCAGTCAGCGCACCAGGGGGCAAATAACCGGGTCGGCAACATTTGCGGCAAGGTGCTAGTTGATTTCAATAGTAACCGGATGCTGCTTGTCCGGTGTAAAGGCGTTCATGTTTATACCAGCACTGACAGCGTAATCTCCTGCCACAATCTGCTTTGTTGCTACCGTAAGAAGGCTGAGCACTGGTCCCGCTACGGCCAATGCCGCCTTGGGGATCGTGAGGGAACTCGCCCCTGGTTCTGACGTGCACTCGACGTATTCCGTCGATGTTTCGAAGTCCAAAGGTAGCGCGACTAGTGTCACGCCCGCAGTGCCACGGCTGAACTGGATAACGAAGTCACTCGACTTACTCGCTTGGATTGACCCATAATTGTCGGTTGCTGGCGAATTGATGAGCAATGCAAGCGGAGCGGTCAGATCCACCGAAAACGCTGGCACCGTAGCGCCACTGGCGGCGATGTGCACCGATTCTCCGCCGGCAAATGTCCCGGAGAGGCCAGCATAAGTGTAACTATTGTCCGCGTTGGGTACCATAGCGATATTGTTCGCTGGTAGTGTCGCGGTCGCTGGCGATGTGATCGTCAATGTTCCCGCGCTAACGTAAGTAGAAGGTTGGGAGCAGTTCGTGTAATAAATGCAATCCCCAAAGGTTTGCGAGGAGCATCGCTTCAGCGTGCCAGCGTAAAAACTCGCCCCTACATCAGTTATAGTCAGTTGATTTTCACCATTCAGTACACTGACTACCAAGACTTCCCCCGAGTTCGGGGTTGTTCCGCTAGTTGCTCCGCCGCTAGTTGCTCCACCGCTAGCGGTCGCCGTGCTGCTCGCTCCGGCGCCATTCGTGCCTCCATTCGTCCCCGTGCTAGTCGTGCCCCCGACTAGCACGGCACCCCCGGTGGCGTTCCCCGTCCCTCCCGTACCGCCAGATGTTGAAGCACCTCCACCTTGGTTACCAGAAGTGCCGATGTTGCCACCAGCAGCATGATCAACGTTGCTGGACGCGCTGCTGCAGCCCGAGGTTGCAATAGCTAGAACCGAAAAAACCAAACCGCCAAACTTGGTGACTCTTACCATCGTCTTTTCCCTTGATGCAACCTTGTCCGAGGACTCAGTCTACTTTAGTTGCAGCTGGTACGAAAGGCTCGAACGGATTTGAATGAGAATTTCAGCGGCTGGCTCAAAGGCTGCCCTATTCCAACTTACTTTGGCTGGTCTCAGAGGAGCGAACAAGGTAAAGCCTCGGAGTATCCCACACCGAGGGCGTTTGATGCGTTTAGCCGAACTATGAAGACCCTAGTGCTCTTGACCGTCATAATCGCAACGGCAACCGCGTGCCGTAAATCGCCAACACAAAGTGATTCGCCACCAGAAACACCGATCGCGGTCTCCACAGAACTGCAAGCACCAACAGCCGCACCCGCCGAGGCTCCAATCCCAAGTGCTTTACCCACGAATTCAGCGAACGGAACCTTGTGTACAAGGCTGTGTGCTGTTTCGGCCCCTTTGAAGTGCAAAGCCGCAACTGAATGCGAGCCGCATTGTCAGCAGATGCTATCGCTGCCAGCGTGTTCTTCGGAGATGCTCCAAACGCTAGAATGTTTTGCGAATCAGTCCAGCAAGAACTGGGAGTGTGATACTGACGGACTGCCGTCTATCAAAGAAGGCCGTTGCGATACCGAACAAGCGAAATTCACGAGCTGCATGCAGGCGCGCTAAGTTGCTCCGCGAGGAGCAGATCCGTGACGCACCAGACCTTACTGCGTGGTGCAGCCGGAGAAGTAGACATAGCTTTCACCTAGTACACAGGTGGAGCCATCATCCCCAGTAAACGTGGGGCAGCTAACCGAGTACAGGCCGCCCGTGGCGGTCGTTGATATTGCTGCAATGGTACAGGGCGCGGCCGAAGTGCCGCCATAGCTCACGCGTGAATTGAGCGGCACGTATATCAAATTACCTGTCGTGGCCCCGCTACGAGTGACACCAAATCCGGTGCTCACCGCCCCGCCACCCAGCGTGATGGTGGCCTGCATGACCGACCCACTTATGCTGCACTGTAATGTGACCAACCCACGCGGTGAAGTGACGTTGTCTGGCGTCGTCGCGGTCGCGCCGGCGGCAGTAACCGGGTGGCCGCCACTAACACTCGGAAAATCATCATAGCCCACGGAGATTGGGCAATTCACGCCTCCGCTAAGAAAATTGAGAGACATTGCCGCGACCAGGCCGCTGGATGCACCAGCGGCTCCGCCCGATGACGATTGCCCGCCGGCGCCAGCGTTGCCTTGTCCGCCTGCGGAGCTATTGCCGCCTTGTCCGTCCGCAGAGCTAGACCCACCCCCGCCACAAGCAGTGAAAAAGGTTGCACTCAATAGCAACAGGGCGGTTGTGCCCGCAGAGGAAGTTGACTTGTTCATCAGCCAACTTTACCCAATTTCAGTCAGCGCACCAGGGGGCAAATAACCGGGTCGGCAACATTTGACTTTGGGGAAGGACAATTCAAGACATGGCGGTAACGTCACTGGTACGCGACGGTTTGTCGTCTTGTGGAGCCGCCTCTGCGGCATCGAGCAGATACCGACAACGACCCTGCCATAGAAACAGGCGATCGAAGATATACAAGTGGATGCGCGCCACCACGAAGCCCAACGTACTCATGCCGAGGCCAATCAAGATCTCCTGCACGGTCTTTCGGTACTTCGTGAACCTGCTCAGGCCGCTCAAGACGGCCAGTACCACCACGGCGGAGCCGATGCTGAAAACCAAATCACGGGCGGTCCATGATAGTGATAGTTTGAACAGCGGTTGCTGCCAACGGACTTTCAGCGAATAACCCAACCAAATCAATAGCACGAGCATCAGCCCACCAACGATCAACTGCAGTTTACGCATGAGCAACCAGACTCTGAAAGCGAGGTGGTTGGCGACATTCAGTTGCCGAAGTAGCGGCGTATTCTCGCCGCGCTCGCGCATGAGGGGTTCAAGTTGCAGAAATGACCATGCGGCGCGTGGTCCTCCGTTCACTTCGAATCCGAGGCATGTTTTCTCCAGCGCTTCCTCGGTCATGAGATAACCATCGGTCATTAGCGCGTAGGCCTCGGCTTCGGAGAATGAGTCCAAATCGGTGCGCACAGCCGCCAATTTCCTCTGCACGGCCCGCTGCACGCCATAACTGGTGAGTGGGGTAGTAAGCGGGCTACGCGTCGGATCTGGGCAGTCCGTCCAATCCACAGGTTGAGGTTCGAGTCCCTTTTTCAGATGGATGAACATCAAGCCTGTGAGCGTGCCTCCGCGCCGACGACTTTCCAACTCTTCGAATTGACTCACGCGAACGCGCGACTGCAAGATGCTATTCGATCGCAGAGGCACGCTAAGGATGCCGCCGCTCGGGGCGTCCTGGTCATCCATTTGCCCACTGGCGTCACTGACCAACAGCACGTTGCAGCCTTGCTCGAGGAGTGCAGATGTACCTTGATTGTCCTGCACGCCACCATCGACCAACCGAACGACGCGGCCTGGGTACAGGTTCGGCAGAGCCAGTGGCTCGAACAGACCTGGCACGCAAGCAGACGCAGCCACCGCATAGCCGAGGCGCACATTTTCATAACGTCTTGGCGCCTGCCAGTAGTACATCCGTCGCAGGCGACTGTTGGCGTCCACCTCCGAATCAGTGCCTGCGGGAGGCTCACCCATCCAGCTCGCCGTGAATTGCCAGTTGTGACCCGTATTCAGGGTCGTCGCATTGAGCACCAGAATGGGGACCTTGTTGGCCCGGCGCCAATTGTGATCCTTCGGGTTGAAGTCGTTCAGTTCGCCTTTGGGGGTGATTTTGAGCTGATTGAGCCAACGGGGGCGGCGACCTTCACCATCATCGACCCTCGAGTAGATTTCGGATTCGTACAGCTCACCGGCACGCTGAGTTCTGGAATAGTCGGAGCAAAACATCATGCGAATGTTGGTCCACCACTCTGCAGCAATTCGTGTGCGCACGTTGCGCTCCACTCCTTTGAGGAAGTCTCGGGACATTCTCTGGACGATCTTTATGTAGTCGTCGCGGGTAATCTCGGCGTCAGCTTTGGACCGCAGGAGTCTGCGCACCTCGAGGTAGTAATGCGCACCCAAGATGGAACCACCCGAGACGCACGAAAGGTATTCGACGTGACGCAATAGGTCGAGTTCGGCAAGCTTTGCTAGAACGCCAATGTGGTAGAGCGACGCTCGAAAACCACCGCCCGAGAGCGCTAGTCCCACTTTACCGCGAAGCGCCGAGCTCAGCGCCGCATCCGCATCACCCAAGAACGACTTGAGCACGGTCCGCGCGTACTCGCGCGAGCTGGTTGGCTGCTGCACATGTCCGCCAGCAGTTGCTGGCGCGGCGGCTCCTTGTCCAGCGCGAGTATCGGACCGCTCTTGAATCTGAAACAGGTTGGCAAGCTGACGTGCAGCGCTCTCAAGCTCCCAATCCGGTACGCTCGGGAGCTGCCGGGCCCTCAGCAGCCACTGCTCGGCGCGAGCATACTCTTCGAGTCCCCAATAAGCTTCACCGATGGTGACAAGAAACCACCACGTCTCGTTCAACCAGCTCGCCTGGGGTTCCTGGGTCAGCGGTACCAAAGCCTCGACGATCGACGCCCGAATCTGTTTGGCCTTCAGGCGGCGCTCGCTTGCGATATCGTCCTGCCGGTTTTGTGGGACTGACTCAGGAGATTCGAGATCGGCGAGCACATCGAGAATGAACGCGGCGTTGATGGCCGTGTAGCCATAGTCATTGCGCACGCCCTGGTAAAGACCACGCAAGTAATAGCCTAGCGATGTCTCCAAATGCCGCTCGCGTCCCGTGTGCCCCCACAGGCGCTTATGGATGGCACCCGCTTGACCCAGCGTCTCCTGATTGGTGGTGCTTTTCAGATCATCGGCGGCTTGTAGTATCGTTAGCGCTAGCTCAAGCCTGGTCTCGGTCGGCAGATCCGGGTCTTTATAGGTGGATAGCGCTCGCTTGTGTGCGACGCGAAGACGCAGTTTCGGATCCTCAACCACGGCACGCTCTTCACTGATTCGCTCGAGTAGCTTGCGTGCTGGCCCAAACTGGCGCTCGGCGTGCAGCCGGGTGACGAGCGCGAGCACGGCATCTGGCGACGCCGCACGACCTGATAGAATCTGGGATGCTTCGTCGACGACCGAATTCAGATACTCCTTCATATGCGCCTTTGCCCCCTTTTTGGTCACATCCTACAGTGCCTGCCACTGAGATGGAAGGGGACTTTTACTTCCGCTTGCCGAAGCCGCAAATCATACGTGCTGCCACAGGCCCTGCCCATACTGAGCGAAATCCCACTGCTTCCGGGGATATGGGCGCTAATCCACATCCACACTGCGCGGCTGGACCGGTCAAAGTCGTGGCTATGCGTGTAGTTGCTGTCGTTGCCTATTTGGGAATGGCCGCTTTGTTCCACCGATCATTTACAGCAGCGCACACCTAAGCTGTAATCCGCGTACGGTTTTGGGTGAACCGAGATCCGCGCATCGCAGCCGAGGCGTGTGGAGCGGGCAAAGAAGCCACCCATGAAAGCACCGGTGTCGTCCTCGACCCATTCGTCCAGATTGCCCACCATGTCATAGACTGAATCTTGACCCCACACGCTCGCGCAGCGTGGCGTAGCGCCGGTTCTGCGCAGCAGAGCTCCAGCAGGACCTTCGACTTGATTCAGTCGCGGATCCATGTGCCCGAGCGATGCATCGCCGTGTAGGATTGCCGCGGGATGCGCTTCGCGAAACACGTTGCAGGTGCCGTGTTCATACTGGTCACCGTAGGGGAACTTTTTATTGGTCTCACCGCGACAAGCCGTAGTCCATTCGTCCGCTGTGCAGAGACGTTTGCCGGCGCGTTCACAGGCTCGCGCCGCGGTGTTGCCATCGAGATACCCACTTGGAACCTGCCCAGGTGCGGAGATCGCCATAGGCTCCACGTGACTGGACGTTTGCCACTCCTCTAGCTCGGGCAACTCAGTGGCGCGCGCCCGGGCAGAGCCCACGTCCAGCCGCTCCTTGTCCCACTGGTCGCGCGCTGCCTTGGCGCGGCGCGGCTCTGGTGAATAGTAAGGCGACAGAGCGCGCTTGCTCGCTGCGTCCACCAGGCTTGCCTCCCAACGGTCGATGCAGAACTGACCCTTGATATCCACCATCTCGGGCGGACAGCGGCGCGACAGATTGCGCGCAACGCTCGGTACGGGCACGGCCACGTTCGGACTAAAAGCGAGCATGTTGCCGATCACCGCATCGCCACCATCTGGTAGGTACAGCACTTGTGGAGCGCGTCGCTCCTTTTGCTCGCTTGCAGGTGGCTCCAATTGCAGTGCACCGGCGTCGATCTGCGCAACGCCCGTGCCTTCACGGTCTTTACAAGAGCTCGCGACGAGCAGCACCCAGCCGGTGAAGCCGATGATACCTGTGATTGTGCGATATCTATGGACCACACAACCTCCAGCGCGCCAAGGCGCGCTACTTGCCGCGGTAGACGATGAGACCGTGACTGAGGTCGTAGGGTGAAACCGCTACGCGAACGCGGTCGCCGGGAAGAACCCGAATGTGATGGCGACGCATGCGACCACTGAGCTGAGCACGCACTAACGCGCCCCCCTGGTCGACTTTGACGTTATATTGACCACCGCCTAGGGCGTCCTGAATAACTCCTTCCATCTCAAGCAAGTCACCTTTACTCATTCTTCTCCGAGCGGCCTCCAATGCGAAATTGATTGCGGCCCGCGGAAACTGGCACGCCCGAGCCTTGGATGCAATATGGCACCTGAAGTCAGGCCATCGCCCCAACGTGGGACGACTAGGCCATTGAGCCGAGGTTCAGCTGCGTGGCGTTCTCGTCGTACCTGTTTGACTATAACGGTGTGCTCGTCGATGACGAGTTGGTTCACTTGGCCGCTTTCTGCGACGTTCTGCGGCCACTCGGCATTGCCCTGAGCGAGCAGGACTACAACGCAAAATACCTAGGGTACGACGACGTGGGCGCGTTCCGCGCCATTCTTTTGGACAACGGCCTTGCTGTTGATGAGGCACGAATTCAAAGTTTGCTCGCCGCCAAGAAGCCCGAATATCTGAGGCGCGCCCGCCAGGAGCTCACACCCTTTCCCGGCGCCGGAGAATTGCTGCGCCGGCTAGCCGAGAACGGCAATGTGGTTGGAGTCGTGTCCGGTGCGCTACGGGACGAGATTGAACTCGGCTTGAAGATACTTGGGGCCGAGCGCGCAGTTCGCTTCGTTGTGTCAGCTGAAGATACCCAAGCATGCAAGCCGGACCCGGAGGGTTACTTGATTGGTTTGGCACGGTTAGCCAGCGTTGCGGGACCTGAGGCAGGGGCACGCGCGCTGGTCATCGAGGATTCACTGGCAGGCATTGCCGCGGCGCGCACGGCTCAGCTGCCGTGCCTCGCAGTGGCGCATAGCTACGGCGAGGCTGAGCTTCTGGACGCTGGAGCCAACCGGGTGGTTGCGAACATCGCCGACATAACGGATACACTGCTCGCTGACTTGGCAGATCGACTCTATGCGCCGGCAAAGTAGCTCACGCGCGATGCATTTTCGCTGGCCAGTCGCTGGCCGAGCTGCAGCGGTGGCACTCTTGGCGCTGCTCGTGGCGCCAACGCTTCATGCGCAGCCACCGCATGAGCCAGTGCCACAAAAACCAGCAAGCGCAGAGGTGGCGCCCGCACGCACACGCATGTTGCGTTGGTCGTTCGAGCAGGCGATTCGTGGCGTAACCGTGGGTCCGATTGAGAATCAACTGCATCCGGGGCGCGGATACGGGAGCGCGGCATGCAACCGAACCATGAGCGAGATTCAGCGCATGGGTGGCAACTGGGTCAGTGTCACACCTTTTGGACGCGTCGCTGACATGCATGCAACCGGCATCGCCATGAGTTTCGAAGTGACCTTTGAACAAAACCGAAAGGCCGTGTCAGCAGCGATCGCGCAGGCTCATGCACAGGGTCTTCGCGTGATGCTGGTACCTCATCTGTGGGTCGAAAGTGGCGAGTGGCGGGGCTTCATCGATCCGGGTGATGATGCCAATTGGAAACGCTGGGCTCGCGCCTATGACACGTTCGTAACCAAGTGGGCAAGAGTTGCCCAAGGCGCACACGCAGATCTGTTTGCCGTTGGCATTGAGCTACGTCGCTGGGTCACCACTGATCGAGCAAGCACGTTTCTTCCCATCATCAAACACGTGCGTGCACTATACAAAGGGCCGCTCACGTACGCGGCCAATTGGGATGACGCCGAAGACACTGTCATTTGGGGAGATCTGGACTTTATTGGCATCAACGCGTTCTACCCACTTGCTGAACATCCCAATGCTTCATTCGAGGAGATGGCCCAGGCGGCAGCGGGACACACCGCGCGCGCCAATGAGTTGGCCAAGCGCTGGGACAAAGCCATCGTATTTACTGAGTTCGGCTACACCACGCGCAAAGACGCCGCGCTGCGACCTTGGGAATGGCCGGAAGCGCTGTCCGACGTTGTCATCGACGAGCGATCCCAAGCGCAGGCCTATCGTGCTCTGCTCGCAGCGGCTATCGATCAATCGTGGTTTGCTGGACTTTTCGTGTGGCGGCTCTATGCGGATCCCGATGACGTCACCCAGGAACCGGAATTTGGCTTTTCGTTTCGCGGAAAGCTGGCTGAGCTCGAGTTACGCGACGCGTTCGCCAACCACTGGGCAGCTGATGGGCTCATGCCCATGAATCGGGCTGTTGCGAGCTTTGCTCACCTGCACCCTGGTGATTACTAGGGAGCCACGCGCGGTCGGGCTGATGGGGTTCACCTCAGTAAAGGTCCTTGGTCGCTTTCACTGACCCGGTTGGCGTCCACACTACTTGGGGCAACCTGGGTTGCCCCGGCACTAGCCAACTGTACACGAGAAAATTCGTCAGCACGTGATGCACGTAGTTCCGCGTCTCTGGAAACGGCACTGCTGCCAAAAACAAGTCCAAAGGCAGCGGTTTCTTCGCCCCTAGCCATCGATTGACGATTTCGGGTCCTGCGTTGTAACTCAGAATCGCGAGCGGCAGTTGCTGATCGAACGCCTCGACCAACGCGTGCAAATAGCGTGCGCCCAGCTCCAAGTTGCACCGAGGTTCGTCTAACTTGGGCTCATCCTCGTTGTCGCACTGGGGCACGGCGCCAAAGTCACTTAGCAGCCGCTCCGCAGTCTTTGGTAACAGCTGCATCAAGCCAACTGCTCCCACGACGGACCGTATCCGCTCGCGGAAACTGGATTCCTGCCGCATCACTGCGTACAGCAGTCCCGGTGGCAATTGCCATCGCTGTTCGAGTTCACCGACGATGCCCGGGTAGGGTTGTGGAAAGCGACAGTCCCAGCGCCAGCGCGAACTCCGATCGGGAAGACTGCTTAGGTCTAGGTTCCCAATGCCCTCACGGGACCAGGCAAAGCGCCGATCAGCCGTGCCAATGGCACCATAGGCTTTGCACATCAATTCAGCCGTGCCCTGACCAAATCGCTGGCGTAGGCTCGATTCTTCTTTGGTCAGTGCCTGACTGGCAAAGTCAACGAGCCCCAGTTCACGCAATGTTGCAACCGTCCGCGGCAGCTCAACCGTGACCACATCCGAGGTGGGCGCTGGTTGCGTTGGCAAGGGCGACAACGCTGGCGTTACCTGCAGTTGCCGCAATCGTTCGGTTGCCAACCACGCCCCGACCGTGAACGGATAACTGGAAACCACGTTACGGAAGCGTGAGACAGCCTCGTCCTTGAGTTCCGCTTCAACCGCAGCCACTGCAGCAAGCTCGGCGGCGCGAGCGCGGAGCGACTCACGACGTTCGTTCTGAGCAATCGCATCGAACAACGTCAGAGCGCGTTTGGGATAACCTGCCAATACGGCGGTGACCGCCTGTTCAAAAGCCAGGTCGTCCTTGTTCTTTGGTTTGGTCTTACCAAGCAGCGCGTCGTATGCGTGGAGCGCCTTGGTGTAGTCACCAACGATGCCGTACGCTCTGGCCACCAAAGCGCGGGCCTCACCGCTCCGTGAGCCATGCGACTTGACGATGGGTTCGAGCACGCGAATCGCTTCGCTTTCCTTGCCGCCGCGCAAATAGAGTCGCGCCGACTCGATCCGCAGTGAGTCGGAATCTTCGACTTGCGCCACGATTGAGCGTTCCAGCATCCGGGCGCCCTGCACGTGATCCAGGCGCGCGCGACTGCGAGCTTTGCCCAAGATCCAATCTGAATAGCCAGCTGCAAGGGGTGCGTGCGGTAGACTGTGCAGCTGCTCGAGCTCAGCCTCAGTGGCTTGGAGCATCCCCGCTTTGGCCAGTGCCACTGCCCGCGTGAGGCGCTGATCGACGCTCAGTCTTAGTCCTGTAGCTTTTTCCCATAGCCCGTCGGCGCCACTCGCCGCCGGGTGGGTCGGGGCCTGCGTGTCCAACCACAGCCAATCGGCGGCAGCGAGTTCCGGGGCGCCACGCCCTTGGTACACTTGGGCGCGCACGCGATGTGCTTCTGCCAGTGCGCTACGCGATGCGTCGTCATGCAAAGGCGTCAACAAGTCGATGGCACGTGTTACCGAACTTAGCGCAGAACTGAGGTCATTCGCCACGAGGAAAGTGCTCGCCGCTCGAACGTACGCTTGCGGTTCCCCCTGCGATGCAAACCAGTCCGCCGCCACGGCTGCTTGGGACGTGTGCAGGCCGGTTTCCGCTCGCAGGCGCAATATCTGTGGTGTCAGCTCGGGCAGGTTCTTTTCGAGTCCCTGCAGCAGCGCCCAGGCCGGCTCGAATTGATCAGTTTTTGCCAGAGCGTAGGCGTGCGCAAGCAGTAGTCGCGGTTGATTGGCAAGCCCTTCATTCGAATTCGATAGGGCCGCTTCGGCTTCTGTCCAACGTCGATCGCGCAGCGCCTGGATCCAGACCGGTCCGGTTCGGTCGTCGAGCGCCGGTTTGGACGTTAGGGGTTCGATACTGGTGGCTGGCGCCGCATCGAGCGCAGTAGAGCGAGGGCGCGATGAGCCACTGCAATTGGCTCTTGAGCAAGCGCACGCCAATGCGAGCAGCAAGACGCTCGCCACCCTTCCCTGCTTGCCATTGCCGTGTTCAGCCACGCAGTTACCACCCAAACCGTCGCTCAACGTGCAGTCCAAATTGGGTCGCAGCCATTCGCACGTTGGAGCGCGTTGAATCCGTGACCCAAGAGTGAAGAGCGAAGAATCCGCCTACCCCCCACTCACGCGAAAAAGCATAGTCGATACCGAACCAAAGGCTGGCGGCGGGCTGAATCGCATCGCGTCGCGCCCCCTGAAGATCACCAGTAGCCGCAAAGACCCCAGCGCCCAGGCCTGCCCACGGTATCCACTCAATCACGTCGAGCTTATACGCAAAAACGAGTTCGCCATATTCGAGGCTGCTTCCAGATTTCGCCGACGACAGCGGCACGCCGGCACCCGTCTCCAGGCGCAGATCGAACATGTCACTGAGGCCGTAAGCACCATAAAGACTGAGCGCGGGCACGAAGTAATTCTTGTCACCCGAGAACGACAGTCCGTTGATCCCCGCGCCCAAGTGCCACTGATTTTCAAATGCCCGTGCGTTGGTCGCCCCCAGCGTGCTCAGACTCGCAACCAGCAGAATTGAACCGTACTTCCTCACCCATCGCCCATAGCACTGCTTTCCCTGATTTGCCCTACTAATGCACGGTCCATTCATCACATCTCAAAAAACCGCCCGTCAAGCTCGTTGCTGGCGAAGTTTGTGGAACCGAAGCGGAAAGCACGGCGCGGTGTACTATCCGTGGAGGTCGACAGTGCTCGCGGAGGCGCGATCACGTTTCAGAAACCCGCCCGTCAAGCTCGTTTGCTGACGAAGTTTGCCTGAGCACCGGAGCGGAACATCCTTGGGGATTTGAGCACCGGAGCGCAAGGCAAACGCAGCCAGCAGACGAGATCGGCGGGCGTCTTCGCAGACAGCGACGAATGTTTATGTTCTAAAGCATATTCATAGGGTCAACGTCGATGATCACTCGAACTCGTCGATCGACCGGCGTTCGACTGACTACCAGTAGCGCTTCACGCAGGCGCTGCCGTTCGGTACTCTTCAGTAGGAACCGGTGTCGCCAACGATTGCGAATTTTTGTGATTGGGGCTGGCGCCGGACCACACAAGATGACCGAAGCAATCGGTGTTGCGTGTAGTATACGGGCAACGCGCTCGGCCTCGCGCGCCACCAGGTTGTCATCGAGCCCCTCGAACCGCACCAGCGCCAGGCGCGCAAACGGCGGATACATGAGCTCTTTGCGTTGCGCTGTCTCTTGCGCAATGAAAGCCTCAACATCGTGACGCAATGCACAGGTGATCACCGGCGAATTCGGTTGGTGAGTTTGCACCAGTACGTGCCCGGGTCGCGCTCCGCGCCCCGCTCGGCCTGCAACTTGCACCAGCAACTGAAAAGCGCGCTCCGCAGCCCTATAGTCCGGGAGGCTCAGCGCCGCGTCAGCATCGAGCACGCCCACCAGGGTCACATCCGGGAGGTCGTGGCCCTTGGTAACCATTTGCGTGCCCACCAAGATGTCGATCTCACGACTACGCATTCGTTCGAGTATGGCTTGGCTTTTAGCGCCCGCAGCCACATCGCGGTCAAGACGTTCGATGCGAGCCTGGGGAAAATACTGCGCTAGCGCGGTTTCAATCCGCTCGGTACCCGCACCTTGTTCGCTGAGTTCGGGCGATTTGCACTCGGGGCAGCGCTCGGGCAAGGGCGCCTGATAGTCACACATATGACAGACTACGTGCGGGTGACCCCGGCGGTGCACGGTGAGCGAGATCGAGCAGTCGGGGCAGCGTAGAATCGAACCGCACTGGTCACACAGAAGACTGGGTGCAAAGCCGCGGCGGTTGAGAAAAAGGATCGCTTGCTCATGCGCCGCGAGCACACCCTCGAGGGCACGCACCAGGGGCCAGGTGAGCAATCGGTCGCCGGTGGGCCCAGCCTTGTTGCGACACAGATCGACGATCTCGACCTCGGGCATGGCCGATGCTTTGCGGGCACGCGACGGCAAGACAAATTTCTCGAGCACTTGGCGCTCCACGAGCGCGACGCTGGTCAGCGAGGGCGTTGCAGAGCCGAGCACGCATTGACACCCGGCACGATGCGCGCGCCAAAGCGCCATGTCGCGAGCGTGATAGCGAACCCCTTCTTCTTGCTTGAATGAAGAATCGTGCTCTTCGTCCACGCAGATGAGGCCAAGGTTCACGACCGGCGCAAACAGCGCCGAGCGCGCGCCTACTGCAACCCGCAGCTCTCCCGAGCGCAGGCGCTTCCACATCAGGTGCCGCTCGCCATCGCCGAGGGCACTGTGGATCACGGCAATCGCATCGCCAAAGCGAGCTCGAAATCGCCCGACGAGTTGTGGAGTCAACGCAATCTCAGGCACCAAGATCAGCGCCCCACGACCCACCTGCAGGCAGCGCTGCACCACGTGCAGATACACCTCGGTTTTTCCCGATGCGGTCACCCCGTGCAGCAGGAACGCCTTGCGTTGGCCAGCATCAATTGCAGCATTGATCCCGTCCACTGCGGCCCGCTGCGCTGCCGTGAGTTCTGGCGGCACGTCGCGTTCAATCGCCGTGTCGAAGAATGGATCGGCCATGTGCGTGACCGTTTCAACCCGCACCAAGCCTTGCTCGACCAATCGCTTCACAACAGCGCGCGCACCTTTGACCTGTTGCTCTAGGTCGCGCATCAGCGCTGGACCCGTCGTGAGCGCGTCGAGTAATTCAGCCGCTTTTCCTTTTGATGTCGTGGCGACACTTGGACTCGGTTCTACCCGCTCCACACGCTGCATCAGTCTACCCACGACTTTGGCCTTCGCGTCAAACAGACCCGGCTCCTGCGTGAGGCTGCGTTCCACCGCAGGTAGCGCCAAGCGCAGCACTTCACCAATTGGCGCCAAGTAGTAGCGCGACAACTCAATCAGAAAATCGAGCAGCTCCTCGGGCAACGCCGGATCAGTGTCGATGAGTGCGCCAAGTGGCTTAATCTTCTCGAGCGCAATCGGTGGCTCGCGATCGTGTAACTCGAGCACCACGCCAATCACCGTCCGACGCCCCAATGAGCAGAGCACGCGCATGCCCCGGCGACACTTGCCAAGCAGCTCGGGCGGCACGCGATACGTCAGCGACTGACCTAGTGGTACCGGTACGGCGACAGATGCAAACGACATGAAATGCTGCTTGAGGGCGTAGGTTTCTTCGAGCAGAACCCTGCCGTCAGGGTGACATGGGCCAGTCCGCGGCGACTGTCAAACCTCACCCGCGTGAAACTGGCTTGTTCGGCATTTGGGCCGGCATCACCGGTTTCCCCCATGGTGACGTGGGCCACCATTGCCTTTCCAGAGGTATCGCGCTTCGACGCACGCATTCAGTCAGCCGCCGGTGACCCTCACTCACATGATATGGAATATCGACGGAACCTATGGCTCAATAGCGCTCGCACAGCATGTCAGATGGGGATCAAGAAAATCAATTAGTGCCGCATGACACGGCAGCGGACAGCGTGAGCAGCGCGCATGGCGTTGGCAATCCCGTGCGGTCGCATCTATTCGTAGTGTTGGAGTGTGACAGACCGCTAGCGGGTGGTGCACGCTACTCGCTGGAGGGGGTCGAGAAGGTTGTCATTGGTCGCGGTCGGGAGCGCTCTGCACATTATGAATGTTCCAACGGGCTGCACCGTTTGAAAGTCTTGGTTCCCGGTGCTCGCATGTCGGCGATTCACGCGACAATCACAAAGGTTGGAGCAGACGACTGGGAGCTGGTCGACAATGATTCGACGAACGGCGTGCAGGTCAATGGCCGAAGTATCTCGCGGTCAATTTTAGCCGACGGTGACTGCATTCAGCTTGGCCGCACAATATTCACGATTCGCAAGGCACAACCCACTCCGTTGCAAGCGCCGACAATACTCGACTTCCTGATCGACAAACCTCAAACACCCGGTCTTGCCACGTTGAATCCGGGCATCGCCAAAACGTACGACGAATTGGCGAGAATTGCTGTCAGCGATCTGCCGGTTGTACTCTCGGGTGATACTGGGACGGGAAAAGAAGTCATTGCCCAAGCGCTACATCGACTTTCTGGGAGGAAAGGACCGTTCGTTGCCGTCAATTGCGGCGCTCTGCCCGCCGTTCTCATCGAAAGCTTGCTCTTTGGTCATGTGAAGGGTGCCTTCTCGGGGTCGATTCGCGATGAGGTCGGGTTCGTTCGCAGCGCCGAGGGCGGCACGCTATTCCTCGATGAGATTGCGGAACTGCCTCGCTCGTCTCAGGTGGTGTTCTTGCGGGTATTGCAGGAGTCCGAGGTCGTCCCGCTGGGGAGTCCACGATCACACAAAGTGGACGTGCGCGTCATCGCTGCCGCGCAGCGCCCGTTGTACGAGCTGGTTGGCGGACGAGACTTTCGGGAGGATCTGCGGGCCCGATTGGAAGGTCACTCCGTACACCTAGCCCCGCTGGCTCAACGTCGTGAGGATTTGGGAATCATCATTGCCGCGATCTTGGGTCGACTCTGCGATTGTCCGCCGCCCCTGCATCCGCATGTTGGAAGGCTATTCTGGCAGTACGATTGGCCGCTCAACATTCGGGAATTGGAAATGGTTCTTCGACACGCAATCGCATTGGCGACCGGTGGTGGCCCAATACAGCAACACCAATTGCCCGCTGGTCTGGGCAAATGCGATGTGGGGATGGTGGCTTTAACAGAACAGCCCGCGCCGCTGTCCTCGGAGGACTTGGAGCTGCGGACGCAGGTTGAGCATTGGCTGCGCATACACCAAGGCAACATCAGTGAAGTAGCGCGTGCGACGGGAAAGGCGCGCACACAGATACAGAGATGGATGCGAAAGTTTCATTTGCGCGCAGACGATTACCGGCATTGAGACCTGTAGACTGACGACGTAGGGGGCGGTTTGGTCGTTCAGTCGCATAAATTCCCCCGATTGCGTGAATCGCATGTCTAAATTGCGGGCTAACTCGCTCAGGTCTGGACGGAGAAGTCTGAGTTGGGCTAGCATCGGCGCACGCGGAGAGGTGGTGGAATGCGCGAAGGCCATGTCTTGGGCGGCAGGTACCGGGTCGTTTCGCCACTGGTCAATGGCGGCATGGGATCGCTGTGGCGTGCCAAACACCTTGAGCTCGGTACGCCAGTAGCGATCAAATTCATGAGCGAACGTCTGCTCGAGTCGCGAGACGCCGTGATTCGGTTCAGGCGGGAAGCGCGTGCCGCAGCCTCAGTTCGTAGCGCTCACGTGGTTCAAATCTTGGATTTTGGGATTGACCAAGGCATTCCTTACATCGCAATGGAGTTGCTGGAGGGTGAGAGCCTTGCGCAGCGGCTCGCGCAACGAGGACCGCTTGCCCCCTCCCATTGCGTCAAAGTACTCGAGCAGGTTGGGCGAGCCCTCGAACTGACACATAGGCGAGGCATAGTGCATCGCGATCTCAAGCCGTCCAATGTCTTTCTAGTACGAGAGGATCTGGCTGAAGTCGTCAAGTTGTTGGATTTCGGCATCGCCAAATCCGTCCGTGACTCGAGCACCTCGACGTGCCTCACCCAGCGGGGGGCACTTGTCGGGACGCCGCATTATATGAGTCCAGAGCAGATTGCTTCTCATGATGCGTGCGATCACCGAGTTGACATCTGGGCAATGGGAGTTCTGGGATTTGAATGTCTCTTGGGCGCTACTCCATTTCAAGCCACAGACTTGAAGACATTGGCGATGCGGATCTGTGCTGCACCGATTCCAGTTCCTTCACAAGTGGGTTCCGTTCCCGAGGGCTTCGATGCCTGGTTTGCTCGCTCCGTAGAGCGGACGATCGACAGGCGCTACCAAACCATTAGTGAACAGGTGGCAGCGCTCGAGTCGATTGATGTGGCAGGCTTGCGCCCCGATTGTCCGGCTTTGGCACCCAATGTCTTGCAAGCATCAGAGACTTTGGGCGCCGCTGCTTGCACCGCTGCCGCGGGAGAAACGTTTTTGGACTCGAACGTTTCGAGCCACACGAGTTTGCCGCCGGTGTCGGGCTCGGTTGGAGACTTGCGGGGGCGGGTTTCAGTTCTGTTCATCGTCGCTCTCGCAATTGTTGGCATTGCAATCGGGTACGCCCTGCGATTCAAGCAGGAGAGAATGCCACCTGCTCGATATGCTCCCCTCGCGACGACGAACAACGGCGCGTGGCGCAGGGCATTGGGCGCAGACGTGCCCGTCGGCAGCGTGATCTCTGTCAATTCTGCCTTGCCGCCTACGCCGGTCATAGCGGCAACTTCTGTAACACCCACTTCAAATAGCCGGGTAATCCCTCGACGGATCCCCCAACGAGAAAGCCCCGAGGAACGCTTGGCCTTCTGAGATTTGTCATGCATATCAGGCGATCAATACACCTGGCAACCGTATGTCTTCTGTTCGCTTCGCGCAGTGAACCTGCACTGGCCGAGACGAAGTTGTCGCTGGCTGAGGCCCGCCTCGTTGCCAAAGAAGGTTTGATTGCCCTTGACCACGATCTCAACGAGGAAGCAGTAAACAAGTTGACGCGCGCATATGAAGTGGTCAAGGTTCCAACATTGGGCTTGTACACGGCGCGGGCGTTGGCTAGCGTTGGTCGACTCGTCGAAGCGTTTGCTGTCTACGTCGAAGCGACGCACCTTGAAGCAGCTGGAACGAACCCAACCAAACAACGCCAGGCCAAGCAAGCTGCCGACCGCGAGCTCGCGCTACTGGCTGCGCGAATACCACAATTGACAATTCGACAGCTCCAACCAGCGAAGGAACCGGCAGAATTGTTCCTCGATAGTAAATACGTATCTCCGCCGTGGAACGATGTCGTGCAGGCGGTTAACCCTGGCTATCATCTGATCGAACTAAAATCTCCAACAGCCAAAGTATCGCAGGAGGTGACCTTGCGCGAGGGTGCGCGGTCGGTTGTTGAGCTGTCGCTGTCATCGCAAGGCGAGACACCTTCACCAGCAGTTCAGAGGGCAAGCTGGCCCAACGCAGACACAACGACCAAAGTACGACCGCAAACAAGAGCCGCTGTCCCAACTACGACGCCGAATATGACGAGCGACACGTGGGAAATGCGCCAACCATCGACATTTCCTCGCCAAACCTTGATCTGGGTTGGCATTGGCGCTGCGGGGGCGGGGCTCGTCATTGGGGGAACGCTGGTGGCCATCGCCCGTTCGCGGCGCGCTAGCCTCGATGAGAATGGTTGCGCCGCTGGACACTGCTAT
>Ga0265340_10000742_pt1 | contig 18517 bp, 12 predicted proteins | sample 4CB225metaG_FD_202082 | JGI IMG/M metagenome (GOLD analysis project Ga0265340, IMG submission 202082) | Rhizosphere microbial communities from Carex aquatilis grown in University of Washington, Seatle, WA, United States - 4-CB2-25 metaG | ecosystem: Host-associated > Plants > Roots >...
CCATCGTCAAACTACCGCTCGTGAAAGTAACGCGCTCTTTGCTCATTACCGGAGTGGCAGAGGGCTGAGGTGCGGAAGTTGACTCGGGCGTGGAAGTGACAATTCCCTGGGAAGCGGGTGCGGGAGAGTTCGCACAGGTGATGAGTGCAACCACTAAGACCAACAATGCAAAACGAAAATGCAGGGAAGATACCATTAAGACTTCCTTTCCAAGGAATCAGCGCTAAGGTTTGCTTAAATTATAAACACATTCACTGTCTATAGGTATTGTCGCTTAACACAAAAGGGCAGATGCTAATCTGCCCTTTTGCTACTTTGAATATGTAAGGTGTAATCCTGCTCCTAATCTACGTATTCCTAGCTATTCTTTGATAAAAGAATTCTTCCATATCTTCAGGCTGAATTGCAAGTTTACCGTACCCTTCTTTTCCATTCCTCTTTCAACTGCAATTCGCGCGGGCTGAAGCCGGATTCGAGGGCCAAAAAATCAGTGAGCAGGCGGTTGAACTTGTCGGCATCATCCATCATTGGGAAATGTCCGGAGTCTTCGAGATTGACCTGGTGCATATGAAGCCCGTAGGGCTCGATCTCTTCCACGTCAGGTACCCGCATAGCAACATCGTTCTCTCCATAGACCAACAGACAAGGTAAATTCGAGCTTCGAAACTGGCTGAACAAACCATCGGACTGGAAGCTGGTCATGGAAGCCGTCACAGCGCGCTGGTCCGCTTTGGAGGCATCGGACAGGGCATTCAGCGATTCAGGGGACCTATTAGAGAGCCAGTCCACGAGCTCGGCGGCATCGGAGGTCTTAAGCCTGGCATGGATCGAGTTGAAATCGAGTGGGCAGCTAACCGCCATGATGCGGTCTACGCTGCCGGGCTGCTGCGCCGCAAAATAAAACCCTACCAGGGCACCCAGTCCGTGACCGACGATGGCGATCTTGCCGATACCCAGCTCATCCAAAAAGCCACTCAAGAGAGAGGCCTGCTTGTCGAGTGAATACTTTAAAGGGTCGTGTGACGTATCCCCGTAGCCATACAAATCGACGGCATAGGCGCGGTAGGAAGTTGATGCAACTTGCATGGAGGACAACCAATAACGCCACGAGCCCACCCAGCCATGCAGGAAGACGATGGGACGTCCGCGTCCCAGGGCTTCGTAGTGAACAATGGACTGGTCGAGAAGAATGGCGCTCATAATGATTTCGAACTTCCCTACACTGAAAGTGCAAAGGGAGCCGGCAGGTCACTTTCCAAATTTAGCCAATATGGCGCGCACACGCGCAGTCAACTGATCGGGTGAAAAGGGTTTAAGTAAATATTCCTCAGCGCCTGCTTCCAGCCCGGACTGGATCTCTGAATCCTGTCCCTTGGCCGAAAGAAAGACCACAGGTATATCCTTTAATTCTTCGCTGGCCTTCATCATACGGCAGGCATCGTAACCGGTCAGACGCGGCATACGCACATCCATGAGGATAAGGTCGGGATGTTCGCGTGAGGCAGTATGGACCGCCTCCTCGCCGTTGGTAGCAGCCACAACTTCGTAGCCGCCAAAGCGCAGCGTAAAGGCCACCAACTCACGGATATCGGGTTCGTCTTCAGCAATCAGGATCTTCGCCATTGGGACTCTGCTTTAATGGGATTTTTTATTAAAAATAACCTTGCAACGGTGTGATAATAAATGGCCTTGGCGGACATCAAGATTTCTCCTCGTAAAAAGGGAGCGTGAACGAGAAGGTGCTGCCCTTGCCTGGGTCGCCCTCGCTTTTCATCCAGACGCGTCCGTTATGCATCTCAACCAACTGCTTTACGATCGCCAATCCGAGGCCGGTACCGGGTGTGGCAAGAACCAAGGGATTTTCGCCGCGATAGAAGCGATCAAAAACGCGCTCCTGATCCGCTGCGGATATACCCACACCGGTATCTGAAATATCGACCTGAACCTCGCCGCTACCATTCTGCGAATGAATATGAACCGTGATCGTGCCGTTCTCAGTAGTAAAGTTGTACGCGTTATCCATCAGGTTGACCAGGACCTGCCTGACGCGACCGGCATCCCCATGAACGCGCGGCATGAGTTCAGGAACATCTATCGCAAAGGTCATCGGTTTTTTATCATTTGCCGAGCGGGCCTGGAACTCGGAAATGACATCCCGACCGATCTTCTCAAGGTTAAGCGATTGCTTTAATAAGGTAACACGACCGGCCTCAATGCTCGAAATATCAAGCAGATCGCTGACCAGGATGTTCAAACGGTCGATATTACTTTTGACAATATCCAAAAAGTGAGACTGATTCTCGTTGATGGCTCCGGCCGCACCCATCAGCAATATATCCACATAGCCTTTGATGGCCGTCATGGGAGTACGCAGCTCGTGGCTCACCGTGGCTACGAACTCGGACTTCAAGCGGTCGACTTCCACTTCATGCGTAATATCGCGGAAGATGGAAACCGTCCCAAGGAATTCGTTTTGCATGATCACCGGTGCAAGGTGGACGAGCGCAATACGATCATTGCCCAATTCCAACTGCTCGGCATAGCTGTCACCGGGGATGTACGAGCCGGGGGCTTTGGACCAGCGCTGGATCGTTTCCATCCATGTGGCGCTGGCTTTCCCGAACATTCCGCCAAAGTTTTCGAGAGAATGACCGAGCACTCGGCTGGGCTTGATCGTCAGGATCTCCTGAACGGAAGAGTTCACGAAGGTGATCTTGTTATCAGGCCCGGTAACCAGCACGCCGTCGGCAACCGATTCCAGGATGGCTTGCGAACGGCTGGCTTCCTCTTTCTCCTTGCGCAGCATCAACCCAAGTCGTTCTGCCTGGTCGCGGATGAGCTCATACAAATGCGCATTATTGATGGCAACAGACACCTGGCTGGCTATGGCCTTGACCAGATTGAGGCTGTCAGCCGTAAAATAATTCTCTATGCGCGAAAATACCAACAGTACGCCAATCACATCCTCCGCGACCAGCAGGGGCGCAACGATGGCGCTGCGGTGCTGGCCCGACGTGGATGACGAGCGCACCCAACGAGGGTCTTTATACAAGTCGGCTGCCAGCGTGGCCTCGCGGTTTTGAACGACCCAACCCGCCAACCCTTCGCCGATCTTGAGAGTAAGCCCCCGTTCGTCGCTCCCGGTTTTATCGGAGACATACCCATAACCGGCACGGTAGTGCAACAGATTATCTTCCATATTGAGCAGCATGATCGTGCCCTGGTCGGCACCGGTCGCTTCATTAAGCATGGAAAGCGTACGGTTAAGTGCACGGTCAAGGTCAAGACTCGAAGACACCTCGGTGAGAATACGCAGAAGAGTCTCGGTGTTTTGCTGCTCATGGCGCAGTTGGGCGGTACGTTCGACTACGCGCTGTTCAAGCTCCAATGCCAATCGTTCGGTCTCGCCGAACAACCGGCCATTTTGAATGGCAACGCCTGCCTGGTTGGCCAATGTGCTAAGGACCTGCTGATCTTCCTCGGTATAGAGGTCCGGATGGTAGCTTTGCGCGGAGAGCATTCCCGTTATCCTGCCGCCCAGAACCATCGGTACGGCCAGGATCGAAGAGGACAGTCCATGATCACCAAAGGAAACCGCCCCGATAGCTTTAGCGTTCTCTATGCCAGTGAGCAGCAGGGGTTGTCCGTTCATGATGACATAACTGCTGAGACCTTCGCCCAGCGGCAGGCGTTTGTTCGGTATGCGCCTATCGAGGTCCATTAAATATACGTAATCGACCACCTGGTTTTCTTCATCGGCCAGGCTGATGATAAAAGTGTCCACTGGCATCAGGCGCTGAACAGCGCTGTGGATGGAGGCGTAGATCGCGTCCGGATCGAGGCTGGCACCGATCTCGGCACTGGCCTGGTTCAAAACAGAGAAACGTTCAGCAGTGCGAACAGTAGATTGATACAATTGCGCATTTTCCAACCCGATGGCAGCCTGGTTTGCAATCGTACGGGCCAGTTCGATTTCGGTCAGAGTGAAGATTCTTGAACCAGTAATTTGAAGGACGAGGAGGGCGATCAAGTCCTGGCCACCGATCAGCGGTAGAGCGAGTAATGCATTTACATCCTCGCCAAGAAATCCATCCAGGGGATGCAAGTCGATTTCAGCTTTAACATTATCAGTGACGAAGATGCCGTGTGACTCGCGCAGGCGGGCGAACAATGGCGCGTCAGGTAGGACTACAGGCAGCGTCTGGCCTGATTGGGGGTAAATGGCTACACAGGTAGCCTGCTTGCGGTCGAAGGACACCGCAGAGACCCGAGTGACATTCATGGCCTGTTGCAGCTCTCCCGCAGTCAGAGAAAGGATCTCACCTGCATCGAGCAGACCGCTTAATGTGGAGGAGAAGCGGTTAAGAAGAGCCAGGCGTTTTGAACGTTCATCGAGTTCGGCTGCGCGGCTGACGCTCTCCTCATACAGATTGGCATTATCCAATGCGATGGCAGCCTGGCTGGCAAAAGTTGTGCCCAACTGGATCTGCTCGTTGCTGTAGAAATAAGCCTGCCATTTTTCCAACGCAATCAATCCGATCAATTCGCCCTTGGCGATCATCGGGATACCCAACCAGGAGAGACGAGGAGCGTCGACGGCGGGAAAGCGCGAGTCTTCGCGCACGTCGCCGACGGAAATGGGCTGGCCGCTCTTCACCATTTCCTTGAATAGAGCACTGTCACTCACCGCGGCCGTCAAACCGAGAAGCTTTTCGCTGTCGGGGAAGCCGCGCGCTGCTGCAACGGTCAAACGATCCTTATCGCGCAACCACAGTGTCGCAGTGTCCAACGGGAGGACGGGCTCCAGTTGATCAAGCAATGCAGATACCAATTCATCCGAACGCAGACTGGAGGTCATGGCCGTGGCGACCTCGTTCAAAGCCTGCAGTTGACCGGCCCGTTCGGTCTTGGCATGCACCAAGCGCACATTTTCAAGAGATAAGGCCACTTGTTGGGAAAGTGAAACCATCAGGGCTTCATCTTCGATTCGGAACGCTCCTGTGGTATTAAAGTTATCCAGTACGATCAAACCGACTCCCACATCAGCAGAGATTATGGGGATCATCAGGCTCGAGACAGGCAGTCGACCACCCGTGCCGAGCCTATACAACCCCTGGTTCTCAGGAGTCAAAACATAATCACGCGAGAAAGCGACTTCGTCTATTCGGCGCGGTTTACCGGAAGCAAAGACGGTACCAGGTAAGGCCTCGCCACGCCGGTATGTAATGCGCATCATGCTCTCGATATCCGCATACCCTGAAACGGCGGTGGGTTCAAGCGACTGGCTCTGCTCGTTCCATAACAACACGGCACCAGCATGTGCCGCTTGTATAACGCGGCGGCCGCTATCCAGTAAAGCTTTAACCATTTGATTCGGATCGAGACCCGTAAGACGGCGGCTGAATTCTAGCAGGAGGTTCACTTCCTGCAAGCGACGACGGGTTTCACTTAGTAAAGAGATATTCTGTAAAACCACCGAGGTCTGTCTGGATATTTGGAAATAAACCTGTCGGTCCTCTTCCGTAAGGTCCGGCATGGGATCGATATCAAGAGCCAGCATCGCCGCGATCGGTTTATTCTCAACCATCACCGGCAGGCAGATCAAGCTTTTGGCGTGCATCTGAGAGAGGAGCGGTGTCTCGCGCCATTCGTCGTTATCGTCGAGGTTCGAGATCAGGATCGGTTCCCCGTTCTGCAAAACCGATCGCAGGGGGTTCCGCTGGCCGAACAACGCTTCAGGGTTGCTTGGTCTCGGAATGCTCCCAAGGACGTGAAGCAGGCGTGGGCCTTCAGGTGTATTTTCAGCAACCAATGCAATCGACATTCCGAGCTGCGTCAACGTCTCGCGGCCTAGAGCCAGTAGAGCCGAAGCGGCATCCAACTGGCGGCTGACCGATTCAGTAATGGCCAGTCCAGCGCGCACGTGCTGTGCGCGGTAATCGAGATTATTCAGGGAGATCGTCTGCTCCAGGTCCTTTCGGAGAAGGAGAGGCAGGTCATTTTGTGAAACTTTCAGGAGCTTCTGCTGGCGCTGCAAGCCGGAAGTTAACGATTCGATGCGGCTGTGAAGCTCACCATATTGCAAATAGTTATCGATCAACTGCGACGCCTGGGTGGCAAACAATTCAAGCGAATCGAGTGAGGCGCGGTCGGGAGACAAGCCATTCACAGGATCATCAAGGCTGATCAAGCCCAGGGGAAGACCTTGCGGGTTCTCCAATGTAGTGAACAAAAAGTCATCGGAGGCCCAGGCGTTCTGCCTCGCTTCGGCTTCGGAATAATGACCGGCATAAATATAATGGACATCAGCAGGCAGAATGGGAGTTTTATCGGCAGGGATGTAATAGCAACGGCCGATCTTGAACTCAGGCTTCATTAACTGTCGCAAACTGGCAAACTGCTGCTTGCGAGACATCAACTCGGTCATGGCCTCCGGTACGATCCCAACACCTGTCACGCGTCGAAGCAAACCCGTATCCGGCTCATGCAAACTGATCAACACGATACGGAATGGCGTTGAATCGCGAATACCTTGCGCTATGGAATTGAGTGAATCTTCGAGCGGTTGCTGAGCGCTCAGGGAATAGCTGGCAGTTGAGAACTTTTCCAGCGTTTCCGCACGGCGAAGTAAAAGCTCGGATTGGCGGTGTTCCTCATCGTGCTGCCTGGTATTATTCAAAGCGATGGCGGCTTGAATGGCCAAGGTCTGCGTGGTTTCGAGTGCATCCGCATCAAAGGCACCCGGCTGTGCACCGTGAAGTTCGATCAGGCCGAGCACCTTCCCATGCTGCGAAACCGGTACAACCATGGCAGAACTTATGCCCTCATGCGGTGGAAAGAAACTCTCCTGTTTGAAGTCGGAAATCAATATAGGTTTGTTGTTATCAATCGAGGTCCGCTCCAGCGGAGTGAGCTCACCACCATACGGATCACCGACGGATTGTACAATACGGGGATCGTCAGCCGATGCATCGGGATCCAGAAGGAAAATCGAGCCGCAGTTTGCACCACTGGATCGGATCGTCTCATCGTTGATCACTTTGAGCAAATCATCCATCGAAAGCGAAGCCCCCATCTCACGGCCAACGCGAGCAATGGAAGTCAACTGATCGACGCGGCGGCGGAGAGTTTCATCAGTCTGCGATATGAGGCGCGAACTTTCAATCGCAGAAGCCACCTGCCCGGCAGCGCTCTTCACCACTTGCAGATCATAATCATTAAAGAGCTCGATCTTACGACTGCCCACCACTAACTCACCGAGAGATTTTTCGCGTAAAACCAATGGAACGATAAGGGCCGACTCTAACCCAACGTCTGATAGGAGCGTACGATAGAACGATAAGAGACTCGGGTCAACACTCAAATGGCCCGAAAGAAAAGCCCGCTGGCTACCAGTGGCTGTTTTAAGATATTCAGGATCATCAATTACAAGACTCGGCAGAGAAGCTACAGCTTCTTGAGTGAGGCCGACTACAGAAGCACCATGAACGTGTAGCTCACCGCTAGTCTCATCCAGCAAAAAGATCGCTGCAACATCGGCCTGGAATAGACCGGCAAGTTCCTGGTTGGAATATTTCAGGACTTCATCCAGCGTGGCCATGGAAGTGGATAAGCTGGATATGCGCCTTAATGCGTCTGAGCGCTGGCTGCGCTCACGGCTCTGCCTGACAAGCTGCGCATTCACGATGATCGCGGCAGCCTGATCAGCAACGATTTGCAAAAGACGCTGTTCAGAATCTGAAAATTCCTGGACACCAGTACGGTGATGCGATACCTGGAGAAAGCCAACCATTTGTCCAGCGGAGACTAATGGCACAAGGACCGAGTCCTTCAAGCTGGCAGCGAGGGCAATATCCGTTAACCCAAGGACCCGCCAGTTCTCATCTTCGGAAGCATTCTTTGTCAGGATCAGTCGACGTTCATTCAGCAATGCCTCCGCCGGACCGCCGGTGGCGATGGGGGCACGATAGATTTCCACAATTTGCGGGGGCAGGCCAAGGAATGGCACCTGGCCCTCCAGAGTGTGTTTGTTTTCATCGTAAAGCAGGAAACCGATAATTTCCGCTTCGAAAAGTGGAGCTACGCTTTCCACCAGACGGGTAAATAAACTTTGCGGTTCACGGATCGAGCTTACCGCTTGCGCAAGGTTAGCCAACCCGGAAAATTCCAGCGTGCGGCGCCGTTCCTGTTCGTATAAGAGGGCGTTTCGTAATGCAACCGCAGTCTGGCCGGTTATCAGCCGCAATAGATCGAAATCTCCCGGGGTGAAGGCCGCTCCAGTGGTTTGTCCGGCTTCAAGCATGCCAACCAGTTCATTACCTATCAATAAAGGAAGGCCAAGATAGGATCCAAGCGGAATAAACCCACTCCCCATTTTATTCCCGGAAGCAGCCTGGGCATCGGCGATAAGCAGCGGCATGCGCGATTCCAAAACCTGTGCGCTGAAACCGCCGAATAGACTTTGCGTTGAATGGATAAGTTTGCGGCCTGACCCGTTCGCATCCTGATAGCGATACGCGACAAAAGCCTGGTTGTCTGAATCCCAGATTTTTACTTCCAGGACATCTGCCGGGACTAACTGAAATACGTTATCCAGAACCGATCGCACAACCGAATCAAAATCGAGGCTGGATGATATGGATTGGCTAAAATCGGTGACGGCCTGGAGAATGGAAGACGTTAGCTCTTTATCCCCTGCCTGCAAAACGGGCATAAAATCCATGCCCCTCAGCGATACCAGCATCTGAGGGTAAACGCCCGGCACTTGATACGACGTAACCTGCACTGGTGTACCGTTAAGGCTGAGGCGCCTCTGACCGGGAGATGCACACACATCCAGAAACTCATCAGATGGCCGTACGCGGCGCAACAGGCGTTCCAGGTCAGCCTGTTCATTTTCACGGAGGCCAAACCATTCGCGCGCGCGCGCATTAACATAATCCACTCGCCCACCCGATTGGATGACTACGATTGCGTCATTAGATTGATCCGAATCCGGAAAAATCCCCGACGAGTTATTTTTTTCAACAACCTGACCACGAGGAAGTAGAGTAACCAAACCCCAGACCAGTATCACAAATACCAGTCCGGCGATGACTAATCCCATGCCCAGGTTCAAGCTTGCAAACATATTTGATAGATACCCTTATGCGGCTGCCAGGCTGTCCTGCCGGCGCGCTTCCGCCGCAAGCTCGGTGATCTCGCGTATGTCTGCGAAGGATTGCTCACTGGGCGAGATAATGCCAACCGCCAATGTCATGAATGGCACTTTATCGGGCGTGCCATTGGGCTTCAAGACCTGCATATAACCATTCTGACGGTCTATAAAATTGTAATGCGTCAGGATTTCTGTGGCAAAACGATCCTTGATCCGTTGTTTGATCAAGGGTGCAGACTCATTATTGGTAATGACGATGAAGTTATCACTTCCGGCGTGGCCGATGAAATCTTCACTGGAGCCAAGTTCATCCACTACTTCAGTAACTAGCATGGCCGCGAAACGCATGACATCATCGCCAGCGACGAAGCCGTAGACGTCTTTGAAGGGTTCGAATTCGTTAACCCGCATGTCGAGAAGCGCCCATTCCTTTTCCCGAATAATGCGGCGAAGTTGTTCTTCGATCAGGCGTCCGGCCGGAAGTCCGGAACGCGGGTCGGTCAGGCTTTCCCGTTCAGAGCGCCTTATGGCGCCTGTCACCCGCAGTTTCAATTCTTCAATATCGAATGGTTTGGTAATGTAATCGTCCGCTCCGAGTTCAAGGCCCTGCAGTTTATCGCTGCGCTCATCTTTTTGGGTCAGAAAAATGACGGGAATGTGACTGGTGCGCGTGCTCGTACGCAAATTACGGCAGACTTCGTACCCATCAATGTCGGGCAGCATGATATCGAGAACTATTAAGTGCGGTAAAACATGTTTGGTCCTCTCCAACGCATCATACCCGCGATGAGCGACATCAACATCGAAGTTCATGCCCGAGAAATATATCTTGAGCATGTTGGCAATATCGACATCGTCTTCAACGACCAAAAGACGGGCTTTACCCATAGAGCCTCCTAAGCGTGACCGTTAACACCTGCCCGGCGGACGTTACGGCGTACATTCTCAATCTGTTCCCGGGTAACTTCACGCTCGAACGAACGAAAACCGCTCAAGCGAAAACCATGTTTTGCGGCCAATGTTGTAATCTCGGTTACTCTTTCCATCGTTATATTCTTGCCTACCGTATAATCTTCAAAGCGGCCTTCCAAAGCCAGGACCATTGTTTCAGCCATGCAGGCATAGGCCTTACCTGTAGGAAAACCGAAGTTAAAATGGAAATCCACGGGGCCGGGTACGTCCACCATTCCACCGTCAATCACTAATATATCATTTCTGGCCCGTGCAACCATTGCAGAAACGTCGCGGGGACGGGCGACGTCACAAATAACACTACCAGCCTGCAAATCCGCCGGATCGATGACGTCGTGTACTGCGCTGGTAACCGTGAGGATCAACTGCGCCTCGGTCAACGAGTGCATTTTTGTGCTGACGACCAACTCGGCTCGTGCATTCGGGCGTAAACGTCTGCGCAATTCTTCAAGTACAACTTCATCCCTGGCAATCAGGATAAGGCGACCTACCTCTCCGGCCAGGGATTCGGCGCAGACTCGGCCAATAGCACCCGACGCACCGACGACGGCCGCAGTGGCGTTCTGAAGCGATATATCCATTTCCTGTGCCGCGGCCCGCAGAGCCTGCACAGCCACGGAGACTGTATAAGCATCGCCGGTGGTCACAGGTACATCCAGCCCTTTTGCAATTGTCACGCCCGCGTCGCCTACGACCGACGTAAACGCCCCAAGACCCAGGATCTGCGCTCCCAGCTTCTCTGCCATATGGCCGGTTTGTATAATTTTACGATAAACCATTTGTACAGGCAGGTCCAACATCCGCTGCGGAGTATAGGGGCAAGCTATTAACCAGCCTCTTACCTGCTTACCTGTGGCATCAGAGGTTATGCCTTGAATTTCAGAAAGATACACAGGCGGGAAAAAAGTGGAGAAGAAATTGATCTGGCCCTCAGTTAAAACCCGGCCAAGGAGAGGAAACTTACGGCTGACGTCACGTTTTGGGTCGATTGGGTGAATAATGAAAGCAAAACTATCCATTCGTCAAAATCCGCTCGCAAATCATTATTTATTATTATGACTCTATGTGCAAAATGTAGCAAACTGCTTATTTAGGATGCGCAGCTTCGCTGGCCACCCTAAAGCAGCGATCCCCCTCTAAAATTTACGGATAAGCCCTATTTTGATTACCCAATTACCACGATTCAACGTCCCGGTCTTTACGGCGATGATATAACGCCTGGTGTAAACGAGCCGATTTGAAACGGTGGTGATCGCTGTCCTCAAATCGTATATCCCTGTCTATCACGCGACGATCCTTGGAGGCAGCCAGAACCACATCCGATTCGATCGTGCGCGACGGATATATGATCAAACCCGAACCAATACGGCAGTTATGGCCTACCGCGCTGCCCATTACCGGGCGATTGGAAATATTAAGCTTTCCGTTTCCGTCGCGCGCTTTCAAAGGAGCCGGAACCAGGTTGTAATCCGTAAATGTCGTACCCGCACCGATAAAAGTATTGCGTCCCACCACGCACATCTGCAAACATGTATTTTGTGCGATCATGCTGTTATCCATGACGGTGGTCATAAATAATGCCGAGTTAAAAGGCAGGAAAGTCCCATCGCCCACCACCGAAAGCATCAACTGCACATCTTGTGAAACATTAACGTTGCTGCCGAGTATGCAGTTCTCAATCACGGCGCCGGCGTTGATACTGACATTATCGCCGATGGTCGTGGGTCCGTGAATGACGGCATGCGGGTCGATAATGCAGTTCCTTCCAATTTTTACCAGTTCCGAACAGCCAAGCAGCTGACGCCCTTCATAAATGGCTTTGCTCAAGACACCCAGCTTGAAACCCAAATCTTCGTTCAGGCGTTTCTCGAAGCGCGCGCCTCGTCCAAATAGGCCGAATACGATGTCGGCGATGAAGATATGCACCCATGAGTCTATGGCAATCATCGAACGCAGGGGGACTTGAAACAGCAGGTCTCCGCTCTGGTCGGCCATGTACGTAGGAACATGATAATAGCCGATCTCACGGGCTTGCATGTCAATGACAAGAGGCTCTACATCAGCCACAGGACCATTGGGGTAGTACCATAGGTCCGCCAGATACAAGTTGCCGGCTGGAGTAAACGACGTGGAAAGTGGCAGGGCGTGTTCCTTGAAGGCTGGGTCTTCTGCAGAGAAAGCGGCACGCACCGGCCGCCTGGTTTTAATGGCTTCTGCCATGAATGTATGTATATAAAACTGGTCGAAGAACAGGTTATCTCTGTAAACGAGTGTGGGCTCGTGCACCGTCGGCAGCCGCGTACCGGTTTTTAATTCCAACTCACGCGTTACGTAAGGTGCCAGCAGGTTCCGCTGCCAAAGCCAGAGCGGCGCGTTCTGTATACGCAAGTCTCGCGCCGGTTCGCAGAACGGCATGATCGGATTCGGGGCATTCAGAATGATCTTTAGCATTTCATGCGGGGACGTCGATTAAGATAAGATTACTTGCTCTACAATTATAGCGGTAGCAGCCAGGTATCCCCATCTACATTTTTGTCAGGGAAAGACCCCGGTTATGAAATTGGGGTCGGATCAATGAGAATGGTGCAGGCTGGATTCCCGCGAGCTATGCAGGCGGTCTCTTCAACATTGAATATCTTACCACTGCTGAGCCAATAGAGCGATTCCTGTAGAAGCCCCACGGCAAGATGACAAACCGGTTCATTTGCCTTTCGCTGCCAGCATAATGGACAGCGTTCGATGCACCATAATAACTTTCCATCATCTTCCTCGACTCGCACGCGCTGATCGGTATGATCATTGAAGAAAACGGCAAATGCATTTGCGCCCGTGCGAAGCCTGTTTGGAAAAGGCAAAAGCTTGAATGCCAACTCAGTAAACCCCAGCAGCGTACCATACTCGCGTAGTCCATATGGGAAGCAAGCCCTCCCCACCCGAAGAGAGGTTCCACGTCCACCTTGAGGTCCATAAGCCAGTTCGAGCGATTCAAGCAGCTTGCTGACCGTAGCAAAGGAAAATGTTTTATCCGGGAGGTCTGCCGGAAAATTATCGATATAGGACGGGAGCGAGGCAAGACGAAGGATGGAATTTAATCCCTCGCGGCCCAGGACTTCCTCCATGGCTGACAGGAGGATGCGTCCCATGCGTTCGGTATAGAAGTATTCGGTCATTGAGCCGGCTGTGGTTCGTCGAGGAAATTCTTGAGTTTCTGGCTGAAATCTGCACGCTCTTCGAGCATCATAAAATGACCTGAGGTGGGAAACCGTTCGATACGCGCCTGAGATATTCCTTTTTGCATGGGCTGCCATTGCCGAGGATCAACAACTTTGTCCTTATCACCGTAGAAGCCGAGGGCCGGGACTTTGATCTGGTTAAGGGAAGGTCGCAGGTCAGTACGGCGGAGAGAAGCAATGGAAAGTAGAAAAGACTCAAGAGTTGTGCGGGAAAGATCATGGTCCATCATTTCCGGAAACCGGGGATCCTTGCAAATTTGCCGTGAATAATAATATTTCATGAAGGCACGGAACGGACCCATAAAATTAAAAAGTAGGAATGCGATTGGCCTCTGGCCCGCCATTTTTAAGAGCGGAGCAAGGGACGAGCCCACAATCGGAGAACCGGCAACAACCACTTTGCTAACCCGTTCGGGGTATTTGATCGCCACCGAAAGACTGACGGTGCCGCCCATGCTATGCCCCACCAATGGTGCTCGGACAATACCTAATTGTTCCATGAATTGATTGACGAGGCTTACAAAATCCTGGACATCGTAGGTTTTACGCTTACGGCCAGATTCGCCGAAGCCCCAGAAATCCAGCGCGTAGGTGCGATAGGAAGGACCTAAAAAGGCCATGGTCTCCTGCCAAAGGCCCCATGAGCCGAGCCAGCCATGTAACAGGATCACAGGCTTTCCCCTACCGTAGACTTCGTAGTGAACTATTCCCTGATCGGTACTTAATGAAGACACAACAATTGCTTTCTGGATTGAAAATTTTAAAGAAGGATGAGCAATATTCAGCGATATTTGATGGCTACTTACCCGACTCCATCAAGGCCAAAATGCCGTAAAGCAATTCCAACAAAACAGCCTTGACCTGCTTTTTATCCGTAGAGATGCAGGGCAAAATCTTGGTTTTGGTATCGAGGCGTAAGGCATTCCGCATGTCCTCCAATTCCCAGGCGTCTTCCAGGTCCTGTTTATTGGCTGCGACCACATAAGGAGTCGGAGCGTATGCCCGAAAGGTTTCCAGGATCGTGCGCGCCTCACGGAAGGTTTCCGGGCGGGTCGAATCAACCATGACGATGAAGCCCAGCATGCCCTCAGACAATATCTCCCACATGAAGTCAAAACGTTTCTGACCGGGTGTCCCAAACAGATATAAGACCAGATCTTCATCCACCGTGATGCGGCCAAAATCCATTGCGACCGTTGTGGATTCCTTTACAGAACGCTCGACTTTGCTACTTATCTTTCGTTCGGTCGCGACCACTTCAATTTCGCTGACGGCCTGTATAAACTGGGTCTTGCCAGCGCTGAAGGGACCTGTGACCACCATTTTGACCGTTTGCATAATTCCTCTTTGTCCTGCAGGATTAAGTTTATATCTTCTGGATACGCCCGATCAATTTGTTTATCAGATTCCGCTGTTCCTGTTTATCCTGGGTTGGGAACATTTTTGGATTTAACTGGAGCGGTGCCGTTGTAGGGCGCGACATTTCAACCAACCCAGCCTGGATCAACCCATAGATAATGCGGCGGATTTCCATGTCATTCAATTTCGCCGCTGACGCAATCTGCTTCATCGTATTCTTCGGGTCGATATACTTGACCACCCGCCATTCTTCGACGCTTAGATTTAAATTCGTCATCGGCCGGTCGGTGAACTTGAGTGCGAGGTCGAGGCTGGGTATTTCGTCCTGCAGCGTCTCCCATTCACGCAGTTGGCGGGACCCTTCGATGATCAGGTTTTCGAGGTTGAGTTTTACGTTAATCCGGTCATCGGGTGGCAAGAGTTCATTCTCGAAACGGAACGTACCCTCCACCCATGTAAACAGCCGGCGGATAACGTCGGTAAAATAAACCTGTAAATTTAACAGGATTTCGTCCTGGGAAACGTAACCAGCATTGATGAGTAATAGGCCTAGTTCTTTATCGGTCATATTCCCTGCCCTTTCGCCGATGGTCCTATACTGGTTGACGCTTAATTTGTTGGCTTTATGCAATATGGCAGCCAACCCGTTATCTTCCTTGCCGATGCGAGCATAAGCCAGTTTTCCATCACGGAAAGCTATATGCGCCTGCTCAGACGGCCCGTCTACAACCAGGGTGCCGGTCTTCTGCGCCAGGTTAATAAGGTTGAGCAATTGTGTAACCGTGAAATCGCGCAAGTTTCCGCGTAATGCCATAGCACCTCAACAAAGCCCCCTATGGGGCGACTAAAAAGATTATACATGGGGAATGGGAATTGGTAAATTGGATTTTTGGGGTAAATCGAAGTGAAAATGATGGGTTTGGTCATAAATGACACGAGAATGAGGAATAAAAAGTTATTTGTTAATAAAGCGACGACCTCAGCTTTTTTGTATATAATCATTCCATGAAAATTTTATCGGTTGATATCGGCACAGGCACACAGGATATCTTCCTCTATGATTCCAGGCTTGATATAGAGAACGGTTTCAAAATGGTTTTACCCTCGCCGACCATGATCGTCCACCGGCGAATTAAAGCCGCAACCCTCTCGCGAATGCCCATCCTGCTTACCGGGCATCAAATGGGTGGGGGGCCCTCCGCTTGGGCTACCGAGGGCCATGCTCGCGCCGGCCTTTCGGTATACGCCACTGAAGACGCGGCGCGTACTCTTGATGACGAACTTAAAAAAGTGGAAGCGGCAGGGATCAAGATCGTCTCAGAAGATGAAGCCGGGCATCTGCCATCAGATGTCATTCGCATCGAAATGCGTGATTTTGACTTTGCGTCAATTTCCGAAACCTTTAGCCGATTCGGTATTTCCTTGCACGACCTGGATGCTGCAGTAGTCGCCGTCTTTGATCATGGTGCGGCGCCTACCGGAGTTTCCGACCGACGATTCCGATTCGACTATCTCGACCAGCGCATCAGAGAAAATAATACTCTTTCAGCATTTGCATACCTTTCCTCCAAAATCCCGGTAAGCATGACGCGATTGCAATCTGTTGTTGACTCGGCTTCCGGAGTCGATTCTCCGCTGATCGTAATGGACACCGCACCGGCAGCCATACTCGGTGCGACCTTCGACCCGGTTGCTGCAAAGCGGTCACACAAATTAATTGCAAATATCGGCAACTTCCACACATTAGCTTTCAAGCTAGGACAAAACGGTATCGAGGGGGTTTTCGAACATCACACCGGAGAAATCGACCTACCAAGACTTGAGTCCCTCCTCCGCGCCCTGGCTGATGGCTCACTCAAAAATGAAGATGTATTCAAAGATAAGGGACATGGCGCCCTGATCTACAACATGGAACCGATTAAATTTGGGAAAGATGATTTTGATGTAATTGTCACCGGGCCGCGGCGTTCAATGTTCCTGGGCGGAGGAGGAACAGCGCCTACTTTGAAACCATATTTTGCCGTTCCCTTCGGCGATATGATGATTGCTGGCTGTTTCGGCATGCTGGCAGCCGTGGCGGATATCCTGCCTGACCTGGCGGAGACCATTTATGGGTCGATGCGGAACGCTAGTGCACGCGGCACATCACCCTGGGATGTGGAATAGATACAGTCTATCTTTAAATCATTGTATTGTGGAGCGGTAAGAAAGATCAAAAAAAGACGTGAGAGAATTCTCTCACGTCTTTTTTTGATCTTTCATAAGGATTAATAGCGACTTAAGGTTATTCAATACCCAAATATGACTTACGTACCATCTCATTCGCTTCGAGTTTGGAAGCGGCGTCGGCGAGGACGATCTCACCCGTCTGGATCACATAACCGCGGTTCGCGATGGAAAGGGCCATCAACGCGTTCTGCTCCACCAATAAAATGGTTGTGCCTTCCTTGTTAATTTGCTGGATTATATCGAAGATACTTTCAACCAGGATGGGGGCCAACCCCATGGAGGGTTCATCCAGGAGCATTAGGCGCGGATGAGCCATCAACGCACGCCCAATGGCAAGCATCTGTTGCTCGCCGCCGGAAAGCGTCCCGGCTACCTGCTTTTCCCGCTCCTTCAAGCGAGGCAGGGTGGCGAAGACGCGTTCCAGGTCGGTCTCGATCATTTTGCTATCCGTACGACTATAGGCACCCAAATCAAGATTTTCGCTGACTGTTAATCGCGCAAAAATACCGCGTCCTTCAGGAACCATAACCACGCCTTTATAGACGATCTCATGGGCTTTTAGTTTGGTTAATTCCTCACCATCCAGCCGGATAGTCCCGAGGCGCGGCTTTTGAAGTCCGGAAATCGTTTGCAGAGTTGTTGTTTTCCCAGCGCCGTTGGCACCGATGAGAGTAACAATCTCCCCTCGCTCAACAGTCAGTGAGATGCCTTTCAAGGCATGGATATTTCCATAATATGTGTGAAGGTTGGAAATTTCGAGCATCGACATGGTTTATTCCTTGCTATTTTCCTTGACGCCCGAAGCGGCGCGTCCCAGGTAGGCTTCGATAACTTTTGGATTGCGTTGAATCTGGTCAGGAGTCCCTTCAGCGATCTTTGCCCCGTAATCCAGAACTGCAATCTGCTCACTAATCCCCATCACCACGCGCATGTCGTGCTCGATCAATAGAATGGTAATCTGCAATTCATCGCGCAGCCTGCGGATAAAGTGCATCATATCTCTAGTTTCATTGGGATTCATACCGGCCGTGGGTTCGTCAAGCAGCAGTAATTTAGGCTTGCTGGCCAAAGCCCGGGCAAGTTCCAGCCGCCGCTGCGCCCCATAAGGAAGGTTACGGGCGACTTGATCACCTAAGCCCGAAAGGCCGACGAAATCCAAAAGCCTACGTGCTTCCTCCAAGGCCAGCTTTTCCTCGTTTTGCTGGCGAGGCGTACGGAAAATGGCATCCATCCAATTTGTGTGCAAGTGACTGTGCTCACCGACGAGTATATTTTCCAGAGCGCTCATGCTCGAGAACAGGCGAATATTCTGATAGGTGCGTGAAATTCCACTATGGGCGATGAGGTCAGGAGTCAACCCAACCAAAGACTTATCATAGAAGATGATCTCGCCCGAATCCGGCGTATAAAAACCGGTAATGCAGTTATAAAACGTGGTCTTCCCGGCTCCATTGGGTCCGATTACGCTGAAAATGGAGTGTTCGGGAATAACAAGGTCGACCTCGTTGACTGCTGTCAGGCCGCCAAAATGTTTAATGAGCTGGCGTGTTTCAAGTGCTGTTGTCAT
>Ga0265340_10000743_pt1 | contig 18508 bp, 14 predicted proteins | sample 4CB225metaG_FD_202082 | JGI IMG/M metagenome (GOLD analysis project Ga0265340, IMG submission 202082) | Rhizosphere microbial communities from Carex aquatilis grown in University of Washington, Seatle, WA, United States - 4-CB2-25 metaG | ecosystem: Host-associated > Plants > Roots >...
CCTGGCTGGCCTTGCAGCGCAGCACAGATGTTAACGATGAGGGTGCAGTCACTTCTTTGGCGGAGACTGTACAGATCGACGTGCTACCCGCTTCGAAACCCGATGGACGCGTTTGCGATGTGATCGTGGAGGGCCGGGATATTACCTGGGCCGTGCGTGGCCCCGATGTAGACCGCAATGTCTCGATCGTGGCAGCGTATCGCGGCGTGCGTCGAGCCATGACCGAACAGCAGCGCCGCATCGGCCTGCGCGGCAACGTTGTAATGGTGGGACGCGATATTGGTACGGTTGTTTTACCCGAGGCCGACCTGAAGATTTATCTTGATGCCTCCGCACCTGAACGCGCCCAGCGTCGTCATAAGGAAAACAAGGCGCGCGGTACCGAATTGGATTATGACGTCACTCTGGGCACGGTGATTGAACGCGACCGGATCGACTCTACCCGCGATGTCGCACCGCTGCGCGCCGCGCACGACGCGATCGTCATCGACTCAGACAAGTTGAGCGCCGACGAGGTATTCGAGCAAGCCAGGAGATTGTGTGAATAAGAGAACATATCGGGTCTCGATTGGCCTGCGCCTGCGGCGCTTTACCCTGAAAACGTTAGCCAAGGGTGTATTCAGGTTTTTTGGAAATATAAAAATGACAGGCCTTGAAAACATACCAACCGGTCAGCCTTATGTGGTGGCGATCAATCATATTTCGATCTTCGATCCGCCCTTTACACTGGCCTTCTGGCCCACCACCATTGAAGCCGTCGGTGCGGCGGATGTATTCGACAGACCGTTCCAGGGCCAGCTGCTTGAGATGTACGGCGTGATCCCTGTGCATCGCGGCGAATATGACCGGGAGCTGATCGAGATCATGCTGGCTATGCTGCGCTCAGGGTTTCCTCTAATGATCGCGCCGGAGGGCGGACGTTCACATGCCACTGCCATGCGCCGTGCCAAGCCGGGGGTCGCGTACATTCTTGACGAAGCGCGTGTTCCGGTCCTGCCCGTCGGCATTGTGGGGACCACAGGCGATTTCATGAAAGACGGACTGACATCCCGACGTCACACTCTTGAGCTTCGCATAGGAAAGTCATTTACTCTACCTCTCATTGAAGGCCGCGGAGAAGCGCGTCGTGACGCTCGTCAGAACAATTCCGACCTGATCATGCAGCATATTGCCGGGCTGTTGCCACCTGAATACCGTGGTGTATATTCTGATTCTGCCATTTTCCCCGTTTGATTTGATCCTTCTATACTCCACTTATTTTCCAATTGATGGTTTCACCGAAAGATGAACATGGGCGAGTGTTTTCCCCAGCCCGTATTTATCTTTCGGTTTTTATCTTCTCAAACTATTAGTATGGGATACAGATGTAAGGAAATACACTTTCCAAAAGAAATTCCGTGTACCGAGATTCAGTATGTCATTTATGGTATGATTTCCAATTCGTCTCTTGGGAAGGGAATATGGCCGAAAACTTGCAAATAAACAGCATGGGTTATTCACACGGGACACCCATTGATCGCTTACGGGAGGAGTATGACCAGCAGCAAGCGCTTTTTAATGCCCAGCCGGTCATTATCCAACGATTTCTTGAAACACAGGCCCGGCAGATCGCGGAGGCCTTCGTTGAGCGCTCGGGCAGCGTGCGTTTTACTTTACCCGATCGCGTGGTAACGAAGCCGGCAGAGGGATCTGAACCCTTGCCTGTACCCCAGTCCATTCGCGAACAACATGTTGGCGGTTTGCGTGATCGGTTTGGGCGCAGGGACGTTCACATCCTTCTGCGCCAGCGCCTGGCCGAGCTCGATCAATCAGGTGACGAAGCAATCGTGGTCAGTTCGGGACTGATCCGATTCACGGCGGCGATCCATATGGTTTATAACATGCTGCCATCCGGCAGGCATGTCGTTTATATGGCAGCCGAGGACGAGGATATTCCGTCCCTCCCGGTCACCGATGACATGGAGCCGGAATCCGCGATCACTGCCTCGACGGATGCCATCGCAGAAGAGGGAAAAGCGGAGGAGGGTCGCGGCGATTTGCTCGTCCCATTTGTCCCGGCAGCCCGGCGGTTCTATCTGCCGCAGTGGGTCGCGTTTGACGACCATGACAAGCTGCTTGTCAATTCGGTCAGTGAAGCCGAAGCGGATATTACATCGATGCAGCGCTTTTTGAACGTGCTCTTTTCAGCACGTTCATTGGCTCCCTATGTCATCGCAGATGAGGAATATCATAATAAGCATTACGGCATGCTGGGCCAGTTGGTCAATCAGGGGCGGGCGTTGGCCCGTTATATGACTGTTGACATCATCCGCACGGTCAAGGCCCGCGCCGATGCCCAGAGTTTGAATCGGGGGTTGAGTCTGCGGCTGCCTTATTTCGACGACCAGGATCTCAAAATTGAGACCCATGATTTTGTGGTCATCCCGGCCGGGCGCATTATGTTCGTCCCGGCCTTTGTTGTGCGCGCTGCCCGCGAAGAACAAGCCAAAATTGCGCAGGATACACGCTTTAGCGCATCTACTCGCAAGCATTTGTTGTTTGAACTTCAAATGCTGGAAGACGCCTTCAACGATGCTTGATGATAGAGATCCTGAATTTACATTAGACGATCCTGGTAGGCAAAGGTAATCGCGCTTTGCGGAATGACAGCTTCATAGCCGGAAGGCAATAAGCGACCAAACCGTAAATCAGGATAAAAAGGAAATTAATAATTGGTCCGTGGACTTGCGAGTTTTCATGAAAACGGGTTTATCCTGGCAAGTTCTTGTCCCGGACTTGTGTAAATAAGGTAAAACTATGCTTTTTTCAATCGGTTTGCTTATTGTGATCATATACGTGGCGTATAGGCTTGCGCCGCGTGAAAAAGATACTGAGCATGAGCATATACACGGTGCCGGGCAAATTGGTCTGGCGGCCGCTGTTGCCCTGTTCGGTGTGGATTATTTCACCTCGTTCTACTATGGCACAGGTGAGTTGATGAGTGCCCTGCACCCATATGGGTTGCAGAAATATGGTTACATCGCGGCGGGCGTCATTGCGTTTGCCAACTTTGCGTTTGGTGCGCTTTATATGTATTCGTTGGGAGTATTTAATGAGGGCGGCGGGTCGTACACGGCATCGATGCGTTATCTCAAGCCAACGCTCAGCCTGGTGGTTGCCGTTACATTGATCGAAGACTACATCCTGACTATTGTTGTCTCGGCTCTCTCCGGCAGCGACCAGTTGCTTTCACTGTTTCCTCAATTTTATGGAAACTGGCTGCCGCACTTCTTGATCGGCGCGGTGCTAGCGTTCTTCACCTGGTATCTTACCATTCGCGGGCGCGGTGAATCATCAACAGTGACTTTTGCAATGCTGACAATTTTCGGAGGCCTGACGCTCGTGTTGGCGATTGGTTTGTTCATTGCCAACTTCAAGGGTGTCCCACCCGTACCGGTTACTACACCGTTACCGGCAACCTTAGGAGAAGCTTTATTACACCTGTTGACGGCCTCCGCCAAAGGAATGGTGGCATTGAGCGGCCTGGAGGCGATGTCCAACGGCATCCAGTTCGTTATTAACGAGGATGCCGGGATTGTCAAGTGGGGGAAGAAGCACCTTCCGAAATATAAAAAACTTTGGGATTTTTATAGTGGCAAATCCGGGATTGGCCGTTTGGTACAAACATCCTTTCTTTTTTATGGCGGTCTGACGACATTTTTCCTGACGGCCTTCGCCATCCGCTTCGATGTGTTTGATGGAACACTGGGACGTTCGCTGGTTGGCAACTTGTCCTTTATTGCTTTCAACCAGTATCCAGGGGGCGAGATCTTATTCTGGGCTTATCAGATTTTAGCGGTCTTCATGTTGGCTGCAGCTTCGATGACAGCGTTGCAAGATGCGCAAGCCACTGAATGGCGGGATGTCGCCATTGGTGAGATCCCTGAAATAATTATTTATCGCGATCGGCGCGGCACGTTCACCCGCTCGGTCACGATCACATTTATCGTTGCTGTGATCATTATGCTGCTGGTGAAAGGACAAACCACGGTGGCCGCACCGTTCTATGGGGTCGGCGTGTTTATGCCGATCATGGTCATGGGTTTGGCTGTCCGTCAGCATTTCCTGCAAAATTACACCGGGCGGGCACGAATCTGGGGTGCGAGGGCCTCGGGGTTTGCAGCTGCATTATCTGCCACAGTTTTTGTAGGCCAGATCGTAGGTAAATGGGAAGAGGGTGGCTGGATCCGGCTCATCTCTTTCACGATCCTGTTCACGTCTGCACATCTGCTCCTCATTTCGCCTCTTGGACATCGTTCCCCCGAGCAAATACGTCGCATTGTCCGTGATAAGGCCCGCATTCAGGGTGCGATGGGGTCCATTGTCGAGTGGCAGTCGATCAAGATGCAGCAATATCGCTACTCATTACTGGAAAGTATTTCAAAATTCTGGGCCTTGTTCGGTGTGATACGACCCGTTCGGTATGACCCTCCGCCTCCTTCAGGTGATTATGACCATGCCCTGCATATAGACCATCCTGATGCGCCATCTTTCCTTGATCAATATATTAAAAAGCCTGAGCCCAGACTTGGCGGCTCGCCAAAGCAAACCGCTCCCGGTGACAAGGAAGACGAATGATTTTCAGAAACAGACTAGGCCCCTGGCGCTTTCCCGCCGCTTAGTCAAATTATGAGTTCCACTCCGATTTACAGCCTGCGCGTCCCCGATGTCTACCTGGCCCTCGAGACTACTCCCGAGGGTCTTTCTGCTGTAGAGGCAGAGGCGCGGCGCTCCTTATACGGTTTCAATTTGCTCTCGGAACAAATTAAAGTCTCCCCCTTGGAAAAGTTGGCGGGCCAGTTTACTCATCCGATGGCCCTTCTTTTACTGGGAGTAGGCATCCTGGTATCTTTGAGGGGCGATCCGGTTTTGGGCATCGTTATTTTTTTCCTGGTGCTTGCCAACGCAGGGTTCTCGTTCTGGCGTGAATATCATGCCGAGCAGGCCATCGAAAAGCTGCGTCAGGTCCTTCCGGATTATGCCCGTGTTATTCGCGGCGGAAAAGACGTTCATCTTCACGCCAGTGAACTTGTTCCCGGCGACATCCTGATCCTTGCCGAAGGAGATAATGTTTCGGCCGATGCCCGTGTGGTCGAGGAATATGGGTTGCGTGTGAACAATGCCACCCTGACAGGTGAGGCGGTGCCGGCTCGCAAAACTGCCGACTCATCGCTTCAAACCGGGACAAGCGATCTCGAACGGCCGAACCTGATCTTTGCGGGGACAACGGTTGCGTCTGGGACGGGGCGCGCAGTGGTATATGCGACGGGAATGCTAACCCAGTTCGGGCGCGTGGCCCACCTGACCCAATCCGTAGAAGAAGAACCGTCTCCTTTCCATCTTGAGTTAGCCCAGCTAGGTAAAAAAACCACCTGGATCGCCCTCGGCATTGGGGCGATCGTGGCGGTCGTTGGTTTCTTTGAACTGCAAATGGGAGTCTCTGAGCTTATCTTGCTTGTCCTGGGTATTGTGGTGGCCGCCATCCCTGAAGGATTGTCGGCCACATTAACTCTCTCCCTGGCGATGGCGGTCCAGCGCCTCGCACAGCATGACGTTCTGGCAAAGAAGCTCTCCATTGTGGAAACCCTGGGGTCAGTCTCGGTGATCTGTACCGATAAAAGCGGAACGTTAACACAAAACCAGATGACCGTCCGTGAGCTTTGGGTTGCTCATAGGCACATCAAGGTCTCTGGGTTGGGCTACGAACCAATAGGCGATTTCTCGCCATCCCCAGCAGGAAAGTCTTATGAAGAGGACTGGAGACAGTTGTTGCTCGCCGCGTTTTCATGCAACAATGCCCGTCTTAACCCGCCTTCCCTGGAGCATCCGCAATGGACAAGCCTGGGAGATCAGACCGAGGCCGCGATGAAAGTCGCGGCCATGAAGGCGCAGTTTGGCGAGGAAACGTCGGAGATCGCTAATCCACGCGTCCATGAGATCCCGTTTGATGCCCGTCGTAAGCGCATGACAACGATCCATCGTTCGTCCGGTAAAGAAGTCGCTTTCATTAAAGGTGGGCCGCGCGAGATCCTTCAACTTTGCACACATATCCTTATTAATGGAAGCTCGGTCCCGCTTGATGAAGCAACGCGGGCCGAGATACTGGCTTCCAACGATGAATATGCGCGCGGTGCCTTGCGTGTGCTGGCTCTGGCGCGTCGTGAGCTGCCTCTGCACTCGACGCCTTACACCGTCGAAAATGTGGAGAACAACCTCACCTTTCTCGGGTTGATGGCAATGATGGACCCGCCGCGTCCTGAGGTGGAGCGGGCCATTCAGGTGTGCCGCCAGGCGGGTATACGGATAGCGATGATCACCGGCGATTATGGCCTGACCGCCGAATCGATCGCACGGAGAGTTGGATTGATCTCTTCACCCAATCCGATCATCCTGACCGGGGCCGAATTGGATGGTATGAACGAACCGGAATTACAGGCCCTGCTTGCCAAGGAAGTTCTCTTCGCCCGCATGGCTCCTGAGCATAAGCTTCGCCTGGTTTCCGCATTCCAGGCGCGTGGAGAGGTTGTGGCCGTGACCGGCGATGGCGTCAACGACGCGCCCGCACTGCGCAAGGCAGATGTGGGTATTTCGATGGGAGTTATCGGCACCGATGTCGCCAAGGAGGCCGCCGATATTATTTTGACGACCGATAACTTCGGCGCGATCGTCTATGCGATCGAAGAAGGCCGGGCGGTATTCGATAACATTCGCAAATTCATCACCTACATCTTTTCGAGCAATGTGCCCGAGATCCTACCATTCATGGTGACCGGTTCTTTCCCCGCCATCCCCCTGGCCCTGACGGTGCGGCAGATACTCGCCATAGACCTGGGTACCGATCTATTCCCCGCCCTGGCGTTGGGTATGGAAAGGCCTGAACCGGATGTGATGCGGCACCCGCCGCGTCCTCGTAATCAGCCTTTGATGGATGGAGGGTTGCTCGGACGCGCGCTATGGTTAGGATCGATAGAAGCCACCCTGTGTTATGCCGCCTTTTTTGCGGTGTATTTATTATCGGGGAACGCCGCCATTTTGCAAATCCCTTTCTTGAAAATGGTACCGGCGTTGGAAGGTTTTAGATTAACCATTGCGCCCGATATGATCCATAAGGTTGGGATTACTGTTTTTCACGCGGGTGTCGTTATGTCGCAGGTTGGGAATGCATTTGCCTGCCGCTCTTCCAAAACGCGCAGCACATACCTGGGTTGGTTAAGTAACGGATATTTATTGTTGGGCGTTGCACTCGAGATCGTAGTGATCGTAAGCTTGATCTATGTTCCATTCCTGAGCAATGTTTTTAACCATTCGCCATTGCCCGCTGTATACTGGTTGGGCTTGGGCCTCTTCGGACCCGTGCTATACTCGCTGGAGTGGATCCGTAAGGCCATCAGTCGTCGTTTGAATCGGATACGCGTTGACGCGCCGCGCGCATAACAAGGAAGGGAGTTGCCGAATATGAAAGTGATTGTGATGGGAAGCGGCCGTGTGGGGGGGCAGGTCAGCCTGCTTTTATCGAACCAGGGTCATGAAGTAACCGTCATCGATCATGATGGCAATGCAAAATCCAGGCTTGGCCCTGACTTTAAAGGAAGGGTCGTGCGGGGCGTTGGCTTTGACCGCAGCGTTCTGATGGAGGCGAATGTCGAAACGGCGGAAGCCTTCGTGGCTGCCAGTTCTTCCGATAACGCCAATATTATCGCGGCCCGTATTGCCCGCAATATCTTTCATGTACCGCGGGTGGTGGCACGCCTGTATGATCCCCTGCGCGCCGAGATCTATCAGCGCCTGGGTCTGTTCACCATATCGACCACGAACTGGGGGGCGGAGCGTATATTCGAAGTGGTTACGCATAATGACCTGGATGTAGCGTATAGCTTTGGGAGGGGTGAGGTTTCGCTGGTAGCGATCGAAGCTACGCCGCAACTGGCAGGACGTAACGTGCAGCATTTAACGGTTGCCGGTGAGATCATTGTGGTTTCCATAACACGGAACGGTCAGGCCTTTATCCCGATGCTGGGCTCCGAGTTCAAGGAAGGCGATCAGATCCACCTGGTGGTGTTGCCAACTGCGATGGAGCGCCTGGAACAAATGGTTGGCTTGGAAAGGAGGATGTAACCATGAATGTCATCGTGGTCGGTGGCGGAAACACCGGTTCTTACCTTACCAAACTTTTGCTCGATACCGGACAGCACGCGGTGGTTATCGAAGAGCGGCCCTCGGTACTTGAAAAACTTAAGTTGGAGCTTCCCCTCGAATCGATCATCGAAGGCGACGGCAGTTCACCGACTGTCCTTGAAAAGGCCCAGATCTCCCACGCGAATGTATTGGCGGCGGTTACCGGCTCAGACGAGACCAACCTGGTGATTACTTCGCTGGCGCGCTTCGAGTTCAACGTTCCGCGTGTGATCGCGCGTGTGAATAACCCCAAGAATAGCTGGCTGTTTAATGAGGAAATGGGGGTGGATGTCTCTTTGAACCAGGCGGAGATCCTGGCGCAGCTCGTTGCGGAAGAAATGTCTCTTGGCGATATGATGACCCTGCTCAAATTGCGCAGAGGTAATTATTCGGTTGTGGAGGAAAAAATCCCAGCGGGGGCAAAGGGGATCGGTATGGCACTTAAACAAATTGATTTTCAGGAGCAGTGCGTGATCGCGGCCATTATGAGGGATGGGAAGATGACCCTGCCGCGCGGAGATAGTGTTTTTCAGGAAGGCGACGAGGTTGTCGCGATAACGAGCCCGGAAGGAGCCAGGAAACTGGCCGAATTACTGGCGCATCCCGTTTATCCAACGCGGTGATGGTTTTACCTTAAAACGAACATGGGCGGGTGTCCCTCCCCGCCCATGTTCGTTTTAAGCATATAGAGGTGTTTTTTCTGCCCGGAATCTTTTAGCCTGGGATGAAGTTTGATTTAAAGCCTTGATATTGATCACGGGTTAAATCTCCGCCAAGTAGCCTAGCTGCATATTCCCCGACCGATGGATGCGGGTGGAATGTGATTATTTTAAAATCAAATGTTGCTATATATACCCGCCTATTCGAGGCACCCGGCTGGGTTGATAAGTATCTTCGCAAGAACCCGCAGTACAGCCCGTCATACATTGATAATGAGGTAAACCCATGTGAAACTGGCTGTTCCGGGAAGGATAGTAATTATGCAAACAGACGCAAAGAAATCTGAAGAAGAAAACCCGGTCTCGAAACCGGCTGTTGGGAAGGTACCCGATATCGCTGGCGCGTCGATTCCTGACACCCTCGCAGCACTTCACGTCAACCCGGATACGGGTCTAACGCATATTGATGTGGATACCCGCCGGAAGGAGAATGGCTATAACGAAGTGGCCGTGGAGAAAGGGCACCCAGTCACAGATTTCCTACGAAAATTTTGGGGCATATCTGCATGGATGCTCGAAATGATCATGGTCTTGTCGGCTGTACTTGGAAAATACACGGATCTCGTTGTAGTGAGTGCGCTGCTGATCGTTAACGCCATATTGAGTTTTACGCAGGAACGTCGTGCGGCCGGTGTGGTCGAGACTCTCCGGAAACGGCTGCAGGTCAGCGCACGCGTCCGTCGGGATGCGAATTGGCAGGTCATTCCCGCCCGTGAACTGGTCCCGGGCGATATTGTTCGTGTGCGACCGGGCGACATCATTCCCGCAGATGTCAAGCTCCTCACGGATGCGTTGAGCATTGATCAGTCGGCCCTCACTGGGGAATCAAAGGATGCCGACAAAAAACCGGGCGACGTGCTCTCTTCAGGGTCTATTGTCCGGTGGGGCGAAGGCAACGGCGTGGTGATACTAACCGGGGCGAAGACCTACTTTGGTCGCACCACGGAGCTCGTACAGCAAGCGCGACCGAAACTCCATATTGAAGCGGTTGTAGCTAACGTCGTCCGCTGGCTCTTCATCATCGTCGGTATATTGGTTGCCTTCGTGACCGTACTATCGCTGATCCGGGGTGCGCCGCTGGTCGATATGATCTCGCTCATGCTTGTGCTCTTGATGAGTGCGGTACCGGTCGCACTGCCTGTCATGTTCACTGTCAGCATGGCGGTCGGTTCTAAGGAACTGGCGAAGCGCGGCGTGCTGGTGACGCGCCTCAGCGCCGCGGAGGATGCCGCGACGATGGATGTGCTGTGTGTAGACAAGACAGGCACGATCACGATGAACCAATTGGCTGTCACCAGCGTGATCCCCCTGGAGAAGGCTACCGAATCCGATGTCCTGTTCGCCGGGGCGCTCGCATCGCAAGAAGCCAACCAGGATCCGATTGACCTGGCTTTCCTTGCCGCAGCAAAAGACAAGCATATCTTCGAGAACCTTCCAAAGGTCACACCGGTTTCCTTCGCACCGTTTGATGCGAAAAACCGGCGGACGGAGGCTGTGGTCGAACAAAACGGGCAGCGGCTCCATTTAATGAAAGGCGCGGTTCGAACGGTGGCTGAGGCTTGCGGCCTCCAGCCACCGGCGATCGATGCATTGGAGGCGCGCGTCAGTGCGTCGGCCGCGAAGGGTTATCGTACGCTGGCTGTAGCGCGCGGCCCTGAGACGGGCACTCCAGGTCTGGTGGGCCTGGTAACGCTGTATGATCCGTTACGTCCGGATGCCAAACAACTCATTGCCGAACTCCGCGATCTCGGTGTCCCGGTAAAAATGCTCACCGGCGATGCGTTACCCGTTGCGAGTGAGATCGCCCAGGAAGTCGGGCTGCCCAACATCCGACGCATGGCAGATCTGAAGACCGCAAGCACCAAGGCCGGCAACGAGTCTGCTGACCTACTGGCGGGGGTCGATGGTTTTGCTGAAGTGTACCCGGAGGACAAGTACGTCCTGGTTAAGCAGTTGCAAGCGGCAGGGCATGTGACCGGTATGACCGGTGACGGAGTCAACGATGCGCCCGCCCTGCGCCAGGCCGAAGTGGGCATCGCCGTTAGCACCGCCACCGACGTTGCCAAGGGGGCTGCCAGTGTTGTCCTGACCGAGCCGGGACTTACGAACATCGTGGCGTTGGTTGAGCAGGGGCGGACGATCTATCAACGCATTCTGACGTGGATCGTCAACAAAATCAGCCGGACGATCTTGAAAGCAGCCTTTGTAGCCATCGCTTATGTGGTGACAGGCAAGTTTGTCGTCTCCGCCTTCGCGATGTTGCTGCTGGTCTTCATGACGGACTTTGCGAAGATCTCCCTGGCCACCGACCACGTTCGATCCTCCCAAAAACCAGAGACATGGAATATCGGGGGATTCATTTTGGTATCTGTCGTGCTGGGCATAGCGATGGTCGTGGAGACGCTCGCTCTCTTGTGGATCTGCTGGTCGCGTTTCGGTTTAGCGACCAACGACAACGGCCTTTACTCGTTCAGTTTCCTGACGTTGCTCTATTTTGGTGTGTTTTCCATCGTGTCCGCCCGGGAACGACACTGGTTCTGGTTCACGATGCCCAGCAAAACACTGATAGCGGCCCTGACAGCGGATGCGCTCACTGGTACCGTGCTGACATTCGTGGGTATCCCCGGGCTGGCCTCCTTGCCAGGGTGGCAGATGCTTGTAATATTTATTTATGCAATGATCATGTGCCTGGTGGTCAACGATGCAGTGAAGGTGGCACTGATCAAGTGGCGCATTCCTTCAGCGGTGGCCGTGGGTAAGGTTGATTTGAAAAAACCAACCCCAAAGTGAGCCGTTGAATCTTAAGAACGAAGGAGTACGCTCTAACTACTTCAGTCCAACCTCATTATTCGTCTGTGGTTTCACAGTGTGAGTATGATCGTGTATTCAAGGAATGTATACAATAAATCCCGGTTCGAATGCTCGATTGCGTTATACGGTGCAGAAGGCATTGAACGGGAATTGTTGAAGGAAAACTCAATAAATAAATGGGATTAAACGATAACTTTTTTGCTTATACTCGCTGTATCCCTGCAGCTTCGCTGTGAGCAAGCCTTCTTCATAATTGAGCTTCAGCAACAGGTCAACGAGTAAGATCAGCCAAATAACCAACCGGAACCATGAGAAGTCTGCAGTTACCAAGGGGGAGGTAGCCAATAAAAGCGCCAGATACATAGGATGACGAATAAGGCGGTAGGGTCCCTTCGTGACCAGGCGGCTCGATGAAAGCGGATCGGGTGTGATATTAAATTTTCCAAGGCCCATCGCCAAGACTGCCCAGACCCCGATGATGAGGCCCAGAAGTTCTACCATCAACAGAAATATATTTCCGGGAAATAGTGGGCCGGTAAGGGCGATCAAACTGAGACATAAGAACTGGATAACTACAAAAATGTATGACTTCAACTTACCTGGTTGAGACATAAAGATATCCTTTAATCAGCTATCATCCAGTCGAGAATTATAAGCGTGATATTTACGACTATTTAGAGTTATTCACAAAGAACTGGATATTCATTATGGGGAGAATTTTAAAATAGACGGCCCATAACTATATATATTGATGAGCTTAAGCTTTAGGGGAATATGACATTCGCGTCATTTTCTTGTGACACCCATTACTATTGTACATTTATTCACAGATGTATTATCTAAATACATATATTCATTTATGCATATATAGACAGGAATAAATTATGGTCACACAAGCCCTGGCACAGGAAATATCACAACTCGAAGCAGATTTTTGCTCTGCCTTATCCGATCCCAACCGACTCCTCCTTTTATACGCGCTTTCCGAAGGACCGCGCAACGTTACCGAGCTGAGCAACGAATTAAACATCACCCAGCCAACGACCTCGCGCCATCTTAAGGTCTTACGGGAGCGCGGGTTGGTTTATACGGTCCGGCAGGGAAATACCGTCACATATCATCTCACCGACGCGCGACTCATCCAGGCGCTTGACCTGCTTCGGACGGTAATGCGCGACCGTTTTGCCCATCGAGCAGACTTGATGGAAGAGACGCGGGTCTCCCAGTAATTTTTTCTTGAGGAGGAAGGTATGCATGTAAAGAAATTGTATTTGTTGCTGGTGACCACCGGTCTCATGGTATTGATCGTTACAGCCATCGCGCTGGTAACCGTCCAGCCTGTAAAGGCCCAATGCGGTTCCCAGGTGTCTTCATGCAAGAATTGTCACGAGGTGCAGGCCAAAGATCCGGTTAACAACGACGGTAAAAGTTGGCACCAGTCGCACGCCTTTGGCGATTTCTGTTACATCTGCCACGCCGGAAATAATCAGGCCACCGATAAGACCGCCGCTCATACCGGCCTGGTCTCGCCTCTAACCGATATCAAAGCATCCTGTGCGCAATGCCATCCGAACGATACACAGGCCCGCGCTCAAGTGTATGCCGTCAAATTAGGCATCCAGGTGGGAGCCGCAAGCACATCCTCTTCTTCAAGTGCAGGCGGTGCGACCTCCGCTGCACCGGCCACGGTTTCCGCCTCGTCCGCCGCAAGCGAACCAGCTGCAACGCAGCAACCGGTCGCGGCGGTTGTGCAGCAGGCTCCGCCGGCTTCCAACGATCCGAACATCGTCAATTATGTTCAACGCTACAACGAGAACGTGCTCGGCGAGCAACCCACCAATTGGGGTAATGTGATCCTGCTGGTCATCCTTGTTGCGATCATTCTGGCTGCCGGTTTTCTGGTCCTTCGCAGAGAAGGATGGATCGTTATCTCCTTTAAAGAAACAAAACCGCTCGATAAGGAACTGCCTCCCGATGTAGCGGATATGGCTCCTGAAATAGCGAAGCTTAAACCAGCGGTTCGAAAATCCCTGCGGCGTTTATTGAGCAAACCGCGGGCTGCTGCCGAATTATTTTCAGCCATCGACGATCTGTCGCCAAAAGATGAGACAGAAAAGAATGAAAAAGATTCATCCAATCCTCATAAAGGTTGAAAGGAGAAACTATGAACTGGTTCATGAAGCAACTACGTAAGGAAGAATGGTCACCCTATGCCGCAGGGGCTCTGTTGGGCATCGTGGGTATCCTGACAGTGGTGCTTAGCAATAAATTGCTGGGCGCATCCGGCGGCTTCGAGAACATCGCCGGTTTGTTCGGGAAAGCTATCGCTCCGGCTGCTTTCAATAATACCTACTTCAATTTCGTCATGCCTGCGGGAATCACGTACTCGGTGATCCTGTTGGTCGGCATCTTCTTTGGCGGGATGCTGGGGGCCTTCTCCAGCGGTACCTTTAAACTCCGCACCATGGATGACGCTCAATGGAAGACTGCTTACGGCTCACAGCCCTGGAAACGCTGGGCGATGCTGTTCTTCGGTGCGATCCTTCTGGAATATGCCGCCGGCATTGCCGGAGGCTGCACCAGCGGCCTGGCTATTTCGGGCGGCATGCTGCTCGCGCCGGCCGCGTTCCTCTTCATCGGCGGTATGTTTGCCTCCGGTATCCTTACCGCGCTGGTCGTCTACGGAAAGAGGTTCTAGACATGTACACATATATTGTTGCACTCGTATTAGGTGTCTTCTTCGGATTTGCGCTTAACAAGGCCGGGCTGACCCGGTATACCAAGATCGTCAATCAATTCCGCCTGACCGACATGGCCGTCTTGAAATTCATGATGACTGCACTGGTGGTCACCATGCTGGGTGTGTATCCCTTGCGGGCCCTGGGCCTGATCACCTTCCCAACCGTGCCCGCCACTTATATCCTGGGTAACGTAGTCGGCGGCCTGGTCTTTGGTGTTGGAATGGCCCTGGCCGGTTTCTGCCCCGGCACGTGTGTTGCCGGAGCCGGCGAAGGCAAACTGGATTACATCGTCCCCGGCCTGCTGGGTTTCCTGGTCGGTGCGATTTTGTACGGCCTCACCTATCAGTGGGTGTTCCCTCCGATTGCCAGCGTCGCGAATTACGGAAGTGTTGTCATTCCAGACCTGTGGAACGTCAACCCGATCCTGGCTGTGATCGTCTTCGCCTGTATGGCGTTGGTTCTGTTTTACCTCATCGACCGGATGGGCATGCACCGCAAACAGGCATAAGTACAACATATTGGGGTTGATGATGAGATCGTCAACCCCAAAAACTTTATATCGGTATGTGGAGCCCCTCATGACAAAAACATTGACACGACGCGACTTCCTCAAATTAGGCGGCTCGGCCATCGGCGCTGTTGCCCTGGGTGAGTTCATTCCGCCTCTCGTGGCGAAAGCTGCCCGCGCGAACGGACAACTGGATGCCAGCGACAGCGGCTACATCTCAAGCATGTGCGAGATGTGCGTCTGGCGCTGTGGTTTGCTGGCTAAGGTTAAGAGTGGCCGCGTAGTCAAGCTAGAAGGCAACCCCGATCATCCCCATTCCAAAGGCAAGCTGTGCCCGCGCGGCCAGGCCGGGTTGATGAATACCTACGATCCAGACCGCGTATTGACACCTCTCGTCAGGGTGGGCAATCGCGGCGAGGGCCTGTTCCGCAAAGCATCCTGGGATGAAGCCCTGAACATCGTCGCCAAGAACATGCAGGACATCAAGCAAAAATATGGTCCCGAGGCGATGATCTTCTCGTCCACGCACAACCTGTCGCAGCCTTTGTTTGAAAACCTGCTGCAAGCGTATGGTTCACCCAATTATGGTACCCAGCGCAGCCTGTGCTTCAATGCCATGACCGTTTCGAACCTGATCACGTATGGCATGGAAGAACCTGAGCGGGATTACAGCCAGCTCAAATATATTATACTGACAGGCCGCAACCTGGCTGAGGCCATTTCCAACTCCGAGACCGGCGAGTTGATCCATGCTATTGACCGCGGAGTGAAACTGGTCTATCTGGATCCGCGATTTACCAAGACCGCTGCGAAAGCAGCAGAGTGGCTCCCTATTCGCCCAGGCACCGACTTGGCCTTCCACCTGGCGATGCTGAATGTAATTATAGGGGAAGGCTTGTATAACGCTTCCTTTGTTTCCCAATATACAGTTGGCTTTGACGAAGTTGCTGCAAGCGTCGGTCAATACACGCCCGAATGGGCGGCCCGCATCACCGAGATCCCGGCGGATACGATCCGGCGCATCGCGCGCGAGTTTGCCGCGGCCGCACCTTACTCGCTGGCGCACAACGGCTGGCGTACCTCGAACTTTGTCAACTCATTCCAGACTGAACGCGCCATCACCATTCTCAATGCCCTGGTAGGCAACTGGGGAACAACAATGTTCCCTGTAGGCACCGGCACCGGCGGGATGGGCACTCCTCCTCAACCGGCATACCCGCGCGTCTCTGCCCAGCGTCTGGATGGTGTGCCCTGGAAGTATCCTTTTGTACCGCTTCAGTATGGCGTCTTCCAGCAGCTGCGCGACTCGATCGTCGATGAGAAACCTTATGCCGCGCACGGCTGGCTCATTTCGCGCCAGAACCCTGCCATGTCCATCCCCGATCGGAGGAAGACCCTGGAAGCCTTCGGCAAAATGGATTTCATAGTCACGACTGACATCATTATGAACGATACCTCCTGGTTCTCGGATGTGGTGCTCCCGGAAGCATCCTATCTCGAACGATATGACCCGCTCTCGATGGTGGGCGATCCGCTTTCCGCGGTTGGCTCGCGCGCCTTTTTGCGCCAGCCTGTTATTGAGCCGCAAGGCGAGGGCAAATCGGCCATGTGGATCTATAAGCAACTCGGGACCCGTTTGGGCCTCGGTGATTTCTTCCAATATAAAGATGAGGAAGATTATATTGCCCAACAGCTGGCTCCCCTCGGCGTATCGCTCAATGAGGTTCGCAGCCGCGGCTATGTGAATTTACCGGCCAGCCATCAGGACATTTACAAATGGACTACGTCCAGTGGGAAGATCGAGCTCAAGTCCACTGCTCTCGACAAAGCCGGTTTTGACGGTGTCCCCAAATGGGATGAGCCGCCTGCGCCCAAGTCCGGTCAGTTCTATCTGCTTACCGGTAAAGGGGCGCGTCAGACCCAATTCGGCACACAGAACAACCAGTTGCTGCACAAGTATGACGATGAACCTGGTTTATGGATGAACGCCAAGACTGCTGCCTCTCAAGGGTTGAAGGATGGCGATAAGGTCGAAGTAACCAGCGATGTCGGAAAGATATATGTCAAGCTGCAAGCCACCCAGGCCATCCGCCCTGATTGCGTTTATCTGCAGCCCGGCTTCGGACATCTTTCGAAGGGTCTCACCACAGCCTATGGCCTCGGCTCCAGTTCTTCGGACCTGCACGTTACGTACACCGACCCGATCAGCGGCGGCCAGGCCCTCAGCCAAACATTTGTAACGGTAAGGAAGGCCTAAATGGGAGCCAGCATGACCGATATTAAAAATATCCAACACAAGGCTTTTCTGTTCGATGCCACGCGCTGTATCGACTGCCGTGCCTGCATGATCTCCTGCAGCGTGGAGAACAATATTCCCATGAACAAGACACGCATCTGGGTGGCAGGTGTAGGGCTTAAAGGCGAGTATCCAAACCTGGAGCGCGCCTCGATGGTGTATCACTGCATGCATTGTGTTGCGCCCGATTGCCTGTCGGCCTGCCCGGTGGGCGCTTATAGCAAACGCCCCGATGGGCCGGTGTTATACGATCCCGATAAATGTATCGGCTGTCGTTACTGCATGAACGCCTGTCCCTTTGGCGTACCGCACTTTGATTACGATAAGGGGCTTATTCAAGGCGCCTTCATCGACAAATGCACGATGTGCCCACAGCGCATCGACATTGGCCAGGAGCCGGCCTGTGTGGCAACCTGTCCGACGGATGCACTGATGTTCGGGGAACGGGCCGACCTGCTCAAGGAAGCGCACGCCCGCATCCAGGCACATCCAGATCGCTATATCGATCATGTTTACGGCGAGACCGAGAACGGCGGCACATCCTATCTTATCCTTTCGCACGTTCCATTTGGCGAACTCGGCTTGCCGGACGTTGGCTCAACACCCGTGAAAGTTGTCAGCGAAGAAGTGATGGATATCACCATACCATTTGCACTTACCTGGGGAGCCATCCTGACAGGTGTCACGATCGGCGTACATGCCTATAACCAGAAAAAAGAAGCAGCAGAGAAAAAACTTGTCGATGCAGACAGTCCGGCGGAGGAGACGAAATGAAAATGCAAGTTTCCATCAACCCGCGTCTCCGCATCCATCCCAACCCTTTGGTGATGGTACTGGTTGGCCTGATGGGTATCGCCTTTGTAGTTGCGATGGTCCGTTACATCTATGGGATCGGCGCGATCAGCAATTTGAGTTATTCCTATCCGTGGGGTTTCTGGATCAGCTTCGACCTGTTCACCGGGGTTGCCATCGGCAGCGGCGCTTTTGTCATGGCTGCAACCGTGTATATCTTTGAGCTGAAGGAATTCCAACCCCTGCTCAAGCCTTCTGTCTTGACAGGCTTCCTTGGTTACATCATGGTCGTTATTGCCCTGCTGGTCGACCTGGGTCATCCCGAGCGCATCTGGTATATGATGATCCACATGAACCCGACCTCGGTTTTACTTGAAATCGGTCTCTGTGTGATGAGTTATCTTACTGTGCTGGCCATTGAATTTGC
>Ga0265340_10000745_pt1 | contig 18496 bp, 15 predicted proteins | sample 4CB225metaG_FD_202082 | JGI IMG/M metagenome (GOLD analysis project Ga0265340, IMG submission 202082) | Rhizosphere microbial communities from Carex aquatilis grown in University of Washington, Seatle, WA, United States - 4-CB2-25 metaG | ecosystem: Host-associated > Plants > Roots >...
GCTGATACTCGGTTCAGCCGCTGATGTGGCAGCGCTGCCCTAGTCAGCCGCGTTGTCCTCAGGCCAGGGCCACTGAGCTGACTCGTCCCGGTGGAGTTCGTGCACGGTTTCAACGCGATCGCTGGGGATGACGTACTCGGTAACCTCCACGGGGTCACCGTCTAGCGCGGAACGGCCGACGCGGATGACTTCAAGAACCGGGATAGTCACCGGAATCTGCAGTTCAGCCGCCTCTTCCTTGGACGGCATCCTGGCCCGGTGGTACTCCATCCATGACAACGGGCCATGCCCGGCCTTCTCGATCCGGTACAGCCAGTCCCCCGGACCCGGCGCCTTACCGGCGACACCGGGGAAATCAGCGACCCGCGGGTGTATCCAAGAGTTGTTGATCTGGAACGGCGGCTCGTCCTCGGGGCCCGTGACTCTGTGCCGGAGAAGGATCTCGCTGCCGACCGGGACCTTCAGCAGCCGTGCGATGCGCGGGTCTTCCAGCCTTTCGGGCTTGGCGGTCGCCGGGATGTGGTGCTTCCAGACCTCCTGCCCGGAGGCTGACGGGAAGCTGTAGCCGGAACCTTCGGTCGCTACGTTCCTCTTCACCAAGTTCCCGCGCATCCGGTGCGGGCGGGCTTGGCCGTGCCGAACGATGGTGCCGCGCTTGGGCACGGCCCACACCAGGCCCTCGGGCTCCAAGATTTCGCTGATCGCTCGCGAGACGGTGTTCTTGTCCGCGTCGAACTCAGCCGCCAGCTTGTCGAGGGTCGGCAGCGTGCTGCCCGGTTCCCACTCGCCAGCAAGGATGCGGGCCCGGAGCAGCGCTGCAATCTCCGGATAGCGGGAGTTCCTGGCAGGCACGAGATGTCCCTATGAGTCGAAGGCCGCATACGGCGTCTGAGCACCGATTTTCCTAAGACAGTACCCCGCTGTCGTTCCGGCTGAATAGCGAGCCTCGGCACTGCAGTGACTCTGATCACTCTCCACACTGAGGTATCCGACTCTTTCTCCTAAGAGATTGACAGGCATCGCCTCGCCTGGTCTCATTCTCTTAGGAGAAATGACCGCAACCGCAAGCAGCCGCTCAGAGCCGCATGTCGTGCGATGCCGATGGCAAGGAGTTGCGCTGCCCGGGACAGAAAGGGCGTCCAGTTGAGCGAGTGGGTCATCCCGGACGACGGGATCATCGACGCGATCGCGGTCCAGATCGCTGCTCGCGGCCAGCGCCGCGTAAGGCTGACCCCGGTGGAGCGGCGACTCGCCGCGGCGCTCATCGTCGCCGAGGGCGGCACCGCATACCGGGTCGCCAAGTGTCTCGGCATCAGCTGCTGGACCGCGCACACGCTCGTCGACAGCATCGCCGCGGACCCGCCAGTACTGGCCGAGGCGGGCTGATGGCTCGCACGAGGTCCGAGGAAGCCAGCCATGGCGCAGGTTATGCGCTGAACCCGCTGGCCGCGGGCCGCGTTACCGGGGGCATGAAAGTGATCAAGGTCCGCCTATCAGGCGACCTGCCCGGTATCACGCAGGCACTCACGGCGCTGAGTGCAGCCGTGGAGGCCGCCGGAGGCCACACCGAGGGCTTGACCAGCCCCTATCGGAACCGCCGGGAACCGGGGTACCGGGTGTACCTCGCGCTCCGGCTCCCGCTCGAGGAGAACGACAAGTCATGCGGGGCGGCCCACCGCCGCCAAGCAATCGACCGCCCCGCTGCCGCCCAGTCAAAGGAGGCATAACCATCATGACACTGACCGAACTCGTCGCGGAGATCGAAGGCCGTATGGACGGCCCGCACGCAGACGAGGACACCACTGCTGCCGCATGGCTGGCGGCTGAGGCGATCCGCTACCTGAACTACGCAAGCGGCTCGCATTCCGCGACGGGACTGGAGTTCCCGTCCACCGTCTACACGATCGCGGGCGGACTGTCGGCCGCCGCTTACCGGATGCAGCAGTTGTTTGAACAACTCGCCCGATACCTGGCGGATCAGGACGCAGCGGGGCTGGTCGGCACCGATGATGGCACCCCCACCCACCGGACCGTCGCAGCCGCCAAGGGGCGCCTGAACACGGCCGTCAAGCTGGCCGCCGGACTCGACCACGAGCTCGCTCAGCTGCAGAACACCCTCGCCATCCTGAACGGCAGAGGCCCGAACCGCGCCGGGACGGCGACGGTCTCATGAGCGCCACGATCGTCACCGAGACCCGCGGCTTGCCCGGCACCGTGGCCTCGGCGGCCGCCGCCCGCCACTTCATCCGCCAAGCCCTGTCGTCCGTCCGCTGCCCGGACAGCTCCGACGCCGAACTGTGCGTCTCAGAGCTGGTCGCGAACTCAGCAGAGCATTCCCTGTCATCCGGCCCGAACGGCACGATCCTGGTTCGCGTCGATGCCTGGCCAGGGGGCGCCCGGGTGGAGGTCCGCGACGCAGGCCCCCGAACGAACGCGGGGATTCCCGCCATGCCCGAGTCTCAGCCACCGCTGGACGCCGAGTCGGCGCGCGGCTTGTGGCTCGTGGGCCAGGTCGCCGACACGTTCGGCTTCACACCGGGCGTCGCCTGGTGCCAGTTCTCCTGGCCAGGCGGGACAGGCGTCCCCGTGCTCCCACCGGTCGCCGTCATCCCGGCCCGGCTATCGCCCGACTGCGAGCACCTGAGGGAGATGCGATGACGACGACGGCCACCACGGCCTACCAAGCCGCGCCCGCCGTCCCGCCGTCGCGGCGTGCTGAGCAGCGCGAGGATGCGCGGCTGCGCGCCGAGCTCGAGCTCGCCCGCGAGGCGGCGCGGGCCGAGCAGCGGCGGCTTGACGAGCGGACATGGGCCGAGGAGCGCCGCCAGGCTCGCGCGGACAGGGACGCCCGCAGGACGGCGGCCCGCGCCGGGCGCGCAGTGCGGAACCAGAACCGCCGAGCATGGCTGCGCGAGCACGCGGTGGACCTGCTGTTCATCCCGGTGATCGGCGTCCCCGGCGCCCTGGCCTGGGATGCGATGGCCGCCTACGGCGCCGCGACGTGGGGGCCGCTCGGCATCGCGCTGCCCCTGTTCTCCGAGGGGGCGATGTGGGCGTTCGACGCCGCCGTCGCGATCCGCCGCCGCCGTAACCCGGACAAGCCGGTATGGCACCTGCAGCTCGGCATCGTGATCTTCGCCGCCTACGGAGCAGCGCTGAACTTCCTGCACGGCATGGCGCCGGCGACATCGCACCACGGCCTGGTGGTCGCGGTGTCGATGGCGCTGGTGTCGGTCGCGGGCGTGACCGCCCACCAGCTGGTGATCTCCGGGCCGCGCCGGTCCCGCGCCGAGCGTGAGCTCGACCGGTTCCGCCGGGAAGCCGAGCGCCGCCAGGCCGCCGCGCGGAAGGCGGCCGCCCGCATGGCGCTGGTCGAGATCGACGAGGAAGGGCACGCGGACCTGGTCTACGAGCCGGGCACCTACCAGCTCACCCGCAACCTCATCGGGGCCCGCCGCCTGGCCGCCCCCAAGGGCCGCCCGGCGCTGGCCCCGAGGCCTGCGCCCGCGCAGCCCGCCCGCCTTCCCGCAGACTGGTCCGCAGCCTTTGCGGGCCAGCCCGCAGCGGCTGCGAACGGCCCCGCAAGCACGGAGCCGGGTGAGCGGAACGCGCCCGCAGGGCATGCGGGCTTCCCGACCTCAACCTCAGCCGCAAGGCATCCAAGTCCGACGTCGCCGCCACGCGTGCCGCCGGGCCAAGCCACCGTGTCAACAGCGACGCCCGTGACCAGATGGCTGCCATCATCACCCGCTGGGTCACCGCTCCAGACCGATACACCGAGGTCGCCGAAACGCTGGCCAGCATCGTGTCCGGCTACGCCGACCAGCACGGCCCCGGCGGCTGGCGCGCGATCGCCGACCAATGGCTCCAATCGCCAACCTTCGGCGGCTCGGGTTTCCGGGCCTGCTACCGACTCTTCTACTCCAGGTCCGAGCACTACAGTCCCGACTGGGGCTGACCAACCCGTCAGAGGCCCACGGTCGGCTCTCGCTTGCCCTTCGCGTTTGCGCGCCACGCCGTGCGCTGAGTCGATTAACCAGAACCCTGCTCGACCTGCGCCCATCGCTCCACTAGTACACACGAATCAGCCGCATGTCCTTCGAGTTGCGAGCCTTGATCTGGGAGTTGACGCCTGCGATGGCCGTTTTCACTGCCGGACGGAAGAGGTTTTTCTCCCTGGGATAGCAGATCTCACGGATCACGGCGGCGAGAGCCGTGACACTGTCGCACCCCTGGGTTTCCTGGTCTTTGTCGTCTTCGCCCGCGGCGCGGTCAAGCCCCACAATCAGGCCGCGGGTCTCCGCTGAACTCTTGATCAGCGGGGCCAGCTTCGGCGTGCGACACGCGTCGATGAGCAGCATGCTCTTGGCGCCGATGTATTCGATGTCGTTTGCCTTCAGAAGGGTTCTGGCGTGGTTGGAACCGCAGAAGCCGAGACCGTAATCGCCAAGGTACCCGTGCGCGGAGATGACCGTGATACGGCTGGACTTCTCAAGCTCAGCTCTCATCGCCTTGCCCGTGTTCACGTCTCCTGGCCGATACACGGATATCGGCGTCCTTCCCCAGCGGGAGAGCCATATCTCGTTAGCGAGTGCGCACAGGAAGCGCCTGCTGGCCTTGAAATCCGCAAATCCGAGGAGTCGTATGTCGTAGAAATCGTCGGCCACATGGAAACGCTAGCCTACTCGGCACGGTCGCTTTGAGAGCTTAGATCGACGTGGATGCGTCGGCTTACAGTGGCGCGACCGTGCTGGACTCTCACCAGCTTCCTGGCGCCGTCACGCAGCAGCGACGCTATCTACGCCCGTCGGACCAGCCAACTAGCGAAAGGGAAGGCCAATCCCTGCGCCAGCCCGGGTGGGCCTTCCCCCAGCCGGGGGACTCCGCTATGTGCGCGATGCCGCTGCGGCGGGCGGTCAGCATGAGTGGTGACGGTAAAGATGCCTAAATGTGCTGGGATCTCAGAACTGAACGGTGTCTATGCTGTTTCGTAAACTCTGGTGACGGCATCAGCGGCGGGGCCGGGGCGGGGAGGACAACGGGATGCCTTCTTCTTGGCGGCGGGGCGACCGCCCGCTGCAAAGCGTGTCCAACAGCATCATCTACGGCGACGTAATCCAGGTGATCGGCGACGGCACGGTCCCGGCGCAGCGCGGCCGCTACTTCACCGCCCCGCGCCTAAGCCCGTCGGTCGTGAACCGCCCCGGAGCCACCGCGACGGTCGCCAGCGCGCTGGCCGACGCCGCGCCGGGCACGGTCATCGCGCTAGCTGGCAACGGCGGGCTGGGAAAGACGACCCTGGCCGCCGCGGTCTGCCATCACGACGCCGTCGCGGCCCGCTTCGCGGGCGGGGTGCTCTGGGTGCGCCTTGGCCAACAACGGTCAGGCTCGGCCCTCGCTGACGTGATCAACGCCGTGAGCTTCGAGGTCACCGGCAAGAAGCCCGAGATCACCGATCCGGAGCAGGCCGGCCAGCACCTGGGCGGCGTGATCGCGGAGGACACCCTCTTCGTCCTCGACGACGTGTGGTCGAGCGAGCAGATCTCACCCTTCACGTTCGCGTCTTCCGCCACCCTCCTGGTCACTACCCGCAACGTCATGGCTCTGCCGAACGGGGCGGCGATCCTGCGCGCCGAGCCGATGACCGACGGCGAGGCGACGGCGGTGCTCTCCCCGGGCATCGATGCGGCCGATCCGCGGCTGCTGGCCGAGCTGGCCGAGCGGTGCGGCGGCTTGCCGTTGCTGCTCGCACTGGTCGGCCGGGCTATCGAGGGGTATGTGAGGCATGGCGCCTCCTTCGCGGAGGCGGCCGCCAAGGCGCGGGAGCAGCTGCGTGACGAGGGCGCGGTTGCGTTTGACCAAACCGCCGACCGGGCCAGCAAGCACGTCGCGGCGATGATCACCTCGAGCCTGGCTTTCCTCGAGCAGGAGTACGGGCCGGAAACCAGTCGCTGGTACCAGGAGCTCGGCATCTTCCCCGACGGCACCGACGTGCCGGTGTCGGTGCTGGCCCGGTACTGGTCGTCGGCGCCGTCCGCCGCCGCGCTCTCCGCCCGGGAGGCCGAGCGCCTGTGCCTGCTCTTCGTGCAGCATTCGCTCTTCGAGGAGTACAGCGTCTCCGCCGGGACGATCCGCCTGCACGACGTCGCGCTGAGCTACCTGCGCCAGAGGATGCGCCCCGCCCAGCTCCGCGGCCTGAATGAGCGCCTGCTCCGGTCGCACCTGGCCAGTCCGGCGGACGATCTGGCCGGCGCCGACTGGGCGGCCGCCGCCGGTCGGGAAGGTTACCTGTGGCAGTACCTCGGCCATCACATGCTGCTGGCGGGGCACCAGAACGACTGGGCCGCTGTCGCGGCCGGCCCGCGCTGGGTCATCGCCAAGCTGTCGGCCTCCGGGCCGGTCGCACTGCATGCGGACCTGGAGGGGCTAACGGGCGGCGATGCCGCGCTGCTGCGCCGGGCGATCGTCCAGTCGAGCCACCTGCTGGGCGAGGCAGGGCTGCGCGAGTCCCTCGCCGCGACCCTGATCAGCCGCTTCCCCCCGACCGAGGAGTATCGGGCCCTCGGCGCCGGGATCGCTGAGAACATCACCGGGCACTGGCTGCAGCCGGTCTGGCCGCTGCCTGACCGCCCCACGGCGGAACTGCGGGCTGTCCTGGCACCTGCTGACCCCCGCAGGGTCCACCCGATGGTCAACCACGCCTCCGGCGCGTGGGTGTCGCAGGGTACTGACCGCTACGGCCTGCCGAAGACCCAGGTGGTGGCGGCCGACTCCGCCGGCCGACGGGTGTCGTCCCTGGGGACCGCGGCCGACTCTTGGTTCGTCGATGTCTGGGATATCGCCGAGGGGCGGCTGCTTGAGACGCGGGACGATTTCCTCGGCGCCGCCGAGCCCAACTTGTTCACGGTCGCCGGGCAGTGGGTCGCCGTCGCCCACGAGGACACCGTCAGGCTGTGGGACACCGAAAGCCAGACGGCCGGGCCGACACTTACCCTCCCGCCTGGCAAGTGGTCGTCGGTTGCCATGGACCCGCAACTGGGCTGGTTCATCGCGGGCGGACCGGAGGGCCTGTCGGTGCTCGACCGGGTCGACGGAACCGGCACCTGGCAGGCCCTCCAGCTCGATGGCGCCGTGGTCCAGTGCGCGGCCAGCCCTTCAGGGGCGTGGTGCGCCGCAGTCACGCAGGAATCCGGCCTGTGGATCTGGGACCGCAGGTCTGGCCGCGTCGAACCGGTCGCGCGCCTGGCGGACGACTTCACGGTCAAGGCGGTCAGTCCTGCGGCGGACTGGCTTGTCGCGACCGGGCCCGGCGGCGACCACGTTGAACTCATCGACCGGCGCGACGGTGGCCGCCTGTCGGCGATCGACGGTTCACTCGGCTGGGTCAGCGCCGTCCAGGTCAGCGCGCGCGGAGACAGGCTCGTCACCATTCAGGACCAGAACCGCATTACGGCTGTGTGGGATGTGCGCGACCCTCGGTCACCCCGCCTCATCAGCACCCACTCACCGCACGACGACCAGGTCACCATGGCGCGCCTGAGTCACCGCGGCGACCTGCTGCTCATCGGTTACCAGGGCGGTCAGTCCTACGTCGTTGACCTGACCGGGGGAAACCCCCCTGTCCTGCTTGGCGGCGACACCCGGCCGACCGTGACCGGGTTGTTCGGCCCGAACGACGACTGGATCATCACCGCGCACTTCCTGAAGCCCGAGCTCCGCGTCTTCGAGGGCTTCGCAGCGCCGTTCGCACCGGACGCCGCCGATGCCGCGACCCAGTCGCTCCTGCGCGAGCTGTCGCCCTTTCCCCTGCAGGCGGCCCGGGGACTACTGCTCATGGACCCCGGCACCTGGGACGGCGCGCGCTCGACCGCCGGCGAGAACGCAGCGATCAGCCACCAGATCACCGGGCGCCATTCCGATTTCCTGGTGACGGGCGGCCAGATGACGCTCAGCTGGGACCTGCTATCCGGAGCGGCGAATCACGTCTCTTCCATGGACCACGATGGCCCGGCGGTCTTCGAGCCCGAGGGACAGGCCGCGCGTGCCGCGTCCAGGTTCTCACACGGGATTGACTCCACCACGGATGACCAGATGGATGAGGTCGTGGTCTGGAGCCCAGCCGACGGCCGCCTCCTTGACCGGTTCTCTGTTCCCGGCGACAGTGTCATCAGCGGCAAGCCGGTGGCCGTCGGCGTCGCGAGCGGGGCGACGTGGGTGGCCATCGCTGGTGACGGGAAGAGCCTGGTCTTCTGGGATGCGCGTTCGGGGCGGTACCTGCACACGGTTTCGCCGCTGGCCGCGTCGCCCGAGACGGTGGCGGTGACCCCCGACGGAATCCATTTGCTGGCCGGCGATGAGGCCGGGGACTTGCACGTCATCGACGCGGTCGGGGGAGACGTCCGCCGGATCCGGGTCCTCGAGGGCGCCGGCATCCGGTCAGTCCGGCTGGCGGGCCGCGCGACGGTGGCCGTCGGGGACGGAGCGGGCCGCCTCCACCTGCTGGACCTGAAAAAGCAGGTGGTGACCGCGACCTTCCCGCTTGGCGACGGATCGATCGTCGTCGCCGACGTCGCCGATGACGGCAGCCTGCTCATTTCCCGGCGAGAGCACGAACTCCCGGTGGGGTGGATCCGGGAGATTGTGCTCGTCCACCGGGAGCGCGGCGAGGTCGCGCGGTGGCAGTCAGACGGCCAGTGGTCAGGCGCGCTCAGCGCGGACGGGACGCTCGTGGCCCGGGTGATACCGCACGTGGTCGGGCCGGCCCGGCTTGAGGTCTACCGCACCGGCACCGGGGAGCTCATCGCCGAGCTCAGCGTGGAGGGAGCCATCTCGCGGTGCGGCTGGATCGGGACGAGCCGCGATCTGTGCCTCGTCGGCGAGCGCGGCATCTACCTGCTCACGCTGCGAGCGCCGGGTGAGGCCCGGCAGGCCAGCCTGCCGCCGGCGGCCCGGCCGTCCGGGCTGGCCTCGCCCCGCGTTCTCGCCGAGACCGCGCTCGCGGTGGCCGGCATGAACAACGGGCGAAAGGCTCCGTACTACGCCCTCCTGGCGGTGCGCGCGGCCGAGTCCACCGAAGACCCCGCTGTGATCGCGGAAGCATGCCTCGCCGCGGGCACCTGCTTTCGCTGGACCAGTCGGGGTGCCGAGGCGGAATCGTATTTTCATCGCGCCGCCGCGACCGCGCCAGAAGGATCCGCCTGCTTGATCACCGCCAGCTTGCGGCTGTCCGCCGTGGCTGCCGATGTCGGTCGGATAGCCGAGGCGCGTGAGTTCGCCCAGACGGCATGGGATGCGAGCCGCCAGGCCGGCCTGACGCAGCTAGCGGGCATCAGCACGCGCGCCCTCGCGCGGGCCGCGCATGCACTCGGGGACGTGGACGGCGCTACCGAACTCCTGCGGCGTGGCGCGCAGGAGTTGCGCGGCGAAGGGGCGCTGCAGCAGGCGTCCGCCTGCCAGAAGCTGCGCATCGAGTTCCTGCGCGACCGTACGCTGCGCGGCGGCGCGGTTGAGGTCGAGCAGCTAGGCCGACTCGCCGACGACTATGCCAGGCTCGGCGACTACGAAGAGGTTCGCTGGGCACTGGACCTCGCCGCCGAGATCAGCGCGCAGCGCGGCGAGGTGGTCGCGGCGGCGGCGTTCCTGGTTCGCTGCCACTCGTTCGAAACGGACATCGGCGTCCTCGAATCAGAAAACAGAACCCCGAGCTCGCGACGGCTCGCCGACCTGGTTAAGACGGGGGCGCCGTACGTCATCGCGGTGGCCCGCGCGTCCTGGGACCAAGCCGCCCTCAGTACCCTGCTGAAGGCCTACGCCGTGATGGCTTCCGAGCAGGGGCGCGCCACCACAGCGGTCGCGGCGCGCTGGGAAGTACTGGCCCTGGACGAGGACGTGGCGGATCCGCTCGTCAAGGCCGAGAACCTCGCCGAACTCGGCTTCGCCCTGCAGCAGGCGGGTCAGCACGCCGAAGCCGTTACCGCGCTGCGCGGCGCGTACAGCGGCTACCTCGAACACGGCCAGCCCTGGCCCGCGGGGTGGTCGGCCAGGCGCCTGGCGGCCAGCTACCAGGAGCTGGACCGGGGCGGCGACGCTGCTGCCGCCCTGGAGGACGGGGTTAAGGCATATGAACTCGTCCGGGAGTGGGACGGGGAGCAACTGGGCCACACGCTGATGGAACTGGCACAGCAGTACGGAGCGCTGGGCCGCCACGCGGACGAGATCACGGCACTCGCGCGCGCCACGTCTGTCTGGGCGAAGGGCCTCGATCACCTAATGATGCCTTTGATGGGGACGCATGAAGAGGAGTATCAGGGCAACCTGCTCGACGTGCTCCGCCTCCGCGCCGCCGCGGAGGAGGCCAACGGATCGGGCGCGAACGCGGAGCGAATCCTGCAGGGGATCAACGAGGGGCTGACGTCCGGGAGGTTCGGCAGCCTCGACAAGGTGCTAGACCGGTGGATCCAGAGCAATATCGACCTGGTCGAGTTCTACGAGCGCGCGTCGCGGCACGACGATGCGGCGCGTTACAGCGAGCTGGCGCTGGCCCGGCTCGACCAGTCGGAGAACAGTGAGAACCGGCGGTTCCTGCTCTGGAAGGACGGCTGGAACCGGTACCAGCTCGGTGATTACGCCGGCGCGGCCCCTCCACTGCGTGAGGCCTGCCGGCTATACCTCGCGGCCAGCGAGACCCAAGACGCCATCAAGATTCACCGGCTGCTGGCCTCCGTCCTGCAAGCAGGCCGCCGCCACCGGGAGGCGGCCCAGGTATACCGGACGATCGAGGTCCTCTACGAGGGGCTCGACGAGCCTATAGAGGCGGCCCGGGCGAGGGGCGCAGCCATCGCGCTGCGCATGAGCGGGAAAGTCCGGCGGGAGCGCGACTTCTGATCAGTCGCGGCGGGCCTGCTGCTCCTGAGTCAGATCGCCGCCCACCTCCGAGCCGGTGACGGCCTGCTCGCCGGGACCGGCCCGCGACTGGCGGACCGACCCGTGTACTGTCGTCCGCACGACACGCTGGGCATCAGCCGATTCGGGGGCAACCGTCAGCCAGGCCTGCAGGCCGCCGCCGACCACGACGAGCACTGCCGTAGCCGCCCACCAGGCGAGCGCCCAGTGCTGGGCCAGCATCCCAGTCGCGACGTTCACCACGGCCGCGAGCGCCACCGTCCCCGCTGCCGCCCAGGCGCGCTTGGCCTTGATGCTCATGAAAGCCCATTCGTCGACGTCGCCACTAAACAGGTAGTTTATTACGCGCCCACGCAGGCCAGGCCGCCCCCACGCGGCACTCCTACGACTGTGCCGACTGCCGCCGGGCCGACTAGAAACCGCCACCTTGTCGCGCTACTGGCGTCGACTGTGCTCAGCGACGTCGTATGCACTGTGACGCGACGATCGCGGGCCTTCGGCCCCCCGCTAGCGCACCAACCCGAAACTTGAGAGCCCAGAGTTGCGCGGAAGCGGGAACTTGACCACGTATTCGCCACAGCCACCTGCACTGACCCGCCACCGGCTGCATGCAACCGCATAGGCCGGCCGTCGGTGCAGTACCCTGACCCCGCTGTAACCGCAGGTCAACAGCACCTTTTTCGACTGCATTCGAGTGGGGCGGGTGGGGCTCGAACCCACGACCGGCAGATTATGAGTCCGCTGCTCTGACCTGCTGAGCTACCGCCCCATGCCAGCCGCAAGAGTACCGCAACATGGCGGTTTCGGCGCGGAGGCTGTCCCGGGTGCCTGGAAGCCCGTCTCACTGGGGGCTTCCGCGTTAACCGGGCGGGGCCTGGCAGGGCCCCGCCTCCGTTCGTCCGGTCCGATGGCGTCTCCTCCACCGGATGCCCGCCGGGGAGCGGCGGGCAGGACCACCCGGTTTGCCTAGTACCGGCCGGCCGTCTGCATCGACATCGCGTGCTCGACCAGGGTCACCAGCGTGGCCTTGGTCGACTCGCGGTTCCGCGCGTCGCACGGGATGATCGGCACGGTCGACGGGATCGCGAGCGCTTCGCGCACGTCGTTGGAGCGGTGCGGGAACTGGCCGTGGAACCCGTTGATACCGATGACGAACGGCAGGCCGCTCGCCTCGAAGTAGTCCACCGCCGGGAAGGAGTCGGCCAGCCGCCTGGTGTCGACGAGGACCACCGCGCCGATCGCGCCCTGGATCAGGTCGTCCCACATGAACCAGAACCGGTGCTGTCCGGGCGTGCCGAACATGTAGAGCACCAGGTCCTTCTCCAGCGTGATCCGGCCGAAGTCCATCGCCACCGTGGTGGTGTTCTTGTCGGGAACATGCGAGAGGTCGTCCACGTCGGTGGACGCGACGGTCATGACCGCCTCGGTGGTCAGCGGGGTGATCTCCGACACCGACCCGACGAACGTCGTCTTCCCCACGCCAAAGCCACCAGCAACGACGATCTTCACCGACGTCATCGCCGAAGCGTCGCCACCTCCGCCCGGGCGGGCGACGCTAGATCTTACGGAGTCCACTTAGCACCCTTTCGAGCAGGTTAAGGTCGGGACGCCCCTCTGAGTCGTCACGCTGGTGAATGCGTACGAGGCCGTCCGCGCTCATGTCCGCGACCAGGATCCGAGCGACACCGAGGGGCATCCTGAGCACTGCGGAGATCTCTGCGACAGAACGCCAGTCAAGGCAGAACTGAAGGATCGCCTGGCACTCGGGGGCCAGGACGGACAGATCGCGCGGCTCATAGACGGTCGCGCTTACCAAGGCCTCAAGCGCGAGCTTGTACCTCGGCTGCGTCCGGCCGCCCGTTACGGTGTACGGACGGACGAGCCGGGTTGAGCCGCTCTCCTCCTCGGCCGGAAACTGCGGCTGCTGCCCGGGGGGGAATGTCTGGCGCTGCGGCGGCGGCTCGTCCCATGGGCCGGCCCGGTTAGGACCCTGCCACGTGGGCGAACCGCGGTCGTCACCGCCGCGGCCGAGCCCCGCCACCGCATCCCCCAGAGATGGAGCCACTTGTGCCCATCATCGCCTTCCGTCTCCTGGCATCGCGCCTTGCATGATCCCGCCACGCGCGGCGGGGGTGAGCACACGGCCCGCCCGCTCGACGAGCAGCGTCATCTCGTAAGCGACAAGTCCCAGGTCACAGGTGGATGCCGCGAGCACCGCGAGGCTGGCGCCATTGCTGATCGCCATGATGACCAGCACACCGCGCTGCATCTCCACGACGGTCTGCACAACCGCGCCACCTTCGAAGACCCGGGAAGCACCCTGGGTAAGGCTGGTCAGGCCCGACGTGACCGCAGCGAGTTGATCCGCGCGCTCCTGCGGGAATCCCGCGGAGAAAGCGAGCGGCAGTCCGTCCGAGGAGACGACGACCGCATGGGCCACGTCCGGGACTCGCTCCACGAAGTTCGTGATCAGCCAGCTGAGGTCCTGGACCGGGCGTCCTGGCGTGCTCACGCGCGCTCCTCTCCTCGCCCGTGCATACAGGCTCCTCCTCTAGTTCCGATGGCTCTATCCGTGGCTCTCATGCGTCGTATGGCTCCTCGATCTCGGGTGCGGCGGCACGCGCTTCGCGAACACCGCGCTGGAAGCTCGCCATCCGGCTGCGGATCGTGTCCGCCGACCGGGCAGGCTGCGTGTCCTCCATCTCATCGGCGCCGCCGACCGAACCGGGCACGAGGTTGGCCCGGGGGACGCGCTTGGGCAGCCCGGCCGTGGTGGTTTCCGCGGCCTCCGGTGATGCCACGATACGCGCCGCACGGTACCCCTCGTCCGCCGGCGAGTTCCAGGCCTGGCCCGCAGCCGGAGCCTCGCTAGAACTCAGCGACTTGCCGCTGCGCCTGAACCAGTCCGACTCCAGCGAGTCGAAGATCGGCAACCGCTGGTCGGTCGCGACGCTGACCGCCGGGATCGTCACCTGGCCGCCGTCGGAACCGCTGAGGCCGGCTGGACTGGTCACCGGCATCGGGCCGGTCCCGGCCGATCCGCCGTCACCGCCGACCGCCGGCAGGTGAGTGGGGGCGAATTCGTCGCTGAAGGGGGCGGCGCCGAAGACCGAGCCGCCGCCGCTCGCTGGCGCACCCGGCCCGAGCGGGTGCTTGCCCGGGGTGCGCACGGGCAGCGAGCCGCCGGGCGCGTCGATGGTCGAGCTCTGACCGCCGGAACCGTTCGGCATCGCCGGAGCGGGCCTGGTGAGGCCGTTCCCGGCGCCGAAGGCGCTGAAGCCTCCGGTCTCGCTGCCGTTTCCGTTGCCGCCGTTCCCGGCCGCCGGACCGCCGCCGCTAAGGCGCGGTATCCGGGCCGCGGTCGCCGCCGCGCCGGTGAAGCCGTTCCCGCTGGCTGCCGGGACGCTCGGCAAGGTGACCGGGCCGGTGAAGCCGCTCGGCGCGACCGGCGCGACCGGCGCGGTCGGCGCGGACAGCGACGACGCCGGCCCGAAGTCGTCGGCCTCGAACTTCCGCAGCCGGCCGAGCGGCTGGCCGCTCTCCGGCGCGGCGACCGACTCCGGCAGCCAGATCAGCGCGGTGAGGCCGCCCGACTGCGCGTGCCGCAGCCGGACCCGGACCCCGTGCCTGGCCGCGAGGCGGCCGACCACGAACAGGCCCATTCGGCGGGAGACCGCGACGTCCACCACCGGCGGGTTGTCCAGGCGCCAGTTCGCGTGCGCCATCTCCTGCTCGGAGATGCCCACGCCGTTGTCCGTGATGTCGAGCAGCACGCCACCGCTGGTCAGCGGCTGCCCGGTCACGTACACCTGAGTGTCCTCGGGAGAGAACGTGGTCGCGTTCTCCACGATCTCGGCCACGAGGTGCACGATGTCGTTGACCGCCTGGCCGATGACCTGGATGCCGGGCTGCACGTTGAGCACCACGCGCTCGTACTGCTCGATTTCCGAGATCGCGGCGCGCAGCACGTCGACGAGCGGAACCGGCTGGCTCCACCGCCGGCTCGCCGCCTCGTGGCCGGCGAGGACCAGGAGGTTTTCCGAGTTGCGGCGCATGCGCGTCGCCAGGTGGTCGAGGCGGAACAGGCTGGACAGCCGGTCGGCGTCCTGCTCCGTCTGCTCCAGGTTGTCGATCAGGGACAGCTGGCGCTCAATGAGCGACTGGCTGCGGCGCGACAGGTTGACGAACATCGCGTTCAGGTTGCCGCGCAGCATGGCCTCGTCGGCGGCCAGCCGCACCGCTTCCCGGTGCACCTGGTCGAAGGCCCGCGCGACTTCACCGATCTCGTCCGTTGAGGTGACGCCGATCGGCTCGATCTCGGCGGCGGCGTCACCGCCCTCGCTCTCGCTGAGCCGGCGCACCATGTCGGGCAGCTTGCTGCCGGCCACTTCGAGGGCGTCGGCGCGCAGCTTGCGCAGCGGGCGGATCATGGACCGCGCCACGAAGGTCGTGATGAGCAGGACGATGATGAGCAGGAGCAGGGTGGCGACCGAGACGATGACCGCGTTGTGCAGCGAGTTCGATTCCAGCGAGTTGGCCTGCGCCGAGATGTCGCTGACCAGGCCGTTACTGACCTGACGCATCTGCCCGATCTGGAAGGTCTGGATCCCCAGCCAGCAGGCGGCCGGGCTCTGGCCCCCGCAGGTCTGCGGCTTGCCGATGTCCAGCAGCTGGTTCGCGCCCGCGGTGGCGACCGCGAGCTTCTCCGCGCTCTTGGCCTCGTCCACCTTCGGACCCGCGACGGTGTTGTTCAGCTGCTGCTGCTCGGTGACCGTCGCCGCCTGGTCGAAGGCGCTGGTGTCGGCTTGCTGCTGCTCGGTCGCCTGGTTGAGGTCCTGCAGGGCACTCGGCGTGAGGATCGGCTGCGGACTGGCCAGCGCCTGGTAGAGGTAGGCGCGCTGCAACGACGCGTCGTCCTCCATCCGGAGCAGCGCGTTGAGCACCGAGACGTTCGACTGCAAGGTCGCGTTGCCGGTACCGGCGGCGACGTCGTTGCTGAACGTAACGAAGGCTTGGATGACCCGGTCGTAGTTCGTGATCACCGACAGCGCCGGCGACTTCGTGGTCAGCGCCGCCTGACGGATGTACTTGAGGTCCGAGATGTTGGCAAGCACGCCGTTGCTGAGGTCGAGCACGGTCTGCGCGCGGTAACCACTGCCGTTGACGACCGCCAGCGCCTGCTGGCCGATCTGGTCGGTGACCGCGGTGGTGTTGTTCTGGTCGTTCGTCACCGCGGACTTGAGCGACGCGGATCCCGCGACGCCCGACTGGCCACCCGCCGCCACGAAGCCCGCGGTGGCGTCACGCTCGTCGGCGAGCAGGCCCGCCGCCTGGACCACGAGCGAGTTCAGGTTGGCCAGGTCCTGGACGCGCTTGAACGACGAGTAGTTGTTAACCGAGCCAACGATCTGGATCACGCCGAGGATCAACGCGGTGACGGTCGGCACGGTGATGATGGCGATGAGCCGCCATCGCACGCGCCAGTTGCTGATGGAGAACGGCGAGCCCTTGCGTCCGGCCGGCACCCCGGCGGGGACGAGCGGGCCGCCCCCGCGCGCCTGCACCGCGGGGACGGGCATGTTGGCCGGGGCCGACGGGCCGCCAAAGCTAACAGCGCCCGGGCCACTCGGGGCCTGGCTGACGGCCAGCGGTCCGCCCTGCGGAGGGCTACCGCCTCCGTTCAGCGGAACGCCGGAAGCCGGCGTCTGCTGACCACCGTTTCCGTTGGTCATCGAACGTCTACGCACTGCGCTTTACACCTCGCAGCATCAAAGGCCACCTGGACCAGCACAGGGCAACTCTTCCAGTTAGCGCTACAAATCGGGTAGGGACATATAATCATCAATCGGCAGCCCTCGACCCGGCATTCACCGGGAATCACCCTTAACTTTGGCGTACCTACCCAGGCCGCCGCAGGTGGGCTAGGCCCATATGGCCCGTCAGGCTCATGAGAGGCTACCTCTACTGGGGACGCTGTGACGTAAAAACCGGCAAGCTCCGGAAGTTGCAGGATGGTTTCGCTCCGCACGCCCAGGCCGCGGACGCGGGCGGCACTTCGAAGCGGGGAGATAGCGGTCGTCCCACCGGCAGATAGCTGCGCTCAGCGCCACTCGGGCGGTATGGTAGCTGACAACGGCTTACCGCCTTAGAGCGAGGAGATGGCGATCCTGACCTGCCAGAACTGCGGCATCGGGGTGCAGCCGGAGGATCTGATCTGCTTCCGGTGTGGTGCCAACCTGCCGCACGCCCCGTACCCAGACGACGACATCCCGTCGCCGACGGTGTCGCAGCAGTACATACGGCCGGGCGACAACCGGGCGATGATCTGCCCGCACTGCGGCACGCCCGTGCAGGATCCCGCCGACGTCGTCTGCCTCCAGTGCCGGCAGCCCCTGCCCGGGGCGCGGCGCCGTCCGTCCCTGGTCGTGCTGCGGATCTCGTTCCCCACGGGGAACGTCGACGTCCCGGCGGGGACCTCGGTCATCCTCGGCAGGGACCCGGCGCAGTCCCTGGTCGCCGCCGCGTTCGGCCAGTACGACAACGTGTCGCGGCGGCACGCGACGGTCATGGTCGATGACGGCGGCCGGGCGTCGATCCGCGACGAGGGATCCACCAACGGGACCTTCGTCAACGGTGAGCGCGTGCACCCGGGCAGCGACGTCCGGCTCGTCGACGGCGATCAGATCCGGCTCGCAGCGGACGTGACCGGTGACGTCTCACTCCCCCGAGGAGAGCCAGACCCGGCTAGCCTGAGCCGCAACGGCTTCGTCTAACCGCCCCGCCCTGCGCATGCCTTCTCGGCAGGGACCCCGGGGAAGGGGCGTCCCCCGGGCAAGAGCAGCCCGATAGCATCGCCTTCCCGTCGGGCAGGTTCCCGGGGCACAAGAACGGATTAGCTAGATGTCGTCTGCGTCAGGACCGCCCTACCCGCACGAGGGGTATCCCCCGGTGAGGCCCGCTGCGCCCGCCCCGATGCCTGCCCCGACGCCCCGTTCGCTGCCCGCCGGAGCGGTCAGCGACGAGGCCAGTGCCGATGCCGGCTGGCCCGGGCCGCCTTCGGGTGCGGGCGGGCCTGGCGGCTATGTTCCGCCAGGCGGGTACCCGGGAGCCGCGGGCGGATACCGCGGAGTCACGGCGGGCCCGGGCGGGTACCCAGGGCCGGCTAGCGGCCCGGGCGGGTACCCGGGGGTCCCGGGCGGGCCTGGCGGTCAGGACGGGCGCCGGCCGGCCGACGGCTTCCGCCAGGACGGCTACCCCGGCGCGGCCGGCGGCTACCCCAGTCCCGGTTACCCCAGTCCCACCAGCGGTTACCCCGACGGTGGCGGCGGAACATGGGCACCGGGACCTTATCGTCCGCAGCCTCCCGGCCCAGATCCGCGATCAGGCGGGGTTGTGCCCGGCGGGTACGGCGCGAACGGGTTGTCCGCACCGGGCGGATACCCGCCCGCGGGCAGCGGATATCCGGGCAACCCAGCCCATGATCCACGTGGCGGGTACGCGCCCCCTCAGCAGCCTGGATTCTTCACCGGCCAGAGCGGGCCAGAACCGCAGGGCGGGTTCACCTCCCGTGGAGGCTACGAGCCGTCCGCGGGCA
>Ga0265340_10000749_pt1 | contig 18461 bp, 19 predicted proteins | sample 4CB225metaG_FD_202082 | JGI IMG/M metagenome (GOLD analysis project Ga0265340, IMG submission 202082) | Rhizosphere microbial communities from Carex aquatilis grown in University of Washington, Seatle, WA, United States - 4-CB2-25 metaG | ecosystem: Host-associated > Plants > Roots >...
CGCCCCTAGATAAACCCAGGTCGCAGCAGCGACTTTCGCTGCGGCGTGGCAAGCAATCCAACCGCCAGCGCCACCAGAAAGAAGGCAATCATGTATTTCGTTTCGAGGCTGAAGCCCGCGATGACGCCGAAAGCGAGCCACCAGCGTTCGTCGCCGGTCTGTTCAAGGCGCACCATCACCCAGACGAGTCCGAGCCAGGTTAACGCCTGGAACATATCCGTGAAGAACAGGACGCCGAGGATCAGGAAGATCGGTGCGAGCAGTACGCAAAGGCCCGCCAACCATTGCGCGAACCGCCCGCCGCCGATGAGCCGCACGAATTCCGCCGTGAGCGCCACCGTGGCCGTCATCGCCAGCGCAGGCAGTATGCGGAACGCCCAGAGGTTGTCCCCGGTGAGGGCGTGCGTCCAGGAGGCCAGTAAAGGAACGATGGGCGGCTGGTCGACATAGCCCCAGGCCGGGTGGTCGCCGCAGATGATGAAATAGAGCTCGTCCCGGAAAAAACCGTAATGGCCGTTGGCGAGCGCGTGCAGCGCGAGACTGGCTAGTGCCAGGAGCAGGGACGCCCTCGTCCAATCGAGTTTATGCCCCGATACCGTCATGTCTCCTCCGCGGCACCCTGAAGCGCATAGTTTGTCTGCTTCATTGAGGTCTGCCTGGCGCCCGAAGTCAGCTGTCGTCGAGGCTCAACAGGTTTCCGTCGGGGTCCTTGAACCAGGCGATATGCGCGTCGCCCGCCGTCCAAATGCCCAGTTCGTCCTGCTCCAGGAATCCATAGCGCTCGAATACGATCCCCTTGGCGGTTAACTCCTTCACGGCGGCGGCGACGTCAGGCACTTTCCAGCCGAGCACGGTGAAGGGCTGGGGCGTGAACTCCTTCACCGGCGAGATCCGCAGCCGCGTGCCTTTCGCGTCGAACACCACGGCGTAATCGTCTTCGGATATCAGCGTGAGGCCGAGCGTCTCGCCGTAGAAGGCCTTGGCCGTCGCGCGGTCGCGCGTGCACAGGAAGGTGACGATTTTTGCCGTAGCCGGAATGCTCATGCGAGGAATATGCATGAGGAAGCCCGATGCGGCTATCCATGACCTTGCGGAAGCCCCGCCCGGCCCCATCTCTTCCTAGGGCGGCCCGGCACCGGTAGAGTCCGGTGCAAGGTCTTCCCCTCCCCCCGGGGGGGCGGTGGAGAGAATCGAGGTTCAATTCATAGTGGGTGACGGCCTTGGCAGGACTATATTTTGAAGAGTTCAGCGTCGGCCAGAAATTCGCCCACGCGCTGCGCCGCACGGTGACGGAAGCCGACAACGTGTTGTTCAGCGCCATGACCCACAACCCAGCGCCGCTGCATCTCGACGAAGAATATATGAAGGGCACCGAATTCGGCGCCCGGCTGGTCAATTCGCTGTTCACGCTGGGGCTGATGGTCGGCATCTCGGTGCAGGAGACGACGCTGGGCACCACCGTAGCCAATCTCGGGATGGACGAGGTGCGCTTTCCCAAGCCGGTCTTCCACGGCGACACGCTGCATATCGAAAGCGAAGTGCTGGAGCTGCGCGAAAGCAAGTCGCGCCCCGTCAATGGTATCGTCGTCTTCGCCCACTGCGCCATCAATCAGAAGGGCGAGCTCGTGGCGAGCTGCAAGCGCACGGCGCTGATGCTGAAGAAACCTAAATGATCCTGCGCTCGCTCCTCTTCGTCCCCGCCGACAGCGAGAAGAAACTGGCCAAGGCGCGCGCCGTGCCCGCCGATGCGCTGATCCTCGATCTCGAGGATTCGGTGGCGCCGGACAACCGTGCCAAGGCGCGGGCGCTTGTGTGTGAGTTCCTGAAGGAAAAGTCCGCACAGTCGATCTTTGTGCGGATCAATCCGGTCGGCAGTGCGGATTATAAGGCGGACCTTGCTGAGATTGCCGCCGTCGCGGGTCTCGTCGTGCCCAAACCGGATTCGCCCGACGCCCTGCGCGCGCTGGATCGCGCCCTGACGCAGATCGAGAACGCGCACGGGCTGGCTCCGGGCGGCATAAAGCTCATCCCCATCGCCACCGAAACGCCTGCCGCTGTTTTGAGCTTGATGGACTATCGCAATCCGCCGCCACGACTTGCGGCACTGACTTGGGGTGCGGAGGACCTTTCCGCCGCGCTCGGCGCCGCGACCAACCGCGATGCGGACGGCGAATTCGCCTTCACCTACAAAATGGTCCGTTCGCTGGCGTTGATCGCGGCGAAGGCGGCAGGTGTTGAGGCTATCGAAACGGTCCACGCAGATATGCGCGATGCCAAAGGCCTTGAGCGCGTCGCCCGCACGGCGCGGCGCGATGGATTTTCCGGCATGCTCGCCATCCATCCCGATCAGGTTGAGATCATCAATGCCGCCTTCACGCCGTCGCCCGAAGATGTAGCGGAGGCCGGCCGCATCGTCGCCGTGTTCGCCGGCGGGGCGGGCGTCACCAGCCTCGACGGCAATATGCTCGATGCGCCCCATCTCAAACGGGCTGAGAACATCTTGGCGCTGGCCGAATCCCTAAAGCGCAAATGAAAAAAGGGAGAGCATTCGATGGCCCTCCCTTTTCTTCCCCGACATCCCCATTTGCCCCACAAGAGGATGTCCTTCGCGACGCGCGGTGTTCAGTTTCCCGTCGAATAATGGATGATCTGAGCGCTGTTGCCGATGGCCTGCGAGGCGACGCTGACACTGCCGCCGACATTGGAAACGGTCGCGGTGGTCATCGCGTTGACGCTGGCGTGATTGATCTGGAGATTGTTGACCGGCATGTTGTTGGCATTCGAGTCCGCTTCCAGCGTATTGCCGGCGGCCAGATTGGAGACGCTGAGATTGCCGCCGATGCCGTCCGCGTAGACATACGTGCCGGACGTGGGATCGACCGCGTCGCATTGCTGGGTGTTGTTGACCTTGGTGATGTTCGGATCGGTCGAGACGCCGGCCGAGTTGCAGACCGCCTGGCCCTGGATCGCGACGTTGCCGCCGACATTGGTTACCGACGCGCCGAGGTCGGAGCTGATGTCCACGCTCGAAACGTATTGATTGTTGGTCACCGAGGTGTCGTTCATGGTCGTGACGTCGAGCGTATTTCCCGCCGCCACCGACTGCACGCCGACGTCCTGGCCGACGCTGTCGATCGTCGTATGCAGCGAAGAGTCCGCGGTGTGCAGCGCTATCTGACCATTGAGAATCTGGCTGCCCGGCTGACTATTGGAGTCCCCCGCGAAGGCCGGTGTCAGCACCAGCATCGCTAGCGCCGTACCAGCGATAAGGCTCTTGGCGAGACGTATCATTGTTCTTCTCCTCGTTCATGGCGGTCATGTTGGGTTTGGCTTGCGCCGGTTCGGGCATCGGTCTGCGGTCGCTGGCGTCGCTCAGCGGGTCGTTGCTGGTGTCGATATTCGCGGCGCACCCCGTCTGCGGCGCGCGGTAGAGACGCGACATCATCTCCACCACGGCGCGTTCGATGACTGAGCGCACCGCAAGCTGGATGGGCTCCAGTGCGCTGTCCCCGACGCTTGCGTCGAAGAAGTTCTGGCCCAGGAAATCGAACACGCCGGCCGAGATCTGCCGGCCGATGATCTGCTTCTGATAGGAAATCACATCGACCACTTCGAGCGTGGTGGTGTCCACTAGGCGAAGGTCGAGCCCGACATTCATCACATACATCGAGCCGCCGATCGTGCCCTTGACGCCGCTGCTGGCGGTGCCGCCGCCGTCGGCGTTAGCGCCTTCGGAGCGGATGTTGAAGTTCAGTTCGGTGATGCCGCCGACCAGATAATAGTCCGAGCCCGTAATCGAGCCGGCCATGATCTTGCGGAAGTCGCCTTGGGCCTGCGGTTGGTCGGCGCCGATCAGCTTGTTGTTGGCGTATTTGAGTTCCATCTCGGCGACCGAGGTGTCGAAGCGTTCGACCAGCGGCACGCCGGCCTTGGACAGCGCGCTCATCGCCATCAGGGCGGCGCCCTGGGTCAGCTTGCGCCCGGAATTGTCGGATTCGTTCTTGCCAGTGTAGTCGGCGATCTGTCCCACCGCGACGCGCAACGGCCGACCCGCCGTATAGCGGCCGAGGCAGCGCAGCGCGCCGGAATAGGGCGTCTCGTTGCTGATGACGGGAGAACCGCCAATTGGCGAAGTGTAGCGTCCGCTTGCCGTTGCCACCGGGCTGATGCAACCGCCAAGTGCCACGGCCGCGACACCGATGGCCAGCGATCTAATGAGATATTTGCGTCCGGTCATGGGATGGGGCCTTTCTCAATGTCCGTTGAGGCTGACGGACGCACTCTGATTTCCGTTATTGGTCTGGGTGGAGCTCACGATGACGGTGTTGTTGTTGCCGACCGTCACGACATTGAGCGAATTGCCGATGGCTGTTGCGTTGCCGTAAGCGGCGCCGGAGGAACTGGTGCCGAGCGAGGAAAGCGTGCTTGAGCTGATCGTGCCCATGCTTTGCACACCGGTTTGTTTGCTGAACGTGGAGCTGGTGAACTGGCCGTCGACGACGGTTAGATTGCCGTTGGCATCGCGTAGGCTCGGATTGGCGGTTTGGTTCTCGGCACCCGCCGACAGGCCATAGGGACTATTGTAGCTGGCGGCATTGCTGTAATCGCCGGCGTGGGCTGCGCCTTCCAGAAGGATGGCGCTCAGCACGGCAAGGCCGGCAAACAACAGCTGCTTGAAATCGAATGGCATGGGCGTGGAGTCCAAATTATCCCGAACCCCATGGAGCAACCGCCGTGCCAACGCTTAACCGGCATTAAGCCAAGGGGGCGTGCCAAAGCGACACGCCCACTGTTAACGTGGAGGAGCGGCGCAATCGGCGTTCTTCTGAGGTTCGACCGGCTCGGCGGCGGCCTTGGCGGGCGCGACAATCGTGTGGCGCTGGTCCATCATGGACATTTGAGAGTGTCCTCTTATGTAACAGACGGCACTCACGCCGAGCCGTGCCGACCAGCCAATAACGGAACCATTCGCCATGGCCTTTCTGCGATCCGACCAGCCGCGCCAGCCACTTCTGAATGCGCCGGCATCTGTCCTGCTGCTGATCGCGGCGCTGGTATTGGCGCACATCGCTAGGATCGCGGCGCCCGCTCCCTGGCCGAATGATATCCTGACCCAATTCGCCTTCATTCCGGCGCGCTATAGCGCTGGCCTCGCCGGCGGCAGCCTGCTCGGACTCGCGCTGCCGTTCGTCAGCCACATGTTCCTGCACGCCAATTTCGCTCATCTGGGCGTTAATTGCGTGTGGCTGCTGGCGTTCGGGCCGATCGTTGCGCGCCGCTTCGGAACAGGGATCTTCCTGTTGTTCTTCGCCCTTTGCGGCGTGGCCGGAGCGGCGACCTATCTTGCCTTTGACTGGGGCTCGCCGGGTGGCGTCATCGGAGCCTCGGGCGCCATATCGGGGCTGATGGCGGCGGGCATCCGGATGTATCCCTGGCCGGGATCGGTTCCCGGAGGGGCGATAGCTCCGATCTTCTCGCGGCCGGTCCTGCTCTTCACCGGTATTTGGCTCGGCACCAACCTGCTGTTCGGCATTATGGGGTTTGGAGTGGGCCCCGAAATTCAGCAGATCGCTTGGCAGGCGCATCTCGGCGGTTACTTTTTCGGCCTGATCTCGGCCGGAGGCTTCGATGTTCTGCGCGCCGGGCGTCGCGCGCCGTCGCTGGATGCGGGCTGAATAGTGGCGCACCTCATGTCGCGTGGCGCACCTCGCCGGCGGCGCTCCCCCCTCCAAACTTGTCGCCGAGCCGGTCGAGATACACATAGATCACCGGCGTGATGTACAGCGTCAGCAACTGCGATAGCATCAGACCGCCGACGACGGCGAGGCCAAGCGGGCGGCGTGCCTCAGATCCGGTGCCGAGCCCGATGGCGATCGGCAATGTTCCCATCAGCGCCGCCATGGTGGTCATCATGATGGGACGGAAGCGCACCAGCGCCGCTTCGGCGATGGCGACATGCGCCGGCACGCCTTCGCTGCGCTGCCGGCTGAGCGCGAAGTCGATCATCATGATGGCGTTCTTCTTTACGATGCCGATCAGCATGATCATCCCGACATAGGCATACAGGCTCAGCGAGGCGTCGAACGACGTCACCCCCGCCAGATAGAGCAGATGAAAGAGCCCGAGCGTGCCGAGTGCGCCGACCGCCGCCGACGGCAGCCCGGAGAGGATCGTCAGCGGATGCACGAAGCTCTCGTAAAGAATCCCGAGCACGATGTAGACGACGATGATCGCGATCACCAAAAGCTCGGCGACGTTGCTCATGGAACTCTGGAACGCCGCTGCGGTCCCCTGGAAACTGGTCTGAATCGAGTCCGGAATGGCGACCTGTTGCTTGATCCGGTTGATCGTACTGACCGCGTCGCTGAGCGCCATGCCGCGCCCAAGGTCGAACGACACGGTCGCCGAGGGCAACTGCCCCAGATGGTTGATGCTCAAAGGCGTCGTCGTCGTGCTGATCTTCGCCACCGCGTTGAGCGGTACCAGCGTGCCGCCGGTTCCCGTGATGTAGAGGCTCGACAGCGAGGACGATGCCACCTGGTATTGCGGCAGAAGCTCCAGGATCACCTGGTATTCATCCGACGTGCCGTAGATCTGCGAGACCTGTTCGCCGCCATAAGCGAAGCCGAGCGCCTGCTCGATTGTCTGCGGCATGACGCCGAGCGCGGCGGCCTGATCGCGGTTGATGGCGACGTTCACCGTCGGCGTCGACAGCTGCAGATCGTTGGTCACGTCCTCGAAGCCGCGCTCCGCCCGCAACGCCTCGGTCAGCCGAGTCGTGGCGCCCTGCAATTCATTGAGGTCGATGTCCTGCAGCGTGAACTGATATTGCGATTTGGACGACTGGCCGCCGATGCGGATGCTCGGCGGATTCTGCAAGAACGTATTGACGCCCGGGATGTGCGCCAGCTTGCCGCGCAGATCGTGGATGATCTCGTCGGCGGACTTGGAGCGCTGGGAACGGTCCTTGAGCGGAATCACAAGTGAGCCGGTGTTGAGCCCGCTGGCGCCGAAGCCCGACGCGACACCTGAACTCACATCGCGCACGCCGGGTTCGTCGGCGATGATGCGCGCGACCTTTTGCTGATACTTCACCATCTGCGGAAAGGAGGTGCCGTTGGCGGATTCGGTGGAGCCGCGGATCAATCCGGTGTCTTCGCTCGGCAGGAAATCCTGCGGCATGATGGTGAACATCACCACCGTGGCGGCCAGACTCCCAAGAAAGACGACCAAGATGACCGGGCTGTGCTCGAGGCTCCAATGCAGTGTGCGGTCGTAAAAATCCTGCGCGCTCAGGAAGGTTTGTTCGCTCCAGCGATAGAACGCGCCGTGGCGGCTGGCGCGCTCGTCCCTGAGCATGCGGCTGCACAACATCGGCGTCAGCGTTACCGACACCACGCCGGAGAAGACGATGGCCAGCACGATGGTCATGGCGAATTCGTGCAACAGCCGCCCGACGATACCGCCCATGAACAGCACCGGAATGAACACGGCGGCGAGCGAAATCGTCATCGACAGGATGGTGAAGGCCACTTCGCGCGCGCCGTTGAGCGCGGCATCGAACGGCGCCTCGCCTTGCTCGACGTGCCGCACGATGTTCTCAAGCATGACGATGGCGTCGTCGACGACGAAGCCGACCGACAGCGTCAGCGCCATCAGCGACAGATTGTCGAGGCTGTAGCCGAGCAGCGACATCCCCGCGAAGGTGCCGATGACGGCGATCGGCAGCGCCAGTGACGGAATGAATGTCGCCGAAACCGTTCGCAGGAAGACGAAGATGACGGCAATGACGAGAATTGCGGCGACCACCAGCGTCAGTTGCACGTCGCTGACCGAGGCGCGGATCGACTGGCTGCGGTCGTAGATCGTCTCCAGCTTCACCGAGGCCGGCAGCTGCTCCAGGAAGTGGGGCAACACCTGCTTGATCTCGTTCACCACCTCGATCGTGTTGGAGCCGGGCTGGCGCTGGATGAACAGCACGATCGCGCGCCGCCCTCCGAACCAGCTCGCGACACGCAAGTTTTCGACGCTGTCCGTCACCGTCGCGACGTCCTGCAGGCGCACCGGCGCGCCGCCCCGATAGGCCACGATCTGGCGCTGGAACAGCGCGGCGTTGGTCAATTGACCATTGGCCTGGATGACTGAGGAGCGCGTCGTGCCGTTCAGCGTGCCGGTCGGGATGTTGACGTTCGACGCCCCAATCGCGGTCGCCAATTGGTCGATCCCAATCTGCCGGCTTGCCAGCGCTGCAGGATTGGCCTGGATGCGCACCGCGAACTTCTGCGAACCGGCAACGTTGACCTGCGCCACGCCGTCCAGCACCGACAATTGCCGCGCCAAGAGAGTCTCGGCGTATTTGTCGACCGCCGAGAGCGGCAGCGTCGTCGAACTCATCGCCAAGAACAGGACCGGGGCGTCGGACGGGTTCACCTTGCGCAGGGTGGGCGGCGTGGTCATCTGCGGCGGCAGCTTGCGCAGCGAAGCCGAGATCGCCTGCTGCACGTCCTGCGACGCCGCGTCGATGTCGCGGTCGAGCTTGAACTGGATCGTGATCGACGTCGAGCCGAGGATGCTCTGCGAGGTCATCGAGTCGATGCCGGCGATGGTGGAAAGCTGGCTCTCGATCGGCGTGGCGACGGCCGACGCCATCGTCTCGGGGTCGGCGCCGGGCAGGTTCGCCGACACCACGATGGTCGGAAAATCGACGGCGGGAAGCTCGCTGACCGGCAGCGAGATGTATCCGAAGATGCCGAAGATCACCAACGCCGCCATGATTAGCGTCGTCATCACCGGACGAAGGATGAACGGCTCCGAGAGGTTCATGAATGGTCGGCGGCTTTCGCTTTCTTGGCGCGCTTCGAGACGTGTTGGATGGTCACCTTGGCCCCCGGCACGACCCGCAGCTGGCCGTCGACCACGACTTTGTCTCCCGGCCTGATGTCGCCCGACACCGCCATGTCCGTGCCGTCGTCGAACAAGACGCCGACCGTGCGCATCTGGGCGGTGCCGTCGGGCGCGATGGCAAAGACGTAGCGCCCGGTCGGCCCGTCATTCACCGCCTCGCGCGGGACTACGGTCGCGTTCTTCAGCGAGTTCAGGCTGACCGAGACGTCGACCAACTGGCCCGGCACCAGACTGAGATCGGCATTGTCGAAGCTCGCGCGCAGCTCGATGGTTCCGGTCTGGGCATTGACTTCATTGTCGACGAAATCGACCGGGGCCTTGAGACGTGCCCCGTTCTGCGCGTGCATATTGAGCTCAGCCGACAGCTTGTGCGCGAGATAGCGCGCCTGGATCCGCGGCAGGTCGCTTTGCGGCAGCGAGAAGGAGACCTTCACCGGCTGGATCTGCGCCAGCACGACCAGCGGGTTCGCGCCGTTGGCGCTAACGAGGTTGCCGGGCTGGATGAGGATCGGTCCGGTCTTGCCGTCGACCGGCGAGCGGATCTCGCAATAGCCAAGATTGAGCGTTGCCACGTCTACTGCGGCGCGGTCGGAAGCGACAGTCGCCGCCGCTCCCTTGGCGGCCGCGTCCGCCTGATCGCGCAGCTGCGAGGAAGTGGCGTTCTGGGCGAACAGCGCGTCGTAGCGTCTTTGATCGTTGGTGGCGCTGACCAGCTGGGCGGAATCCTTGGCCAGTTGCGCGCGCGCCTGTTCGAGCGCGGCCTGGTACGGCTTGGGATCGATCTGGAACAGCAGGTCGCCCGCATGGACCATCTGGCCTTCCTTGAAAGCGGCGGCCATCAATTGGCCGGAGACGCGCGCCGTCACCTGGACCGTCGAATTGGCGACGACGGCGCCGATCGTGCGCTCGACCACGGTGACATCGCGGCTCGACGCCGTCGCGACGATGACGGGGGCCGCGGGCGACGCCTTGGGAGCGCCCGTTCCGCCGAACAACAGATAGAGTGCCAGCCCAAGCGCCGCGGCGACCGCCAGGACCGCGATCAGCCGCGTTCGCGCGCTGAGCCGCCCAAAGGCCCGAGGCAATTCGCGCGCACGCGCTTCGAAGTTGTTGGCGAATCTGAAATTCATTGCTCGAACCTGAGAATCGGCTGCCGCTCGCGAACCCGAACGAGCGCGCGGGCAACATGTCCACAACCTAGCAGTCGGGCATGTCTTTCGGCAAAGAATGTGGCGAATGCCACTGCACGGTCGCGGAGAATTGCAGCGTAATGCGTCACTTTTTGTATCCTGCCGCCCGCTTTTCGAGCACTCGCGATTTCGTGCTTTTGCCCCATTGTATGAAGCCGATACCTCGTTAATAAATCGATAGGCGTCGGAGCGCCGCAGGCAGCGACAAGAGGGAGCGGGTCATGTGGGGGAAGAAGCATAGGCATCTCGCGGTCGCCTTGACCTGTGCGGACTGGCGTCTGCACCAAAAGAAGGTCGATTTGAACAGCCGGCTGGCCAAGCTGTTGCAGGTTCAGGGCGTCGATCTGATTGCAGTGCCGGGACCCGACGGGCTGCTGAGGCCCGAGCGGGCGGCGGAATGGAAGGCCGCGGTCGGGCAGATCAAGCTCCTGATCGGGGCCCATGCGCCCCTTGCTCTTGTCGTCGCCGCTCACCAGCGCTGCGCCGGTCATCCGGTGTCCGATGGCGAGCATGAGGCCGACGTGCGTGCGACGGCCAAGGCGCTCAAAGCCGAGACCGGATTTGCCGGTCCGGTGCGCGCCGTGCTGATGGTTTATCACTCCGACACGTCCTGGGACGTGCAGCCGGTGGGGCAATTCTGACCGGCGGTTGCCCCGCAAGATGGCGCCGTCTATAAGCCGCCGCATCAACGGCGGACGCCCATGGACATTCGCAATATCGCCATTATTGCACACGTCGACCACGGCAAGACGACCCTGGTCGACCAGTTGCTCAAACAATCGGGCTCGGTGCGCGAGAACCAGCACATGGAGGAGCGCGCGCTCGATTCCAACGATCTGGAGCGCGAGCGCGGCATTACGATCCTGGCCAAGTGCACAAGCGTGGATTGGAACAAGACCCGCATCAATATCGTGGACACGCCCGGCCACGCCGATTTCGGCGGCGAGGTGGAGCGCATTCTCTCCATGGTCGACGGTGTTGTCCTGTTGGTGGACGCCGCCGAATCCGTCATGCCGCAGACCAAGTTCGTGCTCTCCAAGGCGCTCAAATTGGGTTTGAAGCCCATCGTCGTCATCAACAAGATCGACCGCTCCGACGCTCAGCCGAGAGAAACGTTGGAATCGATCTTCGATCTTTTTCTCGCGCTGGAAGCCAACGACTACCAGCTCGACTTCCACCATCTCTATGCCTCGGGGCGCCAGGGTTGGGCGGTGGTCGATCTCGACGATGAACGCAGGGACTTGTCGCCGTTGTTTGCCAGAATTGTCTCGGACGTTCCCCCTCCCAAACCTGTGATCCATGCCGGCGACGCATTCCCGTTCTCGATGCTAGTGACAACATTGGAGGCCGATCCCTATCTCGGCCGCGTGCTGACCGGGCGCATCGAGTCCGGCGCCATCACGGTCAATCGCCAGATCAAGGCGCTAAGCCGCGAAGGCAAGGTGGTGGAGCGCGCCCGCGCCACCAAATTGCTGGCGTTCCGGGGCCTCGCGCGCGTGCCGGTGGAACGCGCCGAAGCGGGCGACATCGTCGCCATCGCCGGGCTGCAAACCGCGACCGTCGCCGACACGCTGTGCGACATCGAAGTCGAGACCCCGATCTTCTCCAATCCGATCGATCCGCCGACCCTGGCGATGACCGTTTCGGTGAACGATTCCCCGCTCGCCGGGCGCGAAGGCGACAAGGTTCAAAGCCGCGTAATCCGCGAGCGGCTGCTGCGCGAGGCGGAAGGCAATGTCGCCATCCATCTGCGCGAAACCGGCGAAGGCGCCTATGAAGTCGCCGGGCGCGGCGAATTGCAGTTGGGCGTCTTGATCGAGACCATGCGGCGCGAGGGCTTCGAGGTGTCGATCAGCCGGCCGCGCGTTCTCTATCAGAACGATCCCGAAACCGGCCAGCGCCTGGAACCGATCGAGGAAGTCACCGTAGACGTCGACGATCCCTATACCGGCGTGGTGATCGAGAAGATCGCCGGCCGCAAGGGCGAACTCACCGACATGCGCCCGACGGGCGCGGGCAAGACTCGGCTGATCTTCCGGGCGCCGTCGCGCGGGCTGATCGGCTATCACGGCGAGTTCCTCACCGACACGCGCGGCACCGGCGTCATCAACCGCATGTTCCACGGCTATGCGCCCTTCAAGGGTGCGGTCGCCGGGCGCACCAACGGCGTCTTGATCTCCAACGGCGCCGGCGAAACGGTCGCTTATGCGCTGTGGTATCTGGAGGAACGCGGCAAGCTGTTCGTGGTGCCGGGCGCCAAGGCCTATGAGGGGATGATCATCGGCGAACATGCCAAGGATAACGATCTGATCGTCAATCCGCTGCGCGCCAAACAGCTCACCAACATCCGCACCACCTCCAAGGACGAAGCGGTGCGCTTGACGCCGATCGTGCCGATGACTCTCGAGCAGGCCATCGCCTATATCGAGGAGGACGAGCTGGTGGAGGTCACGCCCCAGTCGATCCGGCTGCGCAAACGCGAACTCGATCCCAACGCGCGCAAGCGCGCGGCGCGCGCGGACGTTGACCTTTAGGGAAGTCGTTCCATGTCCATCGACGACGACATCGCGTTCGCGCACAGGCTGGCCGATGCGGCGGGCGAGGTGATCCGGCCCTATTTCCGCAAGCGCATCGAAGTGATCGACAAGGGCGAGACCGTGTTCGATCCGGTGACCGAGGCCGACAAGCGCGCCGAGCAAGCGATCCGCGCCCTTATCAAATCCGAGCGGCCGAACGACGGCGTTCTCGGCGAGGAATACGGAGAAGAAACGGGCACCAGTGGGCGGGTGTGGGTGCTCGATCCGGTGGACGGCACGCGCGCCTTTATTACGGGGCAGACCCAATGGGGCACGCTGATCGCGCTCAACGAGGGCGGTGCGCCGGTGCTCGGCATTCTCGACCAGCCGGTGCTGCGCGAGCGCTTCGTCGGCAGCGCAGCGGGCAGTTTCCTGCATTCGGCGGACGGCACTGCGAAGCTTTCGGTGCGGGCCTGCCCGAGCCTGGGCGAAGCGGTGCTGATGACCACCAACCCCTGGGATTATTTCAGCGAGTCCGAACAGCGGATGTTCCGCACCTTGTCGCAAGCCTCGATGCTGACGCGCTTCGGCGGCGATTGTTACGCCTACGGGCTGTTGGCGATGGGCTTCGTCGATCTGGTGGTCGAGGCGCGGCTGAAGCCCTGGGATATTCAGGCGCTGATCCCGATCGTTGAGGCGGCGGGCGGTGTGGTGACGGACTGGGCGGGCGCGCCGTGCCTGGGTGGCGGGCGCGTGATTGCAGCGGGCGACCGGCGCGTCCATGCGCAGGCGCTGAAGTTCCTGGCGGGCTGAGGCAACCGAATAAGCCAGGCGGCGCAAAGCCAGGCGCACCCGCAAGCGGAACGCCCGCATTTCGGCTGTGTGACGACCGGATTTCAGGGCATTGGTGTTGCCCTTGGGAGCGCCGCCCCGGTTCGGGGCCGTCATCGCACATGCGGCCCGGGGGTTGTTTTCAAAATTTTCGCGGGGGTCCCGTACGGATGTTCGCCCCGCGCGCGCGCCTCCTCGTATTTCTTGCGTTCCGCGGCATGTTCGGCGGCGGTCGGCAAGGGATAGGAATAAGGCGCGGGCTCCTCTACGGCTGCTTCGGCGGCGCGTTCGACGATGAGGCGGTGGCGCGACTCCGGAATTTCGCCCTTGAGGCGCGCCAGCACGAAATGCGCATTGGTGCATGCCTTCAGGATGCGCGTGGCGATGGTCATCGCCTCCATGCGCGTGGCGAGGCCGCGGTCGGATTTGCGGGCGACTTCGATCGCTTCATGCAGCATGGCGTGAGCTTCATCGAGATCGATGGCCAGCCGGCCGATGCGGTCCGGTTCGCCGGCGGACTCTGCCGGATTGGCGCCGGCGCGCGTCGGTTCTTCAGTCATGCCGCAATTATAAGGCCGTGCAGCAGACGTTGGATAAGTTCGCGCTGATGACGGCAAGGCGTTGACGACGCGAGATATTTCTTCGGCGTGTGACCTGGATAAGTTTTTCGCCAAATTTGTCGTGGCCCGCGACTGCGGGCCATCCAGTTGGGGACGCGCTTGTTGCCAAATAAGTGTGTTGTGATCTTCGCGGGACGAGAGAGAACGAGGATTTGTCACCTGGGTGGCCCGCACTAGGCGGGCCGTGACATCAGAGTTTACTGACGAACCCGTCGAACGCATTCCAGAATCGCGCGCGGATGGAGTCGTTCTCCATCAGGATTTCATGTTCGCTGTCTTCCAGTTCCAGATAGGTGCCGCGCGGCAGACGCTTGGCGAAGGCGCGTTCGGCTTCGACGCCTACGATGCGGTCGCGACCGGCGCCGACAATCAGAACCGGCGTTTGGATCGCTTCGGCAAAACCCGGCGCCATTACCCGTGCCATCGAACGATAGGCCGCTTCGATCCAGCCCCAGGTCGGTCCCGCCAAACGGATTTTGGGATTGGCGTTCAGAAAATCCTGGGTGCGCGCGAAGCGAACGCGGTCGGAGGTGCAGAGCTGCCCGTCGAAGTCGACGAGGAACGGATCGCGCGCCGCCATGCCCCAGGCGAATTCCTCGCCTTGTCCGAATGTGGTTTGCAGCGCGGTGACCGCGCGCGCCAGCGGGGCGGCGTAATCGCGGGTCGAAATCGCCAGCATCGGCGCGCTGAAAACGGCGGCGGAAAACGCGCCCGGCCTGTCGTGCAGAGCGCGCAGGAGAATCTGCCCGCCCATGGAATGGGCCAGCGCCAGCGGTTTCGCCGACAGCGGCTTGACCACCTGGTCGAGAAAGCTCGTCAGATCGTCGTCATACTCGGCGAAATCGCCGACATGGGCCTTCAAGGGATCGCCCAGCGTCCGCGCCGAACCGCCTTGGCCGCGCCAGTCGAACGTCGCCACGGTGAAGCCGCGCGCCCCAAGCTCGCCGATCACCTCTGCATATTTCTCGATGAACTCGCTCTGCCCGCCGAGCAACACACAAACGCCGCGCGAGGGCGTCGTCTCGAACACGGCGGCGCGCAGGCGCGTCCCGTCACGGGCGAAGATGAAACGAGGCTGGAATGAAATCAGCCGCGGGCCTTTTGCAGGATGGGACCGAGCTTCATCGCCAGGCCCATGTCGCCGGCGACGCGCAGCTTGCCCTGCATGAAGGCCGAGGTGCCGTCGAGTTCGCCCTTGACCATCTTGTCGAAGGTTTCCAGCGTCAGCGAGATCGTGCAATCGGCATTCTTACCGGCGCCGTCGACGACCGTGTTGGGAACGGACTTGCCGTCGATAAAGACGCAGCCCGGATCTCCGAAATCGAACTTGAGCGTGCCGCCCAGCCCCGAATTGGCGCCCAGCCGCGTGCCCATCTCGGTGATGATCTTCTGAACCTGTGGCGTGCTCATGCAAATCCTTCCGCTAAGAGTCGCGGCCCGGGCCGCCGGCCGAGCTTACACCCCCGGAACCATGCCGGGAAATAAGCTTAATTGAGCATTTGACAACAGCCAAGTTTGGGCCGGCCGGCTGGGCGCAAAGCCCAGCCCCCGCGGCGGCGCAGCTCTTGAAGGCGGTCTTGGCGCTTCCCACCTAAGGAGGGCCGGGAAGCCGCAAGGGTCCCGGCAAGGAAAATGGTCCTGGCCGCAAGGCAGGGCCTCAACCAAACGCTTTTAGGAGGTTTGACCATGCGTGCATTCGATTTTTCCCCCTTGTTCCGCTCGACCGTCGGCTTTGACCGCGTATTCGACCTGATCGACAGCTATGCCGAGCAAAGTAACGGCTATCCGCCCTACAACATCGAGCGTTCCGACGAGACCCATTACCGCATCACCCTGGCGGTCGCCGGCTTCGCCGAGAAGGATCTCGACGTGGAAGTCCGCGACGGCGTGCTGACCGTCACCGGCAAGCGCGACGAGCCCGAGAGGTCCGAAGACAAGGGCTATCTCTACCAGGGCATCGCCGGGCGGGCCTTCGAGCGGCGCTTCCAGCTCGCCGAGCATGTGGAAGTCCGCAACGCCAGGCTCGAAAACGGCCTGCTGCACGTCGATCTCGAGCGGCTGATCCCCGAGGAGAAGAAGCCTCGCCGGATCGCGATTAACGCTCCGAAGATCATCGAGCAGAAGGCGGCGTGAACGCCCGAATCGGTCGCCAGTAACCCAGAATGCGAAAAGCCAGGGCCAGAAGATGTCCCTGGCTTTTCACTTGGTGTCGTATGCTGATATCCTGATCGTCGAGTTCCGGTCTTCGAGCCCCCGATATGCCCAGTTGGCAGAGCGCCTTTTTCAGCCGTTTCTTCGGCGTGGCAAAGCCGCGTGGGGCCGACGCTGAAACCGACATCACCGAGCTGCGCCGCCAATACGCCTATCTGTCCGACCGCTTCGGTGCCGCGCCGCGCGATGCCAAGTTCGAACCGGCGTCGCTTGGTCCCGTCAAGGGCGAATGGGTCCGCACCCAGGCCTCCTTGCCGCAGCGCGTGATCCTCTACTTCCACGGCGGCGGCTATATCGCCGGCTCGCCCGAGACCCATCGTCCGCTGGTCGCCAAGCTCGCCCACGCCGCCGAGGCATCCGCTTTTTCCGCCGCTTACCGTCTGGCGCCGGAATATGCCTTCCCGGCGGCGGTGCGCGACGGCATCGACGCCTATCGCCAATTACTGGGACGCGGGATCGCGGCGCGCTCCATCGTGCTGGGCGGCAACGGTTCAGGCGGCGGGCTTGCCTTCTCGGTGCTGCTGGCGGTTCGCAACGCCAACCTGCCGATGCCCGCGGCCTGCGTGGCGATGTCGCCATGGGCCGATCTGTCGCTGTCGGGCTGGAGCGTGTTGCAGAACGCCAAGAGCGACACCGCCCAATCCTGGGAGCTGCTTTTTGTCAGCGCGCGCCATTATCTGAAGCGCGCCAATCCTTCCGATCCCTACGCCTCACCGGTGTTCGCCGCCTTCAAGGATTTCCCGCCGATCATGGTCCACGCCGGAAGCCTGGAGATGCTGAAGGACGATGCCTCGCGGCTGGGCGACCGCGCGGCGGATGCGGGCGTGCCCGTCAGCGTCGAAATCTATGACGGCATGCAGCACGTCTTCCAGGCCAATCCCTATGTGCCGGAAGCCAAGGTGAGCTTGCAGAGGCTCGGCCAGTTCATTCGCGCGCGCACGCCCATCGTGCGCGAGGACGAACCGGTCGCGGCGCGGCGTTAGCCGCGCTCAGCCAGCGGCGGCGATATTTTCAACGAACATGACGGGGAGTTTGGCGCCGGTGAACTCGCACTCGTCGGTGTCCGCGTCGCGCAAATTGGCGTCGGCCAGATTGGCGTAGGACAGATCGCCGCCGATGAGGCTGACACGCCTGAGATCGGCGCCGCGGAAATCGGCGTAGCGCGCGGCGATGCGATCGAGGCGCGCCGGCAGCAAGCGGTCGTTGGAAATCATCAAAGGTCCGAGCTTGGCATCGTGCAGGTCCGCGTGATTGAGCTTTGCGCCGACCAGATTGACGCCGCGCAAGTCCGCGCCCGAAAGCTTGGTTGAGCGCAGGTCGGCATTCTGCAGATTGCTGCCCTGGAGCGAGGCGCCTTCCAGATTGAGGCCGTAGAAGATCGCGTTCGGCGCAATCAAGGCGGTCAGCGGGCGGCCGCTCAGCGCCGTCACCTTGCGCAGATCCATGCCGGAAAGGTCGGCGGGCTTGCCTTCGCGCCCGTCGGTCTCGACCCAGCGCGCGTGCATTTCCAGCAGCTTGTCCATCGAGACGGGCGGCGGCACGGGTTCGCTACCGGCGATTTCGCCGGTGAGCGCGCCCGTGAGGTCGGCGCCGTCGGTCACCGCCAGGTCCATGCGCGTGCCGACCAGCACCGCACCCGCCAGACTCGCCCCCGTCAAGTTGCAGCCCGAAAGGTCCGCATTCTCGAGATTGGCGCCCGCCAGCTTTGCCTGGCGCAGATTGGCCCGCGTCAGACGGCAGCCCTTCATCATCGCGTCGCTGAAATCGGCCTGCACGGCGATCACGCCGGTCATCTTGGCGCGCTCGAGATTGGCAGAGTTCATCATCGCCGACGGCATCTCCGTGGCGCAGACGTCGTGCTGCATCACCTGAAGGTTTCCATATTTGTCCTTCTCCGCGATCGTGCCCTCGCGCAAATCCGCCTCGTAGAGGTCGGCGCCGATCAGATTGGCCCCGCGCAGACACACTCCGCGCAGATCGGCGCGGCGCAAGTTTGCCCGCGCCAAATTCGCGCGCCTGAGATCGGCGCCGAAGAAGCTGGCCGAATCGAGACGTGCGCCGGAGAAATTGGTCTCTTCCAGGATTGCGCCGGTGAAATCGGCATCCGCCAGGTTGCGGCCCGACAGGTCCAGGCCGCTCAGATCGCAGAACGCGAAAACGGCGCGCGCCCCGCCCATCCGCCCCGAATA
>Ga0265340_10000750_pt1 | contig 18436 bp, 16 predicted proteins | sample 4CB225metaG_FD_202082 | JGI IMG/M metagenome (GOLD analysis project Ga0265340, IMG submission 202082) | Rhizosphere microbial communities from Carex aquatilis grown in University of Washington, Seatle, WA, United States - 4-CB2-25 metaG | ecosystem: Host-associated > Plants > Roots >...
AGTGAAGGTTCAGCGTCGAGAGAATCAGCCACCAGCCGAAGGCGTGAATCCCGGGATTGCCGCCGAATCCCCGGGAAAACAACGTGAATAAAAGCGTGGTGAAAAGAATTCCCAACTGCGACCGCAGGAGTTTGAAATGAATCAGCGTGCGCCGGGTGACGGGCGCGGGAAACAGAAACGCGACTTCGGCCTCGGTGAAGGTCAGTGCGGCGCGTTCGTGCGGAATGATCCACGCCAGCAGCACGATGACAAAGAGCGCAAGCGCGCCCAACGATTCGAAAAGCAGGAGATGCTCCGGTGAAATGGTCAGGTTCACTGCGGGCCGCCCGCCAAATCCGCGAAAGAGGTTGCGAAAGAACAACCAATAGAAGTAAAGTCCGCCCACGATGGCGCCGACCAGGTATTTCGGCTGCTTGAGCCGCTTGAACCGGCTGACCAGCCGGTTGCGGACCGTGTGGTATTGCAGGTAAAACAGCGCGGAGATCATTTGCTGCTGGGATTATTTACTTGGCGGAACCCGGTAGGGACGCCGCGCTGCGGCGTCCCCGGCGGTAAAGCCGCCGGAAGGGTTGCGCCGCTGCACGCGGCGCGGACAGCGCAGCGCGCTGTCCCTACCGTTGCTGCCGTCGAGCGCATAATTCTATTTGCCTTGCACCGGCAACACCGGCGGCACGACAGTCGTGCCGGAGTCACTCGTGGCGCGGAAGAAAATCTCCTCCAGGCTGGCATCCCCGGACTGTTCGGAAAATTTTTGGGTGATTTCCGCCAGCGTGCCGTCGGCAATCTTCAGCCCGTTCTTTAAAATCAGGAGGCGCGAACAGATCTCCTCGACCAGATGCAGCAGGTGCGAGCTGATGATGATGGCCGCGCCGTCGCGCGCCCGTTTCAGGATGGAATCCTTCATCCGGCGGATGCCGAGCGGATCCAGCCCCGTCAACGGTTCGTCAAAGTAAATCACCTTCGGCGAATGCAGCAGGCCGCAGGCGATGGCGAGCTTTTGTTTCATGCCGCGGGACAGCTCGCCGGGCAGCGCATCCCGCTTGTTCGCGAGTTCGAGTTCCTCCAGCAGTTCGCGGCCGATGCGCTCGTAATCGGGCACCTGATAAACCCGCGCGACGAAATTCAAGTGCTGCCAGACGGTGAGATAATCGAACAGGCGCGGTTCGTCGGTAAAAAAGGCGAGTTGTTTCTTGGCGGCAATCGCGTCCCGAACGATGTCGTGGCCGCCGACGCGCACAACGCCGCGCGTGGGCGGGATGATGCCGGCCAGGCAGCGCAACGTGGTGGTCTTGCCCGCGCCGTTCGGGCCGACCAGGCCCATCACCTCGCCGGGCTGGACTAAAAACGAAAGCTCGTTCACGGCGACGAATTCGCCGTAAAGTTTGGTGAGACCTTCAGCCTGAATCATGCGTTGCCGTGAGGTTGCCGATTTGTGTTTCTGTGCGCTCAACCTACCAGCCAGCCGACCGGGGCGTAAAGTCTGCAAATTGGTTTCCGCGCCCGCGGAATATTTGTCGAATATTTTCTTGGCAGATTTTGGTTTTGGGCGTACAAACGAACCGTTCTTTGAAAAGGATGAACGTTGTTCATCCGTCATTGCAGTCAAATGTCAGGGAACCCGGTGAGAATCCGGGACGGTTGCGCCACTGTAACGGCTACTAATTCCCCAGGGCCACTGAAGTGGTTGATAGTTGAGGGTTGAGAGTTGATAGGCAGGCAAACGCTTTCCATCAACCGCCAATTCCAAACCATCAATCGTTTCGGGAAGGCGGGAAGGCGGTTTGAGGCCGAAGTCAGGATATCGGTTTGGCTGTGCTCGTCGTGGTTGTTGTAGCGGCGGTCTGTGACCGTCGCCATGATGACCGACTTCTCCGTCAAAGAGAAGGATGAGGCCAGCCTGTCGGACGATTTCCGACAGGATTCGTTGATGCCTTTATTCTCCGTTTTGCCGGGGTCTGAAGGCGTTTTTGTTTTTGCCTGTAGCGGCGTTCTGTGAGCGCCGCCATTGTCAAGAATCCGGGCGGTCATAGACCGCCGCTACAGATCCCGCGCTGGTCTCTCAACCAAAAACCGTTCTGCGAATTTTTCGCGGAACCAAATTGAAAGATCAGCTCATGAAAAATTCGCTGTTCGTTCCGCTGGCGCTGGCCGGCCTATTCGTCATTCCCACCCTCACCCGCGCGCAATTTGCCGGCAGCATGGTGGCTTACACCGAAGGCAGCGGCGTGTTGTCCGGCTACAATGATCCGACGGCCGCACTGGGCGCTCCGTCAACCCAGACCGTTGATCCAGACCCGGTTTATGGCGGCACCTATCCGGTTGACCCGTTTGATGCGCCGTATCTCTCCAGCCAGATCGTCGGGGTGGGCACGGGTGGCTCCATCACGTTGCAGTTCAACACGCCGATCCAAAATAATCCCGGCAATCCGTTCGGCCTGGATTTCATAATCTTCGGCCATGCCGGCTTCGCCGAAGATTTCAGTACCGGCACCGCCGCGGATGGCTCGCTTTACACCGGCGGCACCAGCGACGTGCGCGTGTCGGTAAGCGCGGACGGCACGACTTTTTACACGTTAAATCCTTTGCTGACGCCGATGGTGGATGGTTTGTTCCCGACGGACGGAAGCGGCAATCCATTTCTGCCGGTGAATCCCGCCCTGAGCGCGGCTGATTTCGCCGGCCAGGATTTGGATGGCATTCGAGCGCTTTATGCCGGGTCCGCCGGCGGCGCCGGTTTCAGCCTTTCATGGGCCATTGACGGAAACGGCCAGAGCGTGTCGCTATCGTCCGTTAGTTATGTCCGGTTGGATGTTCTGGATGACGGAACACCGGCGTATATTGACGCGATTTCAGTGGTGCCCGAGCCGGCGACATGGACGCTGGCTCTTGCCGGCGCCGGCCTGTTCTTACTGCGACGGCGCGCGCAATAACATGCGTGTCCGTCTGTTTTGTTTGTGGGGACTGGTTGCCGCCTCGGTTGGCGGGGCGGCCACCCTCACCGAGAATTTCTCCGCCGATCCTTTGCAGAACGGCTGGAACAGTTTCGGCGACACCAACCTGTTCCAGTGGGATGCAACCAACCAGAATCTCGATGTCACCTGGGATTCGTCGCAAACCAACAGTTATTTTTACCATTCGCTCGGAACCATCGTGGCGAAATCAGATGACTTCAGCGTCTCCTTCGACCTGCAACTCAGCAACATCGTCCTCGGTGTCACTTCCGGCAAAACGAACGCCTTTGAACTCGTCGTGGGCTTCATCAACCTCGTCAGCGCGACCAGCACCAACCTGGAGCGCGGCGTGGGCATCAATTCCGCGCACGGCGCCCGCAACACCTGCGAGTTCGATTATTTTCCCGACTCCGGGTATGGCGCAACGATTTCACCGACGCTCATTTCCAGCAACAACCAGTTCGCCACCAAATTTGCCAAACCACTCACGCTCGATCCCGGCGCGCTGTTTCACGTGATGATGACCTACACCGCGAGCAACCTGACCTTGCAAACGTCCGTGACCCGCAACGGCGAATCTTTTGGCACTATTCCCAACGAGGTGCTGGCCCCAACCTTCACAGATTTTCGCCTCGATCAGGCCGCCATTTGCAGTTACAGCGACGCGGGCGCGGATGGTTCCTTGTTCGCCCAGGGCACGGTGGACAATTTTGTCATCACTGTCCCGCCGCCGCCGGTGCAAAATCTCGCCGGCAGCTTTACCAACGGCGTCTGGCAAGCCCAATTCCTCAGCCAAAGCAACTGGCTTTACACACTGCAACGCTCGGTGGACTTCCAATCGTGGACAAGTGTTTCTTCAACCACGCCGGGCAATGCGACAAATCTTTTCCTGCAAGACGTCGGGCCCCCGGCAAACGCGGCGTTTTATCGCGTGAAAGCCGAACGGCCATGAACTTGAAGGTCGAAAGTCGAAGGCCGAGGGTCGAGAGTGGTCAAACTGGCACACCGCCGCTTTCCGGCGCTCGGCTCTCGGCTTTCGGCCCTCGACAACGGGCATTCACACTCATCGAACTGCTCGTCGTCATCGCCATCATTGGAATTTTGTCGGCGATGCTGCTGCCGGCGCTGAATCAGAGCAAAGAATCCGCCCGGCGCACCGAATGTGCGGGCAACCTGCGTCAACTCGGCATGGCGACGCAATTGTATTGGGACGAATACGGCGGCAATTGTTTTCAATGGCTGTATAACGCGACCAATGGCGGACAAACCTATTGGTTCGGCTGGCTGCAATCGGATTCGACGGCGGAAGGCCAGCGCACGTTTGATTTGTCCGCCGGCGTCCTGTTTCCGTATCTCAACAGCAGCGACGTGCGGCTCTGTCCGGCGCTTTACGCGACACCGGCGCAGCTCAAATTGAAGGGCGACGACGCGATTTTCAGCTACGGCTACAATTTTTATCTGTCCGTCCCCGCCAACACGCCGCCGGTGAACGTGAACCGCATCAAACGGCCGGTGGACATCGCGCTCTTCGCCGACGCCGCGCAGATCAACGATTTTCAAGACCCCGCCTCGCCTGACAATCCGATGCTGGAAGAATGGTATTACCTCGATGTGAACACCAATTTTTCCGGCGGGAATTACTATCCCAACGGCCACTTCCGCCATTCAAAACAGGCCAACGTCACATTTTGCGACGGCCACGTGGGAAGGGAAACAATGGTGCCCGGTTCGCTCGACCAAAGGCTGCCAAGCCAGTTCGTCGGACAGTTGCGCCCGGAGATTTTGTTCCTGCCTTGAAAGCGGGGTTCACGCCCTGGTGCGCTGTCAATAGATGACGTGGACAACCGAAAAGCTGCGTCCCGCCGGGACGTTCCGAAAATAGCCCGGCGTTTGAACGCCGGGGTCTGACACAGTATCGCCATCGTCCCGCAGGGACGGCTGAAAACGGCGCTGGCCGTATTGCAGCCTTGGCGGAGCAGGTTCTTTTCAGCCGTCCCTGCGGGACTCGATTTTTTCAAACCTTTCCCGGCATTGAAATGCCGCGCTATTTTCGATTGTTCCTTCGGAACAAAACTCCTGGCAAAAATTGAAATGCGCCAGCCGGCTGCCCAGCGAAACCATTTTCGGATTGCCAAATCCAGGGGAGCTTGAGGAAATTCGGTTCGTTAACCCACAAAAGCAAGGATTGTTATGGCCAAAATGCAAAAACGAAATCTCGCGATGCCCGAAGAAACCCGAAGCTTCGACAAGGGCAAACTCGAACTCGTCACCTTGGGCGGGGTCACCTTCGGCCGCGCCACATTGCAACCCGGATGGAAATGGTCAACGTGCCTCAAACCGCTGGTGAAAACCAAAAGCTGCGAAGCGCCGCATCTGCAATATCACGTCTCCGGTCGGATTCGCGTGCGGATGGACGATGGCAGCGAGGACGAATTCGGGCCGGGCGAAGTCTCGATGCTGCCGCCGGGACACGATGCGTGGGTGGTGGGCAACGACCCGGTGGTCGTGATTGACATTACCGGCATGGTTGAATACGCCAAGCCGCACCTCCACTAAATTTTGGCCTCGGGAAACCGCTCGCGAATCCGGCGGCGAAGATGTTCCTCGTCGTCCGGCTGGTAGCGGCGGCGGGTGATGAGCCGCTGCAGCGCGTCGAGCAATTTCAACCAGTCCTCCAGCGGCGGTTCCGGGACGCGCTGCCATTGGTCGAATCGCTTTTCGCGCTGGAAGAAGAGCCACTCGCGGCTCACGCGCTGCACATAGACTTGCAGCTTCACGCCGTCGTCGGTCACCCGTTTCCAACTGATTTCAGCTTTCGGCATGGTGAAAAGTGTCCGCTAATTTCGCGAATTAAAGGAAAATCGTTTGCGAAAATTTGCGCCATTCGGGGATAAAATCATTGCGGCAGATCCACACCCGCCACGGCCATGGCGGCGATGCCTTCTTCGCGGCCGATGAAGCCCATTTTTTCATTGGTCGTGGCCTTGACGCCGACTTGCCGGAAATTGATGTCCAATGCCTCCGCGATGTGGAGTTTCATCTGATGGACGTGCGGATGAATTTTCGGCGCCTGCGCCACGACCGTCGCGTCCACGTTCACGATTTTCCCCTGGCGCAATGCCACCAGCCGCGCGGCTTCCTGCAAAAACACCTTGCTCGGCGCGTTTTTCCAGCGCGGGTCGGTGTTGGGGAAAAAGTGGCCGATGTCGTCCTCGCCGAGCGCGCCAAGAATCGCGTCGCAAATCGCGTGCAGGAGCGCGTCGGCGTCCGAATGGCCGTCGAGGCCTTTGGCGTGCGAAATCTCGACACCGCCGAGAATGAGTTTGCGTCCCGCGACCAGCGCGTGAACATCGTAGCCAATGCCAACGTGAACCATGGTGGAACTATAAAACCCGCGCGCCTGCCGACCAAGTCTATTTCTCTCCCTGCGGCAGCGTGAAGAAGAACGTCGCGCCCTTGCCGAGCTCGCTTTTCACCCAGACCTTGCCGCCATGGCTTTGCACGATGTGCTTGACGATGGACAGGCCGAGTCCGGTGCCGCCCTGTTCGCGCGAACGCGCCTTGTCCACGCGATAAAACCGCTCGAACACCCGGTCCAATGATTCCGGCGGAATGCCCGGCCCGTCATCCTGCACAAAAACCTCAATCTTCCCATCCTCCGTTTTTCCAACACCGACGGTCACCGTGCCCTGTGTGCGGCCGTATTTGATGGCGTTGTCCACGAGATTGGCGAGGACCTGCTCCAGCCGGCCCGCGTCCGCCGTGGCGATGAGGTCGGGCAGCTGGTTGACCAGCGCAACGCTCTTGTTGTCCGCCGGCGGTTTCAAATCGCCCAGCACTTTTTCGACGAGCGGACGCAATTCAACCGCCTGCAGGTTCAATTTGACCCGTCCGGCCTCCAGCGCGGAAATTGTGAGCAGATCCTGGATGAGCAAATCCAGCCGTTGCGCGTTGCGTTCGATGATTTTGAGGAAACGCTCGGCGACCTCGGGATTGTTGCGCGCGCCGTCGAGCAGCGTCTCCACGTAGCCCTTGATGAGCGAGAGCGGCGTGCGCAGTTCGTGGCTGACGTTGGCGACAAATTCCTCGCGCGTCCGTTCGAGCTGCTTGAGACGCGTCAAATCGTGAAAGACCAGGATCGTTCCCTCGCGTTCCCCGGCGGAGTTGGAAATGGCGGCGGCGTTGACCTGCAACCAGCGCTCGCTCAGATCCGGCAGCTTCAATTCGTAGTCGAACATCTGCCCTTCGCCTTCAACGCGCTCGACAAGTTCCGCGAGTTCGCGTACGCGCAGGGCCTCCATGATGGTCTTGCCGCGCAATTCGGTTTTCAGGCCGAAGAAATTTTTGAAGGCGCGGTTGGCGAGATAAATCCGGCGGTTGCGGTCCAGCAACAGCAGCCCTTCCAGCATGCTGTTGAACAAAACCTGCTGCTGTGCCCGGGCATCGGTGGTCGTCTGTTGTTGTTGCCGCTGATAATCCTCCATCTCGGCCTGCACCTGCCGTTGCTGGCGAAGAAATTTCTGCCGCCACCAGAAATACAGCCCCACGACGGCGGCGGCGGCGGCGATGATGGTCAGGACGGGCCACATGCAAGAAGAATCCGAAATTCAAACGGAGAAAACATCCAACATCCAACACTGAACATCCAACGTCCAATGACTGCCGGGCGGGGTCCGTTGGATGTTGGACGTTGGATGTTCGATGTTCGATGTTCCCAACTTTCGTTCATTCGACAAACCGATACCCGACGCCGCGGACGGTGTCCAGATGCTTCGACGCCGGGCCGAGCTTCTCGCGGAGGCGGCGCATGTGCGTGTCCACCGTGCGCGTGTCAATCAGGCTGTCGTATTCCCAGACGTCGCGCAGGAGATGGTCGCGCGATTGCACGCGCCCGGCGCGTTGTGCGAGCACGGTGAGCAGCTTGAACTCGGTCGCCGTCAAATCAACGGTCCGAGCCTTCCAACTGGCAATGTGGCGCGGCACGTCTATCAGCAAGTCGCCGAAGCGCAATTGTTCGCGCGGTTTTTCCTCCGCCTGGCCGCGGGAGAGGATTTTTTTGATGCGCAACAGCAATTCGCGCGGGCTGAACGGCTTGGTCAGGTAATCGTCCGCGCCGAGTTCCAGGCCGAGCACGCGGTCAATCTCGGCGGCCTTCGCCGTGAGCATGATGATGGGCACGCTCACCGTGGCCGGGTCGAGCCGCAACACCTTGCACGCCTCAAACCCGTCCATTTCCGGCAGCATCACATCCAGAATGATCAAATCCGGCCGCTGCGCGTGGGCCTTTTTCAACGCCTCCGCGCCGTCCACAGCCGTGATGACGGCGTAACCCGCCTGCTTCAGGTTGAACTCGACCAGTTCCACCGCTTCGGGCTCGTCATCCACCACTAATATTCGCGGCTTCACTCCCGCTTGCATACCACGCGCCCCATCGTCACACAATTTCAATTCCGTGACAACCACGTAACAATCCGGTGACAATTCAATTTACGATTTGCGATTTACGATTTACGATTGACGCATGGCTCGTTGATTGGCGCGTCAATCGTCAATCGTAACTCATTAATCATATGCCAGTTCCGGTCATTAACCTTGCCCAAATGCGCGAATGGGAACGCGCCACCTGGGCCGCCGGCCAGACCGAGGCCGGGGTCATCCGGCGTGTCGGCGAACAAATCGCGGCGTGCGCGCTGCAACTCACCCGCGCCGGCGACGCCATCTTGATTCTGGCCGGCAAGGGCCACAACGGCGACGACGCCCGCGCCGCGCACAAATATATGCCCGACCGGCACGCGGAAATACTCAACGTGACCGATCCGGAAACGGCCCTGGCTGAATTTCAGCGCAGAACCGGCATTTTGCCTGTCTCCGGCCTTTCAACTTCGAAGGAAGACGGTCTGGAAGCCTGTCCTGCATTGCTCATTGACGGCTTGTTCGGCATCGGCTTGGACCGTCCGCTCGACGATGGCTGGAAAGCATTCATCACCGCCATCAATCAATCGAAAATTCCCGTTCTGGCCGTGGATGTGCCGTCCGGCCTGAACGCGGACACCGGCGAGGTGCAAGGTGCGGCCATTGAAGCCGCCGTCACCCTGACAGTGGGCGCGCCAAAAACCGGTTTGCTGGCGCAAGGCGCCTGGCCGTTCGTCGGGCGGCTGGAAGTGGCAGCCGATGTCGGCCTGGTACCCTGTCCGCACCACACCGGACTGAGTTGGACATTGCCGGGGGATTTCGCCGGGTTCCCGCCACGCCGCGCGGTCGCGGCCCACAAAGGTTCGTTCGGGCATCTGGCGGTGGTCGCCGGCAGTTTTGGATTTCACGGCGCGGCGGTCCTGGCCGCGCGCGGGGCGCAACGCGCACAGCCCGGTCTGGTCACGTTGTTCACGCATGAGGAGGTTTATCACCCGATTGCATCGCAGTTGCAGGCGGTCATGGTGAATTTGTGGAAGCCGGAAATAAAATTATTCGACGACGCCAGCGTGATTTTGATCGGCCCCGGCCTGGCCGCCCCGAATTTGCCGGATGACATCAAAGCCTTCACGCGGCGGCTTTGGCGTGACGCGGAATTGCCGGTCATCGTGGACGCGAGCGCGCTGGACTGGCTCGCACCACACACCCTGGCCAGGGAACGGATCCGCGTCATCACACCGCATCCCGGCGAGGCGGCGCGGCTGCTCAACACGACGGCGCAGCAGGTGCAGGCGGACCGCGTGCAGGCCGTGCGCGAAATTTCGCGTCGCTTCGGCAATTGCTGGGTGGCGCTCAAGGGACACCAAACACTCATTGGCCGGAATGACGGCGAAATTTTTGTGAACCCGTCCGGCAATCCGCATCTGGCGCAGGGCGGCAGCGGCGACGTGCTCGCGGGTTTCATCGCCGGTTTGCTGGCCCAGCCGGCGCTGCAAGCGGACATCGACCGGACGCTGCGTTACGCCGTCTGGCAGCACGGCCGCGCCGCGGACCAATTGCAAGCGACGCGCGCGAACTGGATCGTTGAAGATTTGCCGGGTGAACTCGGCAACCTCACGCAATAATCATCCTTGCCGCCTGACGGCCCGGCGCCGGATTCGTCAAACTTTTCCGGTGTAACGCCAGACGGCCCAAACGTGACATCTGGCTTTTTCGCAATCCGGATGACGCTGGCGCAGCGTGTCGCGAATCTCGAAGGCCCGCTTCCGCAACCGGATCAACCCCGATTCCGCGGAAAGCTCCGAGACCCGGTAGAGTCCCGGAAAACGGCTGCTGCTGAGCAGCGCGCTCGCGTGAAACTGCGTGTCCACGACATCAAATCCCGCAAATTCGAAATCGGGGTCCGAGAAGCCGCTGACCTCGTCCGCCGAAGGTTCGCGCATGACCCCCACCACCACCGAAGGACGATGACCCGCCACACGCCGCAGGACAAAACCGAGATCGGTGAAAAAATCGAGCATGAAGTCCTCCTTCGCGACAAACTCCCAATCGTCGCCAGACTCGACATGGACGACCGCCGGACAAAGCAGGCTGTCAAGCGTGACCACCCGTTTCAGGTCGGTGCGCCCCAGCCAGCGCGTGTAGCCAATCCACCGCTCGCCATTGCCGGGGTCGAATCGTTCAATCGCCGTATAATACATGGTCAAAACGCGGGGGTACACGAAGACACCGGTCAAACCCGGGTTGATCCATGACGCGCCGCGCCCCAAGCCGACGACAACAACCAACCATAAATCGGCACCCCAACCAATCGAAAACTGACTGGCCGTACTGTGGCACTCCAACTCGAGCGGCGGGGCGGGTGCTCGTTTTCCCACCCGCGTTTGCAATGCTCCGGCCGCGACGAGGTTTTGACGCGGCAAGCCGGCAGGTTGAATTTGCTTTCGTGGCGCGCGGACATTTGCTAGAAGAGTCCCGTGCGCAAAATCCTGGGAATCGTTTTTGGATTCTGGCTGGGCGGGCTGTTGCTGGCCGCGGGCGCGGAGTCGCTGTCATTAACCGACGGCACATCGGTGACCGGTGACGTCGTCAAGTATGATGACAACGGCGTCCTGATTCGCACGCCTCAAGATGCCTATACCAACGTGTTGTGGACGAAGTTTTCACAGGACGCGCTCAAGCAGCTGGGGCAAAACCCGAAAATCAGCCCATTCGTCAAACCGTTTATCATCCCGCCGGCGGAACAGCGTCCGCAGGATGAAATCAAAATTCAGGAGGTGTCGCGCCTGGTAAAGCCGCCAAAAGCCCCATTGTTCGCCGCGCTGTTTTCGTCGTCGGTCGGACTGGTCGTGATGTTCCTGCTATACGGGGCGAACCTTTATGCGGCAATAGAGATCGCCGCTTATCGCGCGCGCCCCATTGGCCTGGTGATGGGGGTGGCGGCAGTGTTGCCGGTTGTGGGACCGGTTATTTTTCTGTCCATGCCCGCACAGGGTGCGCCGGTCGCGGAGATCGAAGCCGAACCGCCGCCCGGGCCGGGTGTTGCGCCGGCGCCGACCCTGGTGCAGCCGCCGGGTGGCATTCACATTGCCTCGTCATCGTGGCAACAGGCGCCGGCTGCCGAGAAACCCGCCCCGCAGATTTACCGGCGCGGGCAGTTCATGTTCAACCGCCGTTTTTTTGAGACGAAATTTCCCGCTTTTTTCAGCCATATCCGGCGTGAAGGGGACAAGGACATGGTATTGCTGGTGAAAACGCCGCGCGGGCAGTATGAGGTCGAACGCATCACGCGCATGGCGGCCAACGACCTGCATTTCGAGGTCGCGCACGGCGCGGCGCGGCAGGAGGTGATGGTGCCGTTCGGGGAAATCCAGGAGATTCATCTCACCCACAAGGATGCGTGAACTGAAACACCACGCCACCTGTCAACTGCCACTTATGAAATATCGGACGATTCTCATGTTTGGCGCGCCCGGTTCGGGCAAGGGCACGCAGGGAAGAATTCTCGGCACCATTCCGAATTTTTTCCACTGCGCCTGCGGCGACGTGTTCCGCAGCCTGCGGGCAGACAGCCCGCTGGGCAAAACCTTCATCGACTACTCCAGCCGCGGCCGGCTGGTGCCCGACGCGCCGACGGTCGAGCTGTGGCGGCAGGCCATTGACGCCACCACCAAGACCGGGCGGTTTCATCCCGCCGGGGACACGCTCGTGCTCGACGGCATCCCGCGCAACGTGACGCAGGCGGAGATGCTGGGCGACGCGCTCGACGTGGCCGCGGTTTTTTATCTCAACTGCGCCAACCGGAACAACCTCGTGACGCGCCTGCAACGCCGCGCCATCAAGGAAAACCGGCTCGACGACGCGAACCTCGAGGTCATCCACAACCGCCTGAAAATTTACGAGCAGGAAACCAAGCCCGTGCTCAGATTTTACGGCACAAAAATTGTTCATCGCATCAATGCCGATGAAACACCGGCCAGGACGTTTTTGGACATCCTCAAACACGTCGTGAAGCTTCACTGAAAGATTTGCGATTCACGATTTACAATTTACGATTGGCACCGGCAGAAGAACACGCACGCAAATCGCATATCGTAAATCGTAAATGAGGATCGTTTTCATGGGCACGGCGGAATTGTCCTGCGCCAGTCTGGAAAAACTGGCGCTGGACGGAACATTTTCCGTGGTTGCCGTCGTCACGCAGCCCGACCGGCCCAAGGGCCGTGAACTCAAACCGCAGCCGTCACCGGTCAAAACGCTCGCGCAGCGACTGGGGCTGACCGTGCTCCAACCGCCGCGCGTCCGTGACGAACAATTCCTCGCCGAACTCCGCGCCCTGCTGCCCGATCTGATCGTGGTCGCTGCCTATGGACAGATTTTGCCGCAGAGCATTCTGGATCTCCCGCGCCGCGGCTGCCTGAACGTCCACACCTCCCTGCTGCCCAGATATCGTGGCGCCGCGCCCATTCAGTGGGCGATTGCCAATGGCGACGCTGAGACCGGCGTCACCCTCATGAAAATGGACGCGGGCCTGGACACCGGCAACATCGTTGCGCAACGGCGCACGGTCATCCAGCCGGCGGACGATTCCGCCACGCTGCACGACCGGCTGGCGCGGCTCGGCGCGGAATTGCTCGTGCAAACCATTCCTGATTATGTCGCCGGAAAAATCCAGCCGTTGCCGCAACCCATCGAGGGCGTGAGCCTCGCGCCAAAAATCAAAAAGGAGGACGGGCGCATTGACTGGCACCTGCCCGCGAAAACGATTTGGAACCGGCTGCGCGCGTTCACGCCGTGGCCGGGCGCGTTCACCAGTTGGAGTTCAAGCTTTGGCTTGATTCGGTCGCAGGACACGCTGAAGCGTGAACTCCAATCGCATTTATTGAAAATCTGGAAGGCGGAAGTCGTCGAAAAATCCGGTGAAGCGGGGGAGGTTTTATCGGCGGACAAAAGCGGAATTGTCGCCGCCGGCGGCAAGGACGCGCTGCGGATTCTGGAATTGCAACTCGAAGGCGGCCGGCGCATGAGCGCGGCGGAATTTTTGGCGGGGCATCCCCTGAAAGCCGGCGGGAAATTTCTGTAGCGTTGGCGCTGTCCGCCTTCCGTCCCGTAATGCGGGACCACGGAGAACGGGTGCGCCAACAAATCCGGCCCCAGGCCGGACGCTACAATGACGCGTCCCAACCCGCGCCCAGTTCGCCCAGTCTGGCCCTTTATGGTTTGCCCTTTGCCTTGCGTGGCGCGGCCAGCGCCTGGTGCAGCACGCCCAGGAGCCCGGCGCTGTTAAATGGCTTGGTCAACAACACCAGCAGGCCGAGGGCCTCCAGCTCTTTGAGGTCCGCCTTCTCGCCCATCCCGGTCATGCCGAGAATCGGCATTTGCGGTTCCAGCTGCCGCAAGGCCAGAACCAGCGACGGCCCGTCTACGACCGGCATCATCATGTCCGTGAGGACCGCCCGGACTTCGTCCCGGCACCGGTCAAAGACCACCATGGCTTCGGCCCCTTCGGCGGCGGTCACCACCCGGTAGCCGTGTTTTTCCAGCGTAACCCGGATCACGTCGCACACATCGGCTTCATCGTCCACCACCAGAATCAATTCGCCTCTGGCGCGTGGTGGCAGTATCTCGCGCTCGGGAAAAACGACGGCCTTCGCTTCTGACGAGGCCGGCAGATAAAGTTCAAAGGTCGTGCCTTCGCCTACCTGGCTGTTCACCCGCACAACACCGTTGTGGCCACGCGCAATGCCGAGCACCGTGGGCAGCCCCAGGCCCGTGCCCTTGCCGATTTCCTTGGTGGTGAAGAACGGGTCAAAAATGCGGTCAATGTGTTCAGGCGGAATGCCTGTGCCGGTGTCGGCCACGCTCACGCAAACATGAGGACCGGGTTTGGCACTGGACATCATGGAGGCAAACGCCTCGTCGAGGATCACGTTTTCCGCCGCCAGGGTGAGCGTGCCGCCCGTGAGCATGGCATCGCGGGCATTGACGCAGAGGTTCATGAGCGCCTGGTGGATCTGCGTGGCGTCGCCGAGGACCTGCCAAAGGTCCTTGGGCACGTTGACGCGCAGTTGGATGTTTTTAGGAAAAGTTTCCTGGATGAGCTTGCTCATCTCATTCAGGAGATGCCGCACGGGCAGCGGCACGCGCGCGCTGGGTTCGCCCCGGGCAAACGTGAGCAGTTGCTTGATGATGTCAGCCCCCCGCTGGGCGCAATTTTCCACGGTGTCCAGCATCTCACGACTTTCGGGATCGCTGGTCGTTTCGCGCAGGATCGGCGCGGTCATCAGGATGGGCTGGAGGATGTTGTTCAGGTCATGGGCGATGCCGCCGGCCAGCGCGCCAAGGCCTTCCATGCGCTGGGCGCGGAGGAAATTGACTTCGAGTTTTTTTTGCTCCGTGATGTCCGTGTTGATGGCGAGAATTTCCTTGGGGCGGCCCTGCTCGTCGCGCAACAGGGTCCAGCGGCAGAAGACGACAATTTCCTTCCCCGTCTTGACCTTCTTTTTCAGTTCGCCGGACCAACTGCCCTGTTCCAGAAGCATGGCGTGCGCCGCCTCGTAAGCCTCGTGGCCCAAGTTTCCCAAATCGGGAATCTTGCGGCCCAGCGCCTCGGCGCGCGTCCAGCCGTAGAGCCGTTCGGCGCCGTCGTTCCAGTAAGTCACGGTGTGATCCAGGGCGCGGACGTAGATGGCGTCGTTGGCGGCATCCAGCAGGGCAGCCTGCTCGTGGATGCGTTCTTCCGCCCGCTTGCGCCCGGTGATGTCGAACTGGATTCCCTGCGTGCCGATGATCGTTCCGTTGGGGCCAAATACGGGCATGCGCACGACGTGCATAAACTGTTTGCCGCCATCCTCGCCGAGATATTCCTCCTCATTCTCGACAATTTTTCCGGTGCGCAGGATTTGTTCATGGACTTCCTCGCCGGTCGCCGCGTATTTGGCGGCCCGTTCCAGCTTGTCGTTTCTGGCGGATTTGCTTTGGGCAACTTCCGACGGTTTTTTGCCCAGAAAATCCTCCGCTTTCATGTCTTTGATCCGGCAAAACTGGGAATTGACCATGATAAAATGGCCTGCCTTGTCCTTGCGGAAGATGGGAGTGGGCAGTTGCTCGACAAAGGATTGATAGAGCATCTGCGATTCCCGCAGGGCCTCTTCCGCCCGTTTGCGCTCGACCTGCTGGCGCAACACGCCAATACCGTAGGCCAGATCGCCGGCCAGTTCGCCCAGCAGTTTCACCTCGTCGGTATCAAAGGCGTCCGGCTCCGCCGCATATATCGTCAACGCGCCGAAGCAGCGACCCCCGCCGTGCAGTGGCAGGCCGATGGCCGAGGCATAACCGCGCCGAATGGCTGCCGCGCGCCAGGGCACAAAAGCCGGATCGGTGGGAATGTTGCGGGCCAGCACCGGCTGGCCGGTGCGGATGGCCGTGCCGGTCGGGCCGCGCCCGCGCTCGGCATCTGCCCAGGTGATGTTCACGGTGTCGAGGTAGCCTTCCTCGACACCGGCTTGGGCCGCCGGGCGCACCGACTTGGGTTCATCCTGCTCCGCGAAACCGACCCACGCCATGCGATAGCCGCCGTGCCCGACGGCCATTTGGCAGATGGTCTGCAACAATGCCGTTTCATCCGTGGCGCGCACCATTTCCTGGCTGCACAGGCTGATCATGCGCATGGCGCGGTTGCTCCTTCGCAACTCGGTCTCCGTCCGCTTGCGTTCGGTGATGTCGCGCATGAAAACAACCAGCTTCCCCCCGGGGGATTTTATGGCGTTAACACTGGCTTCGATGTCAATAACCTTGCCATCCTTGCGCTTGTGCCTGGTCTCGAAGCGGGCATAACCCGCCTTCATAATCTGCTGAATCCGCCTTTTAATGTCTTCATCCGTATCTATCACTTCGATATCTTTTATGGCCATCTTGAGCAGCTCCTCGCGGCTATAGCCCGTCATCTGGCAGTAAGAATCATTGGTGTCCAAAAACCGCCCAGCTATATCAACAAGATAGAAACCATCCATCGTCGTGCGAAGAATGGTCTTGATCTCTTCCTCCGCCTGCTTGCGCTCGGTGATGTCCCGGCTAATGGCCGAGACACCCACAATCGCCCCCGCCGCGTCTTTGATCGGCGACAGGGTCAGGGACATCTGGATGTGTTCGCCGTTCTTGCGGATGCGCCAGGTTTCGTAGTGTTCGACGGTTTCGCCGCGCTTGATCTTTTCGATGAGTTGCAGAAATTCGTCCGGCTGTCCGGGCGGGATGAGCAGGGTGATTGGTTTGCCAACCGCCTCGGCCGCGCTGTAGCCATAAAGGCGTTCCGCGCCCGCGTTCCAGCTGGTGATGGTGCCATCGAGGCTTTTGCCGATGATGGCGTCCTCGGAGGACTCGATCATGGCGCCCAGCCGGGCGCGGTCCGCTTCAGCTTCCAACCTTGCCCGATAAAACCGGATGCGCTGCTGCCGCCAGACCAGACCCACACCGGCCCCCGAACCAAAGATCAGAACGCCGAGTGTGAAGATCAATTGCCAGAGCCGCTCCCTCAGCGGCGCGAACACCTCCGCGACATCCTCGCGCGCCACCATGAACCACGGCGAGTCAGGAACGGCGCGCACGTCGGCAATCACCGGCACACCGCGATAATCCCGGCCTTCTACGATGCCTTTCTGTCCCAGCACGGCTTTCACAGCAACCATGTTGGTGTTCTCAAGGGAAATGCGCAGGTTGAGGGTCGTGTTCGTTTGAAACCGCAGTTCGTTTAGAAAGACCGCCTCGTTTCCTTCCCGGCGCACGAGCAGCGTCTCCGCCGTCTCGCTGGGCACGGGCCATTGCCGAATGTAGGGGAAAAGCAAGACGGCCGGATTAATCCGCAAGACGAGCACGCCCAGCGAACGGTTCGTGCCCGACCCGTCGAAAATGGGAACCAGAATCTCCAATTGGACGGGAAGGCCGGGGGCGTCATGATAAAAATCCAGAAACATCACCTGACCGGATCGCAGAACTGTGGCGATGTCCCCGGCCATCTGGCCGGACAATGGCTCCGGCTGGTCAGGGACAGCCAGTCGTTCAGCGCCCTGAACATCGAAGAGATTGATTCGGGCATACCCGTAGTAGGTCTGAAATTTGCCAAGCCACACCTGAAGTTCCCGTTGCGCGTCCGCGTCCGCCGGTTGCTGGAGGAAGCGGCGCACCAGTTCGGAGAAGGCGGGGTTCTTGTAGAAGGTATCGGCATCCCCCAGCCGCTCTTTGCGATACTGCATCAGTTGTTTTACCTTCAAGTCCGCGATGGCCGAAAGCTGGCGCTCGGCTGCGAAGCGGAATTGCCGCTTGTAGTTCTGATAGTAAAGGCTGCCGGCGGTGAGGATGCCCGCCGTCAGGAGGACGAAGACCAGCATGAAACCCCATCCGGCGCGGCGTTCGGCTGGATGAAGGAAGTTCATGGTAGCGGTTTATTTTTAGTCGGTGCCGGCCTGTTTGCAACAACCATCGGTCAACTCTTGACAAATGAGGCCAGTTCTACCACACGCTGGCCCTTTTGACAAAGGAAACAATGTTATTATCGCTGGCGGGTGCAGTTGGACCTTGCATCTAAAGCACCGGTTTTCAGCCGGGCATGAAGCGATGAGGTTGTCCGCAACGCACCGGGCCGGAAGACGGTGCTCGGAAAACGGCGCCAAATTGCACCGCTTGGGCAGCATCTCAAATTTTCATTTTGGAGCTGTCCCGCAGCCCGGCCACATAAGCTTCGAACACCCGCCGCATTTCGTCGCTAACCCGGCGCAACATTACATCTTCCAAGCGTAAGATTTTTGAAAGTTTGGCCCCCTCAATCCGTAATCTCTTGGAGAACAGAGATAAAATATAGCTCCTCTTGGGTTCGCGGGGGAACGTTCATCAAAATTACAATTAATAAAACCATATTCATATGAATACAAAATTGAAATTGTTCGGATACGTTCACACCACGGTTGGCATCTTTTTGCTGGCGCTTTTAACGCAAACGATGTCGGCAGAGACACTATTCACCAACGAATTCTGGATTTCAACAAACACGGCCACCGCCAATCTAGGAACATTATCGGATCCCT
>Ga0265340_10000751_pt1 | contig 18436 bp, 11 predicted proteins | sample 4CB225metaG_FD_202082 | JGI IMG/M metagenome (GOLD analysis project Ga0265340, IMG submission 202082) | Rhizosphere microbial communities from Carex aquatilis grown in University of Washington, Seatle, WA, United States - 4-CB2-25 metaG | ecosystem: Host-associated > Plants > Roots >...
GATCCGCCTTGCCGCCGAGCGCGATTCGATTTGCTTCAATTGGCGCGATGGCAGTCCCGGCCGAGTCGCCCTCAGTAGCCCCTACGAAGATCCGTGGGTTGAATTGGTAGGCGCCGACAATCAAGAGCCTGTGCCCAGTTGCGTGTTGAAAGGCAAGTCAATCGAGTGCGATCCAGTGGCGGCCATCGACGACCAGGGCGTCGACTTTCAAACCCGCCTGCGCGGTCGTGATGGTGATGGATACTTGTGGTCAACGCTGTTTCGGCCTAGTCCGAGCGAGTGGCTCTATCTGAAGCAGGCCGGTAGGGTGCGGTTGCGGGTGCGCGGCGATGCCAAGGCGTCTGCCATTGTGTCGCCGCCGTTCTCCCCCGCCGATCTTTCACTATGTTCCGACAAACTAGTTCGGCAGTGCGAAGCCAGCTGAGGCGTTATCGCCTCTTGCGGCGACGCCCGCCGATGACGCCGAGGAATGGTCGAAGGACCACTCCGGTGCTCACACAAACTTCGCCAGCAAACGAGCTTGGCGGGCGGGGCTTCTGAGATGTGACGGAATGTCAGAAACTGCACAGGTCGTCTGGCCCGCGCTCGCAAATGCGGCCAATTTTGGCGGCTGTAGCCATGTCTGCGGGCTACGTGTTGCGGTAAATGGCTTCGCCGCTTACGGTACGCGCCTTGACTATGTCCAGTTCGACGACTCCCAACGGACCTGATCCCAAGCATCGTCGCCGCCGGCGGCATGGAGGTAAGCCGCCCGCTCCAAACGTAGCGGCGCCTGCCAAGGTGGTCGCCGAAGCACTCAAGGCTCCGCAGGAAACGGCTTGGGTCGAAGAACCTTTGACACCGCAAGAGATAGCGAAGCTCAAGGTCCAGTTTCGGTTCTTGCGCGACAACCGTCACCTGCTCAAACTTCGCGTTAACGCTGCCGAGGACCTACTGCTCAACGGCGTGAAAGAACCGACCCATCGCGGCGTTTGCCAGCACCTGCTGGCCAAAGTCGAGCGGAGCCGGGTGCTCACCGTGTCGCAGAACATGCCGCCGGATCAAGCGGTGCGCCTGCTCAGCGGTGTCATCCGGTTTGCACCCGACATTGCGTACATTCTTCGGTACCTCGAATGCGTCAAACAAACTGCGTCACAGCAACAGGCTGGCGCGGCGCTGACCGAGGCGCTAAAGCAGATTGAGTTTACCGAGCTATCCGCGGCGCAAATGCGCCAATTGGTGGCGCTGATCGTTGATGTGTTTGCCGAGCGCGATCTGCCGGTGTTTCTCTTTACGCTGCTTTACGACAAGTCTTTCAAAGAGGCGCTCGATCGCTCACTCGACGGTTTCCCAGAGGTATTAGGGCGCATGGTGCTCCCTTTGCGCGTGTTACATGGTCTGATTGCTCACGCAGCGCCAAAAAACGCCGATTCTGGTGCTGACATGCAAGCACTGAAAGCCGGGGTTGCCCTGTTGTGTGAGGTGAATCCGGCAAGCCTCGTTCAACTGCCAGAAGGCGCTCGTCAGCGCCTACTGCAAATCGGGTGCGAGTTTTTGCGCGCCAAAGCCGGGCTCCGGGGTGATACGCTCATTCAGCTTCAGGCAAGCCTGACGTTTGCGCAAGACGCGGACCGCGTTGCAACCGCGCTGACATTGGCTGAGGCGCTGGTAGCTACCGGTGAAGAACCCATTGCGCGCAAGTGGCTCGACCGTGAACTGAGCGGGTCCGCCGGCGGTAATGGCAATGCGCTGGCGCGCTTTCGGGAATCGCTGGAGCGGCCTCGAGTGGGCGTGGTCGCGATTGACGCGCCCCGCACCAATGGCAAGCCGCTGCCCGCTGGGCGCTGGTATCGCGGGTGGCACCTGCTGCTGCGCGAGACCGTGCTCGTGCGTGTGTGTCGCAAAGAGGAACAGGCAGTGCTCGCTGAACAGATTGCTCTCTGGCGTAGCCTGTTGGTTCCCGGGGTGTCGCGCGTCGTGGGTGCGGCGACCGAAGGCCAAGCTGGCTACATTGCCGTTGAGCTATCGGGGCAACCGCTGTTCCGCGAAGGCAAGCGCACGAATAGAATCGAAGAGAGCACGCGGCTGCGCTGGGCCGTGCAGATCTGCGCCCTACTCGAGGGTCTTTCGAATGCGGGTGTGGTGATTGCGGACGCAAACTCGAACCGGTTCAATGTCGACCCGCAGGGGCACCTCTGGTTGGTCGATCTCTGGCCGCTGCAGGGCGCTGATGTAGAGCGGGCGCATGCCCAGAACCTCGAGCACGCCCGCGTCACGTGTCGGGAGCTGCTCAACCAAGCTCCGTGCTACTCACTCGCTGAGGGCGCGCTGCAACAGGTCGAGGACGCCACATCAATCAAACAACTGGCTTCGATTTTCTGAACACTGACGTCACGTAGCCAAGGTCGCGTCGGGTGAGCTCCCGCGTGAGCACGAGCAGCCCGACGTTGAGCGCAACCAACACGGCTGCGGCGCCCATGGTGGCAATCTTGCCGCCCGGTGACCAGAGTCTGCCCAATGTGATGGTGGCTGCGGCTACCAAGAAGACGCGTATCATGGTGATTAGCGGCACGACTCCGCCAGCTACTTTGTGCACCAGTGCACCCGCCACCAGTGTTGCGATCACTAGACCAACCGAGGTTGCAACCGCAGTCACCCACAGCAAGTGAGGTCCAAAGCTGAGGTTCCGGAGCAATGCCACACCCAGGACCGCGACCAGCGCAAAGGCGATTCCCGTTGTAACTGCGCTGGCCCGCTCGGCTTTGAGACTGGTGAGCACCGTGGTGAGAATGCCGAAGATCGCGAATGCGCCAAACCCTAACGCCAGTAGCTGCATGGCAGAGGTGGCATATAGGGCGACCTCAGCCGGGAACACCAAACGCAGCAGCGGACCGGAAAGACCCGAAATAACAGAAACCATCACGCCCGCTACGATTAGTGCCAGCCGCACGCCGGTCATCACGAAGAGCCGAACGTCCTTCATATTGCCTTCGTGTTGGGCGCGCGCCAACAGTGGAAACAGCACGAACGTGACGCTCAGCAGCAGCTGGTACGGCAAGAAGCAGAACAGTTGCGTTGCGCGGTACGCTCCCACCAGCGGATCTGCTGCCTCCGATGAAAGCCCGGTGCGGAGCGCTGCGGATGCCGCGAAGTACCGCAGTACCGTGATGTCGGCTTGTTGCAACAGATTGAGCAGAATCTGGCCCAAGAACACGGGCCCAATAAAGGCGAGATACTGGCGCAGGGGGAGAGCCGCCGCACCCTTGCGGCCCGTGCCTGCAATCAGCAATGCTGCAACGAAGATCACGGCTGTTGCCAGGGCAAAACCAGAGCTGGCTCCCGTAACACCCTGCTCCGCGGCCCGACTGAATGCGTAAGCCCCACCCAGCATGAGAACCGTGCGCAGGGTAGCAAACGCCATGTCGAACCCCGCTTGCCAAACGAACCGGCGCTGACCATTGAGCACGCCCACCAGCGGTGCGTACAGGCCATAAAAGAACAGCACGGCTGCCAGGATACGCACGGGCATGACCAGATGCGGCGCATGCACCCATTGAACAATCGGACCCGCCAGGATGCCGAATAGCAGTGCAATGGGCAGCGCAAAACCAGCGTGTATGGTCAGCACCCGGCGCGTGATCTGCGGGCGTTCCGCTTCATCAGCCCGCGCCACCGTGCGACTGACGCCCTGAATCGAACTCTGCACGACCGGGTTGTAGACCACCGCTGACACGGACAGCGCCGTGGAAAGACCGCCATAGCCGCTGGTGCCTAGGACTCGCGTCAGCAGAATCTGCTGCACGAGGCCAATCACCATGAAATACATTTTGGCAACGGCCACCGCGAGCCCGCCGCGCCCAGCTGAGCTGGCAACACTGGGTGTGGTGTCGTTTTTGATCGGTGTTTTGGGATTGTTCGGTTCAGGCACGGCGCGTGGCATCTTGCCGCTAGCTATCCGACCGTCAAGTCGAGATTCCGCCCAACGGCAGCGAGCCATCGCTTCCGCTGAATCAATGTACTAGGATTGTGCAGCCGTGGTTGCCAGCATTCCCAGTCCCCCAAGCTCGAAAAATGCCCAGGCGCGAGTGGCGCTGGAAGTTGGAGCCGTTGTTGCGGAACGTTTTCGAATCGTAGGGGTTATCGGCGAGGGGCGTTCCGGCACTGTGTACGCTGCCGAACACGTGGTGCTGCAGAAGAAGGTTGCCCTCAAAATCCTTCACCCTGAACTGACGGATACGCCCGATGGCGTTGCGCGATTCGAGCGCGAAGCCATGGCCACGGCGCGGATCGAGCATCCGAATGTGGCTGCTGCCATCGACTTTGGAAAGTTGCCGGAGGGTTCGAGATACCTAGCGACTGAGTTGGTGCAAGGGCGCAGTCTGCGCGAGACCATTGCAAAGGGGCCGCTGGAACTTGGCCGCGCCCTTCACGTAGCGCGCCAAATCGCGTCGGCACTAGCTGCGGCGCAGGCGCTCGAGATCGTACACCGGGATCTCAGTCCCGAGAATGTGATCCTCGTCACCCGTGACGACGACCCAGACTTCGTCAAGATCATCGATTTTGGAACGGCGCGCATTGCCGTTGAGCAGGGAGATGTGGGTGGTCCGCAGGGGCTCACCAAAGCGGGTGCGGTTTTTGGGAGCCCTGAGTACATTCCCCCGGAGCAGGGCATTGGGCAGAAGGTGGATTCCCGGGCAGATCTCTATGCGCTCGGGGTCATGATGTTCGAGATGCTTGCCGGTGTCAGACCCTATGTCGAGCGGGACGATGTGGGGATCTTGGCGCAACAACTGACGCTTCCGGTACCGACTTTTGCCGAGCGAGCCCCGGGTATCACAGTGCCGCCACCGGTGGAACGCATGATCTATCGCTTGCTGGCGCAACGCCCGCAAGAGCGCACGCAGCGCGCCGAGGAACTGGTCAAAGCCATCGAGCAATTCCTCGCGGGCGGACCGGCAATGTCGGGCGCGCCCCCGGCTCCGCTCGATCCGCTCCCGGCTTTTGCTCTCAACACTCAACTGCAAATCCCCGTAGCTGCTCCACCAACGAGCAACCGTGAAGCACAGCCGTCCACTGATGTTGAGCGCTCGGGCGCGTTGCCTCAGGGTGAGCCTTTGGTCGTGAAAACCAAGCCGCGCAACCAGGCTCTACAGTCCATTGTGCGCTCGCTCCGTCACTCGTTCGCAAGCAGCGTTGAATTCGTGAGTAAGCGTCGCGAAACCCTGCCCGAGCCGCTGCGAGGTTGGCTCATTCGCGTTCCCGCCGCGGCCATCGAGATCGCGGGCATTGTGCTTTTGCTTTTGTCGTTCACCCTCTTGGGGTTGTGGTTGCACCGCCCGAGCGCAAAGCACATGGCCGCTGATGGGGCAGCGAGTGCCGCATCAACAGCAAGTAAAGCGGCAGAGCCAAGCGTATCACCCAGCGCCGGTGCCGCGCCGAGCGACATGGCCGGAGTGCAACGCCCGAGCTCCGGAAGTGACGCCAATGACCCCATTTCCCTGATTGAATGGGCGCAAGCCAAGTTGCATGAAGGTCACGACGCCGAGGCGGTCAGCACCTTGGTGCGCATGCTCGTAAAGCATCCTGATCGGCGCAATGACGATCGCGTTGCGGACATCTTGTTCAAGACCGCCAGCTCCAACGCCAATGGAGTGTCCAACACCACGTTCTCTCTCCTGCAAGGCACCATGGCTGGTCAGGGCGCGGAAGTCATCTACCAGCTAGCCATTGACCGTAGCGTCTCGAGCCACGTGCGCGCGCGCGCCGAGAAATGGCTGCACACAGTGCAATTCGATCGAGCCGCGTCCGATGCCCTACGCGTTGCAACGCGCCTACGTTTGGCTTCATCGTGCGAAACCAGACACGCCATGCTGCCGATTGCTGCCAAAGCCGGTGGTACCGCGGCGCTGACCTACTTGCGCGAACTACAGGTTGAAACCGGCTGTGGTCTCACCGGCACCAGTGACTGCTTTGCTTGCATGCGCAAAGACTCACTGCTCAAAGACGCTATTGCGCAAATCGAAGAACGTCAGCGGCGGAAAGACAATTAGAAGGTCCGCGCGAGCAAGAAACGTGGGAATACCTGAGCGCTGAGGTGCCAGTGCGCTCCGCGAGCAGCGCTTAGTGACCCGCGGACGCCGTCTAGTAGTCACCCACCGGCAACCGCGCCGCAACGTCATCCCAACGAATCACGACGCCCGGTAAGATACCGACGGGCGTGTCGCCCTCAAGGGCCTGAGTGTCGGGTTTGCCAAATTCGGAGCCTTGCAGGCGGTACACGAATAGAACGCGATCGGCGGGATGCACGAGCCAAAACTCGCGTACACCGGCGCGCTCGTAAATACGACGCTTGCGCACCTGATCGTGACTGGCCGTCGAAGGCGATATCACCTCGACGACCCAGTCTGGGGCTCCCCGCACTCCGCGCTTGTCAAGCTTCGTTTCATCGCAAACGACCATCACGTCCGGTTGCACCACGGTGTCGATGAGCTCATCCACCTCGTTGCGCACTGGAAGTCTCACGTCCAGCGGAGCGATAAAGGCGCGACACGGCTTGCCCGAAAGTGCGCCTCGCACCTGATGATAGATTTCGCCCGCCAATTCCTGGTGAGCGAGATCCGGACCCGGTGACATGAGGTACGCCACGCCGTCGAGCAGTTCGTAACGTACGTCCTCGGGCCACGTGAGGTAGTCTCCGTACGTGTGAAGTTGGTTGTCTCGAACTGCCAGGGTTGCCACTGGGTACCTCGTGCGTTGGTCATTCTAGCCTACTGCGCCGCCCAAGACCAAAATCACCTGGTTTGCCTCACCAATCCGGCACCAAGCAGGAGTGTCGCGCGGAAAGGCCCGCTTGCCGTGACCTGGGAGACCGCGGGGCCGTCAATCATTGTCGCAACTGGCGAAACACTCGCGCTTGAACACAAAGCAGAATCACGAGCGATTGTGATTGACAGGCTGCAGATGGATTTGATACGGCACGAACCGATAGTACCGGTTCCGGACAAGGGCTGAGGGTTGCTCAGTCGCGGAACGCTATTGCTTCAATACAGGCCTCAAGCAGGGGACAATTCAATGGCACGCAGAACGCGCAATGGCGGCAGTGAGCGTTATTTTGGCCAAGATGTGAATCGCGGGTCGAAAACCATCTGGATATTGGCGCTGATTATCGCGGCAGCAGGCGCAGGCATTGGGTTTCACAAGCACAAGGCTTCCAAAGCAACGGCGACGCAGACAGTGAACACACCTGCAGTAAAACCCATGCGCGCATCGCCGGAAGCGTTGGAGGTATTGACGCAACTGCGCAACCGTTACGGTTGAGTGTCGCAACGACAAACAAGTAGCGACCCTGGCTCTGCAGAGCCTGACTCCGCGCTTTCGCAGTCAGTCTCACCGCTGCTGCCGGGTCTGACCGACGACTTCGAGGCCAATCCAGCCGGCATCTTGGCACGGTTTCCGACCGCGAATGGCAAGCCTGAAGCAAAGGTGGTTCTGCCATCGCACGCGAACGCTGCTTTCGAGCTGCAAGCCATCGGGAGTGGGATGCACGAGCGACCCTTCGGGCAGAGCACTGACAGCACCAGGGAGCCAATCATGCCAACTGCGCGTGTCTTGGGACAATGATGCGGTCGAGTATCCGGCACTGCTCGACCCAACGTGGATGACCACGGGCTCCATGGCAAGCGCGCGTCAAGGTCATACGGCAACGCTGCTTTCCACGGGCAAAGTGCTCGTGGCAGGTGGCACCAATGGAAGTACTGCGCTGGCCACGGCGGAACTCTACGACCGCACCACAGGCACTTGGGCTGCTACGGGAAGCATGACCGGCGCCCGCCAGTGGCACACGGCCGTTCAGCTCAACACCTCGTCGAACCCGACCACCAGCGGCAATGTTCTCATTTCCGGTGGCAGAAATGGCACCACCTCGCTGAACACGGCGCAGCTCTACTCGCCGAGCGCGGGCACCTGGATGGCTGCAGGCACGCTTAACGCAGCGCGCGAGCAACATACGGCTACTCTCTTACCCAGCGGCAAAGTGCTGGTGACTGGCGGCGTCAACGGCACCACTGTGCTGGCAACTGCCGCCACTTATGACCCGAGTTCGAGCGCCGGCACCTGGACCGCCACCACAAGTCCGATGCCGGGCGCGCGCAAGGCTCACACAGCAACGCTCATCTCAACCACCAACACGCAACTCAACGGCAAAATCCTAGTGGTTGGCGGTAACGATGGCGCTGCGAGCCAACCCACCGTTTACCTCTACGACCCGGCGCAGCTGCAATTCAGCACACTCACCGCCATACCCAGCGCACGCGAGGGCCAGACCGCCACTGTACTATCCAACGCGAGGATATTGCACGCCGGCGGAAGGAACGGCACAACCACGCTCAACACAGCCATCGTCTTCGACCCCGCCACTGGCGCGGGCAATTGGCTTTCTGTTGGCAACCTAACCGTGGCGCGCCAGGGCCACAGCGCAAGCCTGCTCAGCAACGGACAAGTGCTCGTGGCAGGCGGCTCCAACGGTTCCACCGCCCTGAACTCAGCGGAACTCTACAACGGCCCCGCAGGTTGGGCTGCAACCACCGTCATGCCAGCAGCCGTGCAGGCCCACACAGCCACCGCGCTTGGTAATAGCATCGTCCTGATTGCCGGCGGCTTCAACGGCACCACCGTGCAAAGCGCAGCGAGTTTGTATGACGTAAGCGGCGGCAACACCTGCTCCACCGGCGACCAGTGCGCTTCGGGCAACTGCGTCAGTGGGGTTTGTTGCAACACCACGTGTACCGACCAGTGCTCATCGTGCGGCCTTGCTGGGCTCGTTGGTATCTGCTCGCCGATAGCGAACGGCACTACGTGCAATGACGGCAACGCCTGCATAGCCGGCGATGCCTGCCAAGCCGGCACCTGTGCCCCCGGCTCAGCCGTTCCAGTGGACGACAACAACCCGTGCACGGCCGACGCGTGCGACCCAGTGAATGGCGTCACGCATACGCCAGTAGCAGCGGGCACATCTTGCTCCGACGGCAACGCCTGCAACGGCAGCGAAACCTGTAATGGCTCCGGAGTTTGTATTGCCGGCACTGGTCCGGTAATCAACGACAACAACCCGTGCACGGCAGACTCGTGCGACCCAATCAACGGTGTCACGCATACCCCTGTTTCACCGGGCAGCCCCTGTACCGACGGCAACATCTGCACCGGTGGTGGCACCTGCGATGCCACTGGCACTTGCTTGCCCGGCACCATCCCACCGGTGGACGACGGCAACCCGTGCACCGCAGATGCGTGCGACCCAGTCACGGGCGTTACGCACACGCCCGTTGCAGCGGGCACTTCGTGCTCGGACAACAATGTCTGCAATGGCGCAGAAACATGCAATGCTACTGGTTCTTGTGTTGCCGGCACTCCTCCCACGTTGGACGACAATAACCCGTGCACGACAGACAGCTGCAGTCCAGCGGTAGGCGTAACCCATGTGGCAGTTGCAGCCGGCACGTCGTGCTCGGATGGCAATGCATGCAACGGCAACGAGATCTGCAACGCAACCGGCGCCTGCACTGCTGGAACGGCCGTGGTCTGCACTGCCTCTGACGTCTGTCACGTCCCGGGCACCTGCGAACCCAGCACCGGCGCATGCTCAAATCCTGTCGCCCCCAATGGCACGGCATGCAATGACAACAACGCGTGCACAGCAGGCGACGCCTGCCAAGCCGGTACCTGTACTCCGGGTTCGGCAGTTGCCATCGACGACGGTAACCCGTGTACAGCCGACGCGTGCGGCCCGTCCACGGGCGTAAGCCACACACCAGTAGCTGCGGGTACCTCGTGCGCTGACGCCAACTTGTGTAACGGCAACGAAGCCTGCAATGGATCCGGGGCTTGTATTGCCGGTGCGGCTCCAGTAATCGACGACAATAACCCATGCACGGCCGACGCGTGCAACCCGTCCACAGGCGTAAGCCACACACCAGTAGCTGCGGGTACCTCGTGCGCCGATGCCAACGCTTGCAACGGTAATGAAATCTGCAACGCAACCGGTGCCTGCACTGCTGGAACTCCAGTGGTCTGCACTGCCTCTGACGTCTGTCACATAGCGGGCAACTGCGAACCCACCACCGGCGCATGCTCGAACCCGGTCGCGCCCAATGGCACGGCATGCACCGACAATAACGCCTGTACTGCAGGCGACGCTTGCCAAGCAGGCGCTTGTACTCCGGGTTCAGCGATCGCCGTCGACGACGGCAACCCGTGTACGATGGACAGCTGCGATCTAGTGGCGGGGGTCACGCACACGCCGGCCGCAACAGGCACCTCCTGCGCCGATGCCAACGTCTGCAATGGCAGTGAAACCTGCAATGGATCGGGAGTTTGTATCGCCGGAACTCCTCCGACGATTGATGACAATAACCCGTGTACGACGGACAGCTGCGATCCAGTGGCGGGAATCGCTCACACGCCGGTTGCGGCGGGTAGTTCGTGCTCGGATGGGAATGCGTGCAACGGCAATGAGACGTGCAATGCGGCGGGAACTTGCGCGGCAGGAACGCCGCCGGTGCTGGACGACGGCAATCCATGCACAATTGACACTTGCGACCCGGCTTCGGGAGCCATTGCGCACAACCCAGCGCCGCCAGGCTCCACATGTTCCAGCAATGACGTGTGCAACAGCGGTCAAACCTGCAGCGCACAAGGCCAGTGCCAAGGCGGCACTCCAGCCAATGTGGACGACGGCGACCCAACCACCATTGACACCTGCGTACCCGGTCAAGGCGTCAAACACCGCAAAGCCGCGGCCATCGACAAGACCGTCATCACCACGACCCTTTCAGCTAACCAATGGCTTTACACCGGCACTGACCCCATTCAAACCGGTGTGGCCCCAGGTACTATCGAACTAAGGCGCGCCGCGGTTGTGCATGGCTACGTCAAAGACCGCCAAGGCCAACCTATCCCAAGCGTTGCCATCACCATCCTCAATCACCCCGAATTCGGCGCCACGGTTACCCACGCCGACGGCCGCTACGACATGGTCGTCAACGGCGGTGGCCAACTTACCGTCAAGTACACCAAGTCAGGCTTGCTCGAGGCGCAACGCACAGTCAATGCACCCTGGGATGACCACACTTGGGCGACGAATGCGGTGATGATCCCCTCTGACCCTGCGCTAACGATGATTGATCTGACATCATCTGCCGACTTCCAAGTCGCGCAAGGCAGCATCATCAACGACACTGACGGCGAACGACAAACTACAATACTCTTCCCCGTGGACAACGTTGCCACCATGACGCTGCCCGATGGCAGCAAGCAGACAATCCCCACGCTGCACGTGCGGGCCACGGAGTTCACGGTCGGTGATAGCGGTCCGGCCGCAATGCCCGCCGACCTTCCGACAACTACCGCGTATACGTACGCCGTTGAAATCAACGCAGACGAAGCCGTAGCCGCTGGCGCCAAGTCAGTAAAATTCGACAAAGCGCTACCCCTCTACGTCAACAACTTCCTCGGCTTCAGCCCGGGCACTACGGTGCCCATGGGCTCCTACAACCGCGAACTAGCTCAGTGGATACCCGAAGACAGCGGCGTTGTCGTCGCAGTCCTCGACAACTCGGGAGGCAACGTTCAGCTCGACATCGCGGGCACTGGCGTGCCCGCGACCAGCGATCAACTCGCGGCCATCGGCATCACTGACGCGGAGCGCGTGCAACTAGCGGGCCTCTACACAACGGGACAGAGCTTCTGGCGGGTTCAGGTGAAGCATTTTACGAGTCCGATTGATTTGAATTGGCCCACTACTCCGCCGAGTCCACCGCCTGTGCCACCGGCACCGCCAGGCGGGCCTGACGGAGGTTGCGGCTCGACCTGTTGCGGAAGCGGTTCAGGCAGCGGCCCAGGGGGCCCAACTGCAAGTGGATCATCCGTTCTCAAGTGCGGGGAACAGGTCTATTCCGAAACAATTCCCGTGCCGGGAACCACGTTCAATCTCGTTTATGAAAGCGATCGAGTGCTTGGCTACAGGAAACCAGGCACCCTTTCTATTCCACTGATCGGCAGCGAGTTTGATAAAAATGTACTGAAGATTTACGTTGGGGTACGCGTGGGCGGTCGCGACATTCAGCTGAATTTTATGCCGAATCCAGCGCTCAGCCAGGACTTCAATCTAGTGGGGCAGCCGGGCGATCAGCGCGCGTATGAGTTCAAACCAAGCCCCTATCTAGCGTACGAATTCAATTGGGATGGCAAAGATCTCGATCAAAGGTTGGAAGTTGGGCCGCAAAAGGCCACCGTTGCTGTGGGTTACTTCTACAACAGCCCATATTGGTCTATCGACCGCTTCGGGAATCCCGTTGAGACAGTCATGTCGTCCATGTATCAGGTGCTCCCCCGCCAACCGACGCTGGATTGGTGGCGCACTGAAACCGACTTCAACGTTGGACCCTGGGACGCCCGCAGTGTAGGTCTTGGCGGCTGGACGCTGGACGCGCATCACACGTACGACGCGCGCACGAAACAGGTGCAATACGGGAGCGGCGGGCACTCGCCTGGCGCTGCATCTTCCACCACCATGCAGAGAGTCGGCGGCAAGTGCAATGACTCCAGTGATACAGGCGATAATGTCCCCGCCTTGAACGCCTCAATGAGCGTGTATTGGAACAACATCTCGACGGGCCCCGACGGAAGCGTCTACATATCAGAAGGGAGCGGCGATTCGTTGGGAAGTAGAATACGCAAGATCAGTCCCTCCGGCATCATTACGACCATCGCCGGTGGCAACGCTCCCATGACACCTGGCGGGTCCATCACCGATTCACTGGGAGATGGCGGACTGGCAAAAAACGCAAGTTTCACTCGCGTAAGTGATGTAGCCGTGACCAACGATGGCAGCCTCTACGTGGCCGACTACTATAACCACCGAATCAGGCGCATCGACCCCAATAGCATCATCACTACCATTGCGGGCAACGGAAGCGAAGGGCATACGGGAGACGGGGGCCCCGCCACTGAGGCCGCAATTGGAGAGGTCAGTGGCCTCGCTCTTGGGCCAGACGGCAGCATGTTCTTCATCGCGCACAATGACAATGTGGTGCGTCGAATTACGCCCGACGGTATTGTTCACGCTTACGCTGGCGGAGGGACGGGAAACGATGATGAAGTCCCCGCCACTTCGACCGCCTTGTTTCCCGAATCAATCGACGTGGCCAGCGACGGCTCGCTGTACGTTGCGGGCACTGGAGCCTACAACACAGGACGATTGCGTCGAGTTACGACAGACGGAATCATTCACTATGTCAAGGGCATTGGCCCCGGTGGTCTTCAGTATGGGGTGGGGGGCTACATCTATCCAATCGGCGTCGCAATCGGGCCTGGAGATTCCGTATATGCTTCAACCAGCGGATCCGGCGGAATCTACCTGATGAAGGACGACAAAGCCATTCCAGTAGTCGGAGGCACCGACGCGGTAGTTCACAACTGCTCCGAGAACGATCCGCCAAGAGCCGTCTCGGTAGGCAATACTGCCATTGCCATGTCTCCAGCCGGCGAGCTCTATTTTGGACTGCAAGCGCGTCTGATGAAAGTGTCGTCGTCGTATCCAGGCCTGCAGCTCGGCAGCACAGGCTCCGCCTTCGTATTACCGGACGCAGCCAACAATCAAATCTACGAATTCGACGCCGATGGTCGACACCTCAGAACACGCAACATGACCACGGGCGCCAATATCTATGCCTTTGGCTATGATTCCACCGGCCTACTTACCTCAATCACGCACGACAACGGCAAACAAACCGTCATCCAGCGCGACGCCAATGGTGTTGCCCAAGCCATCGTGGGCCCCTACGGACAGACCACGCAACTCACCAACTATGACGCTAACGGCTACGTGGGTGCAGTGACCGACCCTCTCGGTAATAGCTCTCAAGTTGTCTACTCCACCTCAGCTGACAGTGTTGGTCTAGTCACCACATTCACCAATAACCGAGGCTTCGCCTCAACCGTCACCTACAACTCAGATGGCACGGTCATCAAAGATCAGGACTCACTCGGTGGATTCAAATCGCTGACCCTAGTTGACAAGACCCCCACCACCAGCGACATCCAGCTCCAAACCGCCCTAGGCGTATCAACCTTCTACCACTTCGAACAATACCCCGACAACGGCAGACGCGACGTTGTCACCTGGCCCGACGCGACCACCACAATCAGTGAACGTTGAAGCCGGTGGCGGAGTTGGATGGGGCGGGGAACTTGGTGAGCGAGTTCATCTACGGGACTAAGAGCAACGTGCCGGACCTAGTTGTTCGAGGTGGGGTGGCCTATCGTGTTGTTAGTGATCAGTTGGGGTCACCGGTGTTGGCGGTCAATGCTGCGAATTCAAGCGACGTGCAGTTCCAGGCATCCTACGCGGCTTTCGGTGAACGGACGCTCATTGCCGGCGCTGATGACTGGATGCCGTTTGGGTTTGCTGGGGGGATCTATGATCCGGATGCGAGGTTAACTCGATTCGGCAAGCGAGAATATCACTCTCAACTCGGACGATGGACCACTAAGGACCCTGTTCGATTCCGTGGAGGCCAGGTAAATATCTACGCCTACGTAGATAATGATCCAGTCAACCGGGTGGACCCCAGAGGAACCAACAAGTCAGGTGACCTAATACAATGTGAAACCGCGGTAGTCATCTGCTCGATCTCTTGCGATACCGCGGAGAATCCAATTAGCGGCGGAGCATGCGTAGCGTGCCTGATCGGCGCAATATTTGGCACGTGCGGGAACGCCAATATACCTGACGATGACTATCCGCCGGAACCGCCCGACCCTCCGCCTCCACCAGGCCCTCCCCAGGGCTGTGAGGGTTCAGGAAGCCATTAGTGCGTTGGGCACACAGTGAGTCAGCGATCTCTGAAGTGACGCTGAACTATAAGTGGCTCACTCTCGACGGCGATTCGCAGACCTTCGCTTTCTATACCGTTCCCACAGCATCGAACCAATTATCAGGAGTCCTAGACACACAACACCACCGACTACATCAGTCCAAACCCTCGGTCCTGGTCCAAGAAGCAGCTCAGGCATGATCGAAAACCTATCATGCCATGGTAGATCTCAACAAGGCGCGAATCGCGTTTCCTAAGTAGTCTCCTTGCGCCAATTATGGCGCTGACATCGCAGTCCAGCGTTCCGCCGCGGCAACGTCTCAGTTGGACGGTACAACAATCAGTTTTCGCGTAGCGCTGCCACAACAAGAGCGACAGGCTCCCTAAGGTTGCGCCGCACCAATTCGGCCTCAATTCGCACCACCCGGTACCCGAGCCGCGCAAGCGTGCGGTCCCGACGCGCGTCACGTGTCCGCCGCACCGAATGAATGCAACCGTCAACTTCCACGACTAGTTTCACGACGGGCGCTAGGAGATCAACGATATAGCGATCAACGGGCACCTGGCGGCGGAATGCAACGCCGAGAGCACTTCCGGAAAGCTGACGCCACAAGATGGCTTCCGCGTTGGTAGAGTTGTGCCGCATAAAAGTGAGCACGCTCCGCAAGCAGCGACTGAAACATGAGTTGTTGACGAGACTGATTGCCCATAAAAGACCACCGGTGCCCAGCAAATCAGCTGGGCTTCGCGTCCCATGGCGCAAGCAGCGTGACACGTGCGAGCCAAAATCTAGACCCTCAGCCGGCACGTGGCGCGATGGTTGCGCCGCTCGGCGGAGCTCGGCTGATTTGCTGGGTTCGAGTGTCATGTGAGCACGACCGTTCAACCAACGCAGCTTGAGCGACGCAAACGGCAGCGCCTCACGACTTCATTTGACCAATAAACGCGAAGGGAAGACAGTAGGGCGTGGGGTTCGCCGAACATTTCAGCGCGGCATAAGGCAAGGAACGCCCACTCGCCGCCACGCGGTGGTGGTACCCCCATCTGCGCGCAGCAAGTTGCGCGCGTCACGTGAGAAACAATCGAACTTAAGCGAGACATCGCGGGACCGCTCGAGTAGCCTGCGCAACTTGTGAGCACAGATTCGGCAGGGTCCCGCGGGCGCGGAGCGGAGCTTGCGGAGCGAGCACCCGCGGCCTTCAACCGCCGAAACCCACGGGGGCAGCATGGCAGACCAGCAGGAGCTATGATCCAGCAGGTCGCCTCGACCTCACGACCATGCCAACCGGTGCTCTCGACTACACCTATTACGAAGCGGGTTGCACGACCACCGGTTGCGCCGCGGGTAAGCTCGCGAGTATCGCCGGGCCCGGCAACGAATCGTTGGCATTCACTTACGACGGCCAACTGCAGACGAGCGCCACTTGGTCAGGCTTGGTCAACGGAAGCGTCGGCTGGACCTATGATACCGACTTCCGCAAAGTGACCGAGACCGTGCAAGCGGGCACGACGAGTGCGACTGCAGCGTTTGGATACGACGCAGACTCATTGTTGACCTGCGCGTCACCGACGACATGCCCGAATGGCGACGGAGCGCTCACTATCAACCGCAACTCGCAGAATGCGCTCTTGACGGGCACTTCACTTGGAAACGTCACCGACGCGTACACATACAATGCGTACGGCGAGCTCGCGACGTACCAGGCGCAGTACGGTTCCAACTCGCTCTACTCGGTGACTTATGATGCAACCGGGGCTGCTCGAGATACGCTGGGGCGCGTCGTGCAGAAGACGGAGACGCTGCAGGGGACGACCCATGTGTTTACGTATGGGTATGACGTGCAGGGGCGGCTGACAGACGTTGCCCGAGATGGGACGGCCATTGAGCATTATGGGTACGACTTGAACGGCAATCGGACGACGGCTACCGTCGGCGGGATTACCGTCAACCCGACGTACGACGACCAGGACCGCTTGCTTACCTACGGCGGAGCGACGTTTGCGTACACGAACAATGGCGAGCTGAGGACGAAGACCGATTCGTCCGGCACCACGACGTACACTTATGATGCTGTTGGGTCGTTGATTGCCGTCAATCTGCCTGATGGGAGGCTCATTGAGTACGTCACTGACGGCAAAGGGCGACGTATTGGCAAGATGATTGACGGCGTGCTCACGAAGCAGTGGCTTTATCGGGACCAGTTGAAACCGGTGGCGGAGCTGGATGGCGCGGGGAATCTGGTGAGCGAGTTCATTTACGGAACTAAGAGCAACGTGCCGGATTTGGTCGTACGCGGTGGGGCGACCTATCGTGTTGTTAGTGACCAATTGGGATCACCGGTGATGGCCGTCAATACTGCGAACTCGAGTGACGTCCAGTTCCAAGCCACTTACTCGGCTTTCGGCGAGCGAATGCTTGTTGCTGGGGCCGACGACTGGATGCCTTTTGGTTTTGCGGGTGGTGCTTACGACCCCGATACCAAGCTGACGCGATTTGGGGCGAGAGATTACTCCCCAGGGATCGGGAGGTGGATTTCGAAGGACCCAGTCTTGTTCAAAGGGGCACAATCGAACTTGTACGTCTACGTCATGAATGATCCGATCAATTGGCTAGATCCGAATGGTCACGATCCCTCTTTCTGCTATTTGGCGGGCCTTGGTGCCGGCGCACTCGGGGCATTAATACTGGTATCGGGTCCGGCCGGTTGGGCTGCCGCGGGCTACGGACTACTTGCCGTCGGTGGGGGTTTGGAGTTATGGGACAATCTGAGTGGCGCAAAAAGCGCGAGTGACACCGTTGATCAGGCAAAGCAGGACCTGGGTCCGTACTTCGACTACGGTAATAGACAACAGGACCAACTTAAGCAGTTTGATCAATCCCAATGACGTCCTTACTCATCAGTGCAGAACTCGCACGGGTCGCAAGAGTGCGGCGCGCAATGCCATTTGTCTGGGGTTTGGTGGTTCTTTGGGGCGTTTTTGCGGCATTGAAAATCCGTCGTGTCGTCCAGATGGCGCTGGCGTTCGGCTTAAGCCGGCACGAAGCGGTCGAGCTGATCACTATGAGCAATTCCAGCCTAATCACCAAGTCCTTTCCTCGCTACGCGATGGTGTTCCACGATTTGGCAATTTCGTCGTTCGGATATGCCATGGCTTTTTGCCTCGGCGCATTCGGGCTTTCCCTTCGCGCAGCAGCGTTACGAAGGCAAACTGCGATTTTGCAATATGCGCAAGAGCTGGAAAAAGAGCAGGATAGACGCGTCGCATCATTCGGAACGGATCGGAAAGACTGACGTGCATACAATTGTGAAATGCGAGACGTAGGACTATCCATCGGCTGTAGCTCCGTGATCGGTGCCGTGTTCGCGTTCTTGTTCGCGCCCTCGATCCAGCGCAGATTCGCGGGAACCAATGCAACTAGCTTCAAACCTGCTCTCGTGATCATCCTGTTGGGCGCCGTGATCGGTGCGCTCATGGGTTTCGATTCGGCTCGAAGAAAGCGATGGTGACTACTTTTATCGATAGAGGCCATTTGAGAACTCGAGAAGCCTGCATATTTGGGTTGGCTCGCTCAATGAAGATGGCTT
>Ga0265340_10000752_pt1 | contig 18423 bp, 11 predicted proteins | sample 4CB225metaG_FD_202082 | JGI IMG/M metagenome (GOLD analysis project Ga0265340, IMG submission 202082) | Rhizosphere microbial communities from Carex aquatilis grown in University of Washington, Seatle, WA, United States - 4-CB2-25 metaG | ecosystem: Host-associated > Plants > Roots >...
CGAGCGCGACAGGCTGCTCAAGGACGTGCCGCAGATGCTCGAATGGGCTCGCGGCGCCGTGAAATTCGCCCGCGACTTCACCATGGATCACCTGGTCGAGTTGCTGCCCTTCGGCTCGTTCGAGTCTAACCATCTGTCTTTGGTGCGCGCGAAAGACGGCGCGCTGGATTTGTATAACGGCGTTCTGCGCGCCGTGGACAAGGACGGTCAGCGGTTGGTGGATGACGTGGACTACCAGCGCTACCTCGAGCTGGTGTGCGAAGAAGTCAGATCGTGGACCTATATGAAATTCCCGTTCTTGAAGTTTCTAGGACCGGAAAAAGGCTGGTACCGCGTGGGCCCGCTCGCGCGCATGAACGCCTGCTCGTTTATTCCGACCCCCGAGGCGGAAAAGGCGCGGCTGGATTTCCTGGCTCTGACGCATGGCCGGCCCAACAACGTCACCATGTGCTACCATTGGGCGCGGACGATCGAGATCCTGCATTCCATCGAAGTCATCCAGATCCTGCTCGAAGACCCGGATCTTCAGGGCACGGACCTCCTCTCCCAGGGCCCACGCCGGGAAGAGGCCGTAGGTGTGATCGAAGCGCCGCGCGGAACGCTGTTCCACCATTATCGTGTCAATCGCAACGACGAGGTGACCTTCTGCAACCTGATCGTTTCGACGACCCACAATAACGAGCCGATGAACCGCGCGGTCGCCAAGGTCGCCAAGGACTACCTCTCGGGAAAGCCCGAGATCAGCGAAGGCCTGCTCAATCACGTTGAGGTGGCGATCCGGGCCTACGACCCATGCCTTTCGTGTGCCACCCACGCAATGGGGCAGATGGCTCTTCAGGTTCAACTTGTGGGGCCGGGAGGTGAAGTGCTGCAGGAAGTTGTTCGCGACTAGAGAGCGCGCTTTCGCTCGGCACCACCGCGGGGCGAGCCATAGGCAAGCCCGCTGATCGTGCGCCGGATAAAGAACGAGATGCAGTCGCACGGTGCGACGGGCGAGTGCACTATTGTGTATCTGTGAACTCGGGGAGGAGAGCGGCCGAAAGTGTCGCCGAACGTCTAGAACGAACGGGAGCGGTCAAGATGACCTACATGACTTGGAGTAACGACCTAAGCGTCGGCGTAACTCAATTCGATGAAGAGCACAGGCAGCTGATCGGTCTGATAAACGAAATGCATGACGAGGTGCGCGGCGGGACTACGAACGAAGCGCTTATCCGGATTTCAGACAAATTGATTGCGACTCTTCTGGCGCACCTCGATCATGAGGAAAAATGCTTCGACGAGCTGCACTATCCGCGGGCGGGAATGCATAAGGCCACGCACGAAAACATGAAGATGCGGATCAGCACTCTGCGCGGCGAAATCGGCCGCAAGGAGAGCTCGCAGCTGGCCAGGGAGATGCTGCACTTTCTCAGGGAAAGCCTGTTGGACCACATTCAGGAAGAAGACAAAAATTACAGCGAATACCTAAACGAGCAAGGCGTTCACTAGGGTCAGCGGGCTCAGCGGAATTGGCCTTGAACAAAGCACCGTCACGCACTCACTGTGCGGGGAATTTGGTGTGGCTTTGAGAGCAGCGCCCTGGCCAAGGCCGCTGCGTCGAAACTGTGAGCAGAGCCCATTCCTAGTGTGTTAATCTGGTTGACCGCAGACTTTTCCGCGCCCATCGCAGCTGCGGCTGTGCGGCTCGCACCATCGCTTGACAAGTTTAAGCCGATTAATATGATAATTACACGGACGGTATGAGCGTGCCCGCAGCACGCCAAGCCGCGATGAGGAATGACTTCATGATGGCGGGAAGGCCGACATCTATTCCGTAGCAAATGCTAAGTTCGCGCCAACGGTACCGTCGCAAGGCCTGATCTTGCCGGCCAATAGAAGCGGTTGCATTAGCGGGATGGTGCAGACGTGTTTCGTGCTGTATTCGGGTTCACTAGAGCGCCTTCATGACGACCGCAAAAGACAACCCTGAATTGCCTTCGGCCACATTTACGATGTCGGACGGACGCCAGCTGCATCTTTACGGCAGCTTCTCGGGCACGCCCCACTGGCCGTTTGAAGCTGTAAAGCATGAGGTGGCGTTCTCGCACCTGCGCTGGCACGCGTTGCGACGCGAATGGGTGGTCTATTCCGCCCATCGCCAAACCAGAACATTCAAGCCGCCGACGGACGCTTGTCCTTTTTGTCCGACTGCGCCCGACGGTGAGATTCCGGTGCGGGACTTTTCGGTGGCTGTATTCGACAATCGTTTTTCGTCGTTCCAGAAAGATCCCCCGGCCCCGGCCCCTATTCCAGGATTGGATCTCCAAGTCCAAAGGGCCGCCGGTAATTGCGAGGTCATCGTTTATTCCACAGATCACAACGCTTCGATAGCAACGCTTTCCCAAGAACGGCGGGAACTTGTCGTAAGGGTGTGGGGTGAACGCATTCGAGCCCTGATGCAGATGCCGGCAGTTCAGGTTGTGATGCCGTTCGAGAATCGCGGCGAAGAGGCCGGCGTCACACTGCACCATCCGCACGGACAGATTTACGCGTACTCCTATGTGCCGCCGATCATACAGTCGATGGCGCAGAGTTTTCGCGAGGGTTACGACATCGCAAAGCTGACAGCGTTGGCGACGTATGAAGTCGCCCAAACCGAGAATGCGGCGGCGATGGTTCCGCCATTTGCGCGATTCCCTTACGAAGTTTGGATCGTGCCTAAGCGCTTCCGGCCTTCGCCCGGCGATTTGAACCCGAAGGAAGTCAGCGATTGCGCGAGTCTGCTGGCTACGGTTGCGAAGAGTTACGACACGTTCTTTGGGCGCGTTTGTCCCTATGTGATGATCGTCTATGCCTCGCCGCGTGGCATGGAAGATTACTTTCCGTTTCACATCCAGTTCTATCCGTTGCTGCGCTCGCCGCAGAAATTGAAATTCGTAGCGGGGTGCGAGCTCGGTGCGGGTTCTTTCCTTGTCGATATCCTGCCCGAAACGGCTGCGCAGTCGTTGCGGGATGTGAGAATTGAGGACATGTCATGAACGCGTTTACTGCAAGGGCGCCCGCGCGCGCGAACATCATCGGCGAACATACCGATTACGCGCCCAACGGGGGGCATGTCCTGCCCACCCCGTTGCCTTTCTATACCACCGTCACGCTGACTGAGGCCCCTGGCGCGCCCGGACGGGTCACGATTTCCAGCGAGGACTTCGACGAACCGCCATGCGAGCGAGCGCTGGATGAGGGCTGCCGCGGACACTGGACGGATTATGTGGTCGGCTGCTTGCGGGTCGCTTCGGCCAAGGTCGAATTACCAGCGCTGACGCTGACCATCAAGAGCGACGTGCCGATCGGTTGCGGCATCTCCAGCTCCGCCGCGCTGTGCGTTTCAGTGATCCGCGCCGTGAAGGGGCTGACCGCTGCCGTCTGGAGCGACGAACAAGTCGCCCTCATGGCCTACGAGGCCGAGCATGATTTCGTCGGCGTGCCATGCGGCAAGATGGACCAGTTTGCTGCTTCGGTCGGCCGCCCCGGACAGGCCCTGCTGCTCGACACTAAAACGCTTGCCTATCGCCACTACCTGCTGCCCGAAGACGTCGCGATCATGCTGGTCGAGTCGGGGAAAAAGCACGATCTCGCCAAAGGCGACAGCTACAAGAAGCGCGTGCAGCGCATGGCGGAATGCACTGAGGCCCGTGGCCGCCTCGGTGTCGGAACGCTGTGCGAGCTCGGCTACGGCGATCTCGGACGCCTGTCGGCCTTGCCGGAAACCGTCGCGCGGCGGGCCCGCCATGTCATCACCGAAAATCTGCGGGTCCTCGAATTTGTCGCGGCGCTGGAAAGTGGCGACAGCGAAAAGCAGGCGGATTTAATCGCCGCGAGCCATGTTTCTCAGCGCGACGATTTCGAGTGTTCAATCCCGGAGATCGACGCGCTGGTCGAGTCCTCGAAACGTTTTGGGGTTCGCGGGGCTCGCCTGGTCGGCGGCGGGTTCGGCGGTGCCATCATCGCACTTGTGCCGCTCGGCGAGGTCGTCGCCTGGTGGACGTTCGTTTCAGCAGAGAACCCAAACTGCCGCCTAATCTCGACCTATGCCTTGAAAAACGGGAAGAATGACTACGCGGCCTGACTTCGCCACACATGATCGATTCGGCTGCGATATGGCATCGCTCGAACACCTTTACGGAAACAATCCTACGGAAAGTCGACCTCGCCTCTGGATAAGCGACCGCCAAGAGATGCAATCTTCGATGCAAACTGAGGGGTGAACAATGACCGGTTTAACAAGGCGTCATTTGCTTCAGTCGGGCGCAGTGGCCACGGTCGGCGCCGCAGCGGGCCCTGCGCAGGCCCAGGCGACAGTGCACTCCACATCTATGACCAAGCCGGCCGGACAGCTGACGCCTTCTGTGCGCGAGCGGCTTCTGCTCGATTTCGGATGGAGGTTTCATCTCGGCCACGCCAACGACCCGTCGAGGGACTTCAGCTTTGGCATCAACCAGCATACTTTCGCCAAAGCCGGACAGGATATTGCCACTGCCGCCAAACTCGATTTCGACGACAGCGGGTGGTCGACGGTGAACCTGCCACACGATTGGGCAGTGGAACTGCCTTTTGCGCCGAGCCAGAACCCGCCCGCCGCCGGCCAGGACGACCCGCGCGCCGCGCACGGCTTCAGGCCGCTGGGCCGCGAATATCCGGAAACCAGCGTCGGCTGGTACAGGCGCACATTCGACATCCCGGCCTCTGATCTCGGGCGGCGGTTGTCATTGGAATTCGACGGCGTGTTTCGCGATGCGCTGGTGATGTTCAACGGCTATATCGTCGCGAGCCACGGTGACGGCTACACGCCATTCCACGTCGATGTCAGCGATTACGTCAATTACGGTGGCAAGAATCTCCTGACCGTCCGCGCGGACGCCACGCTGGGTGAAGGCTGGTTCTACGAAGGCGCTGGAATCTATCGCCATGTCTGGCTGGTCAAGACCAATTCCTTACACATACCGCAAGGGGGTATCTGGGTCAGAAGCAACCTCGATCACGGCTTGGCGGCGCTCACCGTTTTAACCGAGCTGTTCAACCAAAGTGATGCTGTACGAAAATGCGAAGTCGTTTCGACCGTGTTCGATCCAACAGGCCGCGCGGTCGCAACGCTAAGAACTCAACCTCTGAATCTCGGCACGCAAGAAACGCGAACGCTGGTACAGCGCGCGACGGTGCACAGTCCCGCTCTCTGGTCCTTGGAGTCGCCACAACTATATCAACTTGTTACGAAAGTCATTACGGACGGGAAGATCCTCGACGACGCGGTGATCGCCTTCGGCATCCGCGAGGTCCGGTTTGATGCCGAACAGGGGTTCTTCCTCAACGGCAAGCCCGTCAAATTGAACGGCACCTGCAACCACCAGGACCATGCCGGCGTTGGCGTGGCGCTCCCGGATAGCCTGCATACTTGGCGCATCGCGAAGCTGAAAGAATTTGGCTGCAACGCTTATCGCACCTCCCACAACCCTCCGGCGCCGGAACTGCTCGATGCCTGCGACCGCCTTGGCATGCTCGTGATTGACGAGACAAGGCGGATGTCGTCGGACGAAGAAAGCATGGCCGATCTGGCGCGCATGATCCGCCGCGACCGCAACCACCCTTGCGTCATCCTGTGGTCGATTGGAAACGAGGAATGGGGCCAGCAGGGCACTGAGCGTGGTGCTCGTATCGCCGAATCCATGAGGCGAGTGTGCAAAGAGCTCGATCCGACCCGCCCGATCACCGCGGCGGTCGATGACGCCGAGATTTGGGGGGCCGGAATTACGCCCGCGCTTGACGTGCTGGGCTGCAATTATCGCACCGACAAGATTCCCGCTTTTCACGCCCGCTTTCCCAAGAAGCCCACAATCGGGACTGAAACCGGCTCGACGGTCTCGACCCGCGGCGTCTATGTGCGCGACCCGGCGAGCGGCTACTGCGTCGCCTACGACACCGAGTTTCCCTGGTGGGCTTCCACCGCAGAAGCCTGGATGAGCGTTGTAATGCCGCAATCGTTCATAGGGGGTGGGTTTGTGTGGACGGGATTCGACTATCGCGGCGAACCGACACCGTTCAACACTTGGCCCAATGTCGCTTCGCAATTCGGTATCATAGATACGTGCGGCTTTCCGAAAGACAATTATTTCTACTACAAGGCCTGGTGGGGCAAGGACCCCGTGCTGCACCTGTTCCCCCACTGGAACTGGCCGGGCGAAGAAGGCCAGACGATCAACGTCTGGGTCCATTCCAACCTCGACCGCGTCGAGCTGTTCGTCAATGGACAGAGCCAGGGCGTGCGCGATGTAGCGCCCTACGCGCATGTCGAATGGAATGTCGCCTATGCCCCTGGCGTAATCGAAGCGCGCGGTTATAAGGATGGCAAACAAGTTCTCGTTGCGACGCGCGAGACGACGGGCGCGCCGGCTCAGATCGTGTTGCGGACGGATCGTCCGGGGATCAACGCCGACGGCGAGGATGTCACCGTCGTGTCGGTCGAAATCGCCGATGCTCGGGGCCGCGTGGTTCCGACCGCGAACAATCAGGTAACGTTCCGGGTCGCCGGACCCGGCACCCTGATCGGCGTCGGCAATGGCGACCCGCGCAGCCACGAGTCCGACAAAGCCGACGACCGTCTGGCATTCAACGGTCTGTGCGCGGCGATCGTGCAGGCGGCCAAGACGCCGGGTGAGATCACCATCGAGGCGACTTCGCCCGGCCTGCAGAGCGGATTGGCCGTCATCACAGCAAAGTCCGCCCAGCTCCGCGCGGCAGTGGGATAAGTGCGTACTGCACCGGATTGGTGAGGTCGCGAGGGATCAGTTGTATGGGTGCCGCATAAAATCAATGCCCGGCAGCACATTGCCGTGGAAATCGAAAAGCGTCGCGTTTTCCCAGCTGGAGCCCCGACCCCAGCGGGTGCTGCAGACCGTCGAAACCCAATCAGGCGCCCAGTAGATGACACCCGAACCGCCACTGGTCATCACCCGCTGGGTAAGATCGATTAGATACTGCTCCTGGCCCTCCGGCGTGGCGCGGTAGGGTGACATCAGATCGTTCTCGCCCATTTGGTTGCTTGAGCTGTCGGCCCATTCAAGCGTCCAGGGGTAGCCGGTTTCGGCGATCACCACTTGGGCGTTGGGATAGAGGCGGCGCAGACTGATAATCGTCGCGCCCAGCCCCGCCAGGGTCTCGCTCGACCATTTTGGATAATAGCTTATACCGATTAGATCGAAATCCGTCACGCCCGCCGCGGTTGCCGCCGCGAGCCACGCCTCGACGTTCTCCGGCTGCGCGATGTGGAGCATCACATTCGGCCGGACGGACCCCTTCGCGCCCGCGTCGCGCACGGCCTTGATCGCGCCATTGAGGAGCTTGGCATTGCGCGTCCAGTCGATGGTATGGCCCTGTTTCCAGGGGCCCGGCATCAGGATTTCCGAGTTGATCTCGTTCCCGACCTTAACAATGTCCGGCATCAGCCCGGCTTGGCTCAGCGTCGTCAGCGTGTCGAACGTGTACTGGTACAGCGTTTGTGCAAGCACATGGTCGTCCTTGATGGACGCCCAGGCGGCGGGAACCACCTGTTTGCTAGGATCGGCCCAATCGTCAGAATAATGGAAATCGAGCAGCACCTTGAGGCCCTGCGCTTTCGCGCGCTTAATGCTGCGCTCGACATCGGCGAGGTTGCTGTACTTGGTCCAGATCGCGTTGTTCCACAGCCGAATGCGGATCAGGTTGGCGCCGTGCTCCTTGAAGATGGTATAGACGTCTGCCGGGTTGTCGCCCTCGCGGAAAACGGCTCCGCAATCGTCCATTTCGTTCGAAAAGGAAAGATCGGCACCGAAATAGAAGTCGCGGGCACAAGCCGGCATCGAGAGCAGGACAAACGCCACGAGTAAGCCGGCAATGGGCCTCATCCCCGCTCCCTATTGCACCGCAATTCCAAGGCCTAGGCTCATCGGCCAAGCGCCGATTATCTGACTTATCATATTAAAGTGCCCATGGCCGTCAAGTCGTGACAATATGGTGGTCGCAGAGTTGGCGCCGTATGCATACCGCGCTAAATGGCACTGGGGTAATTATCGGTTATATTACGATCACGTCCTGCAAGCCGATCGCGGTTGCGACATGGACTTTCTGGTCGGAGCGAGCGGGTCCGTTGTTGAGCGAGGATCACACCAAAGAGACCAGCTTAAGCCTCGCGACTGCGCCGCTAAAACATAGAGACAAGAACCACGCGCCAAGGGCGCGGATTGCCAGGGGGTTGAATACACATGCACCTTACAACACTCGACATCACCGTCGTCGTACTTTATGCCGTGTTCATCTTCGTTCTGGCGCAGCTCGTCTCGCGCGAGAAGAAGGGCCACGAGAAAAACAGCAAAGATTACTTCCTCGCTAGCCGATCCCTGCCGTGGTGGGCGATCGGTACATCACTGATTGCCGCCAACATCTCGGCCGAACAGATCATCGGCATGTCCGGATCCGGCTTTGCCATTGGTCTTGCCATCGCCTCCTATGAATGGATGGCGGCGCTGACGCTTTTGATCGTCGGCGTGTTCTTCCTGCCGGTGTTCCTGAAGAACGAAATCTACACGATGCCGGAGTTCCTCAAGCGCCGGTACGGGCCGAACATCCAGTTCGTGATGGCGATCTTTTGGCTGACGCTCTATGTCCTGGTCAACCTCACCTCGATCCTCTGGCTCGGCGCCACGGCCTTCAGCACGGTGACTGGCCTGACCCAAATGCAGAGTATTCTCGTGCTGGCGGCGTTTACCGGTGCCTATGCGCTGTACGGCGGTCTCAAAGCGATCGCCCTGACCGATGTGGTGCAGGTGTCCATGTTGGTGCTTGGCGGACTGGTGATCCTGTTCATATCCCTGACCCACGTTTCGGGCGACGTTAGCTTCCTGGGCGCATTACGCGGCTTCAGCATGCTGCTCGACAAGGTGCCGAACAACCACTTCCATATGATCCTGACGCCCGACAATCTGCATTTCAAGGAACTGCCGGGCCTGTCGGTAATCTTCGGCGGCATGTGGGTGGCCAACATCTCCTACTGGGGCTTCAATCAGTATATCATCCAGCGCGGCCTCGCCGCCAAGTCGATCCACGAAGCCCAGAAAGGCATCGTGCTGGCGGCCTTCCTCAAGCTGTTGATCCCGCTGCTGGTGGTAGTGCCGGGTATTGCCGCAGTCGTTCTCGCGCCCCAGATGGGCTGGCATTTCGGAAAATCCGATGACGCCTATCCGCACCTGATGACGCTCTTGCCGCCGGGACTGCTTGGCATCGTCTTCGCAGCGTTGATCGCGGCGATCATCGCCTCGATGGGCTCGAAGGTGAATTCCATCGCCACCATCTTCACCATGGATGTCTTCAAGACGTTCAACAGAAAGGCGGGCGAGAAGACCTTGGTGGTCACCGGCCGCGTCACGGCCATCCTAAGCTTGGTCATCGCGGTCGCGGTCGTCAAACCGCTGCTCGGACACTCCGACCAAGCATTCCAGTTCATTCAGGAGTTCACTGGTTTTTTCACCCCTGGTATCTGCGTGATCTTCTTGCTCGGCCTGTTCTGGAAACGTGCGACGGAGTTCGGCGCGGTCATGGCCGCCGTCGGTTCGGTAGCGCTGTCGTGTCTGTACAAGTTTGCCGAAGACCTGGTGCCGCTGGCCACCAGCAATCCACAGCTGGCCGGTCTACTCGATCAGATGAGCAAGGTGCCGTTCATGAACCGGATGGGCTACATCTTCCTGATCTGCACGGGGCTGGCGATCCTTGCCTCTCTGCTGCAGAAGCCAAGGCCGGAAAATGTGACCGTGGACGTGAGTAACGTCGATTACTCGACCACTACGTCGTTTAAGATCGCCGCGGGTGCCATCATCGCCATCCTGGTTGCCCTCTACGCCACTTGGTGGTGAGCAGGTGGAACCGGTCCACGTCATTGAGGTCGCCAACACCCTTGGCGAGGGGGTGTTGTGGGACGTCGAGACGCAATCGCTTTGGTGGACGGACATCGAAGAACGGCGCCTGTACCGCTACGATTGGAACAGGCGGTCTCTCACACGGTTCATAACGCCGGAACGGCTCTGCTCGTTCGGCTTCATCCAGGGGAGCAGCCGGCTGATCGCCGCATTCGAGAGCGGATTTGCGCTCTATGATCCAGGCAGCAATACGACGACTTGGCTTGAACGGCCTGAACTGGATCGTCCGGGCATACGGCTCAACGACGGTAGGGTCGACCGCCAAGGCCGCTTCTGGGCCGGCGGCATGGCGGAGACAGACGCCTGTGCCGGAAAAGCCAAACTCTACTGCGTCGATGAAACGGGCCGCGTGCACATTCGCGAGAGCGGTATCTCGATCGCGAACAGTATCTGTTGGAGCCCCGACAGCATGAACTTCTACTTTGCGGATTCTCAGCGCCGCACGATCTGGCGATATGCGTTTGATGCCGCGAGCGGACAAATCTCCAATCGCCGCATTTTCGCTGAGACGCCGAGCGGCACCTCTCCGGACGGCTCGGCGGTCGACGCCGAGGGCTTTCTGTGGAATGCCCAATGGGGGGCGGGACGGGTCGTGCGCTATGCGCCGGATGGTAGGATCGAGCGCGTCTTGGAAGTTCCCGCCAGCCAGCCCAGCTGCCTCGGGTTCGGCGGGCCGAATCTCGATCTTCTGTTTGTGACGTCGGCCCGCGCGGGTTTGAGCAGGGACGCGCTCAACCGGCAAACTGGCGCCGGAAACGTCTTTGTGTACAATACTGCCATAGCAGGTTTGCCCGAAAATCGTTTCCTCCTCGACAGCACCACCTGACGGGGGAACTTCGGAGAACATGACATAGTGCGCAAGGATGGTCAGAATCTGACCTATCGCATCGTTCAGGAACTCGGGATCGCCATCGTGTCGGGTACCTACACGGTCAAGAATCCGTTTCCGATCGAAGCGGACTTGTGCACCCAATACGGCGTCAGCAGAAGCGTACTGCGTGAAGCGGTGAAGATGCTCACCGCCAAGGGTCTGCTAAGCGCGCGGCCGCGACAAGGCACCTGGGTTCAACCGGAAGGCAGTTGGAACCTTCTGGATCCGGATGTTTTGCGGTGGTTGTTGGAGCGAAAGATCTCCTATTCCCTGTTACGGGAGTTCGCACAGGTCCGCTTGGCTGTGGAACCGAAGGCCGCCGCGCTGGCGGCCCTCGCCCCAGATCCCGACAATAGGGCCGCTATCAAGGCGGCGATTGAGCGGATGGCCGCGGCGGACCGGGGCGAAGATGATACTCTTACCGCCGACATCGCGTTTCACGTCGCCATTTTGCGCGCCAGCGGGAACAGGTTCTTTTCACAGTTGAGCGGTGTGACTGAAACGGCGCTGCGGTTCAGCATCAGGATGACCAACCGCTTCAAAGGCGTCCACCGTGCCAGCGTGCGTGACCACAAGAAGATTTCCGATGCAATCCTCGCCAGCAAACCAGCTGCAGCAGAAACGGCGATGCGCGAGCTGATCCAGGAAGCGTTGGACCTCATCACCACCGCGGAGGACGGCGCGGTGCAAAAAACCTTGGCCCGCACCTTGAAGGCGCGCACGCCGCGATAGAAGGACCGGGCCGCAGGTTTAGGTGAACTTACTTATCGTTGAGACGACTAAGATCAGCAGAAAACGTCTAAATGTAATCTGCACGAGGACGAACCGGATCATGTCTCAGTATCCACCGCGCAGTCCAACTGGAAGCCCACGTGCGCTTCGTCGGATTGGGCCTTAGGGGAGGAAACGGGTGGAGCGGATTCGCGTTGGGATTGTCGGTGTCGGCAAGATCGCAAACGATCAACATATCCGTGTGCTCCGCGCGAGCGCGGCCTTCGAGCTTGAGGCGTCCGCAAGCCGCCATGCAAAAGTCGACGGCATCGCCAATTACTCGACTCTTGAAGCGATGCTTGACGCTCATCCCGCTCTGGATGCTATCGTCATTTGCACGCCGCCACAGGCGCATTATAATGCCGCGCGGCTCGCTCTACAGCGCGGCAAGCATGTGTTTCTTGAAAAGCCGCCGTGCGAAACCACAACCCAATTAGATGAACTGACGCGCCAGGCGCGGCGGGCGAACCTTACACTGTTCCAAACCTGGCACGCGCAACATGCAGCCTCGGTTGAGGTAATGGAGCTTCGGCTTAAACCGCTTGTCGTTCGGGGCGGCCGCATCATCTGGAAAGAAGACGTACGGCAATGGCATCCGGGCCAGTCATGGATCTGGCAGGCTGGAGGATTTGGCGTCTTCGATCCCGGCATCAATGCGATTTCGATTCTGACAAAGGTCGTGCCCGAACCCGTTTTTGCCAAAACTGCCGACCTCTTCTTTCCGACGAATTGCGAGTCCCCGATCGCCGCGAACGTGACCTTCGTGACGGCCACCGGCGCCATGATCGATGCCGCGTTTGATTTTCGTTACGCGGGGGTTCCGACTTGGGACATTGACATCGGTACGGAAAGCACAACGCTGCATCTGACGGACCAAGGAAGTACGCTGATCGTGGATGGAGAGAGGGTAGCCGCGGGCGCTTCGGACGTGGAGTATCCGTCTCTTTATCGCCGCTTTGAGGAACTGATCCGGCAGCGCAAGTCCGATGTAGATCGCCGGCCATTTCAATTGGTGGCGGACATTTTCCTGATCGCCAACCGATCGAAGGTGGAACCGTTCGAGGAATGACGGCGAACGAGCGACGGTCCTCGGCCGTTGCCAAGTGGGCTTGGCGGCCCTCCAAGGCCCACTTGGGGCTATGTTCGACGCACCGGGCGTTCGCTGTTCGGCGCGAAGCACATCCCCCGCTCACATGCCTGACTTTCCTGGCTTGACCTGTGACCCCTTGGTCGGTGGCCCACTCCACCAGACTTCGCCGCCTTGACTGCATCCTGCACAATCGCAAGAGCATCGGCCGTGAGCTTCGACTTGTTGAAGTAGAAGAGCACGATGAAATACTTCGTCGGCGGGAATGGCGGCAGCGGGTTAATTCACGAAGTCGTGCCTTTGCGCCTCGCTCTTGCATGGTAGCCTTTGCCAATTTTTCGCGCGAGGCACCCAATGACGAAAATTTCACGCAGAGCGTTGCTGGCGACAGCAGCAGCCCTTGGCGCGACCGCGGCCTACGCGAGAACCCCGTCGGAATCGCGCAGCGGCTGGCGCGAAGCGCGGGCGTTGTTTCCCGAAGGCGTGGCGTCCGGCGATCCCGACAGTTCGAGCGTTATTCTCTGGACACGCCGGCCTTATGCCGCCGGACACAAAACACCCCGGCTGATCGTTGAAGTCGCGGGAGATCGCGCGTTCGAGCATGTCGTCGCCGCCACGAAAGCGAATGCGCCCGAGGAGTCCGATTGGACCGCGCGCGTCCTCGTCGGCGGGCTGAAGCCTGCGACGGAGTATTGGTATCGCTTCACCGATAGCGAAGGAAACGGCAGCCGCGTCGGCCGCACCATCACCGCGCCCGCCGACGACGATCCGCGCCGCGTGAATTTCGCCTTCGTGTCCTGCCAGAACGCGAATTTCGGCACGCAGAATGCGTATCGCCGCATGATCTATGAAGATCAGCGCGCCGCTCCGGCCGACAAGCTCGCATTCGTGGTGCATCTGGGCGATTTCATCTACGAGCTTGTCTGGTATCCGGAAGATCGGGCCAAGTACTACGATCGCAAAGTCGTCGACATCGTCCGCTACGAACATGGCGAAAAGCACGAGGACTTTTATGTGCCGACGACGGTGTCGGATTATCGCGCCATCTACAAAGCCTATCTGCACGATCCCGACATCCAGGATGCGCGCGCCTATTTTCCCTTCGTGACGATATGGGACAATCACGAATTCTCCTGGCAGGGCTGGCAGTCGTTTCAGAACTTTGGGAAGGGTGATATCCCGGCACAAACGCGCAAGGTCATGGCGATGCAGGCCTGGTTCGAGGTTCACCCGGCGCGCGTGACGAAGAAAAATCCTACCATGGAGAAGTTCGATCCGCCTGTGGTGAAGGACGCGCCGATTACGGCGTTCGACGAGAACGGGCTCGGCACCGAGCCGAACAATATCACCGCGGTGAACAGTCTCATCGGCTATCGCGCGCTCCGGTTCGGAAAGAACGTCGAGATTATCCTGACCGATCAGCGCTCCTTCCGCTCGAAGAATCCCCTGGACGATCCGGCGACGGACCCGCTGAACGATTATCCATTCGTTTCGGAGGACATTCAGATCGTTCTCGATGCCGGCCGCGAAGCAAATGGCGGCAATCCCCCGACGACCATCAAATTCGGCAATGTCGAGTTCGCCAACTACCGCAAAGACCAACCGCCGCAGACCATACTGGGCGCCACGCAGAGGGCATGGTTCATCGACAAGCTGAAAACGTCGCAAGCGACGTGGAAGGTCTGGGGCAACACGCAGCCCACCCTCGATATTCGCTACGATCCGCACAATCTGCCGGACGGCATGGGCAAGAAATGGCCGGACGAAAGCTATGGCGGCGAAGGCGGCGGCGATCCCAGCGCCGCCTATGTCGAGCGCAACGAAATCTATGACGCGATCGCGCGCGAAGGCGTTACCGGCTTCGCCACCATCGCGGGGGATCGTCACAGCTTCTGGGCCGGCGTGGCGACGAAATCGCTGCCGCCGCGCGGCTTCGAGCCGGTCGGCATTGCCTTCGTCACTGGCTCCCTCTCGGCGCCGGGCATGGCCGAGGGACAAGAGCACCAGCATTGGAAAGACGATCCGTTGCGCCCGATATACAATGTAGATCGCGGGGGCGGAAAATTCGAAGCCACGGTGAACCTGGCGCTGCATCATGGCGTCCGCACGGCGCTCGAATATGCGAAGAGCGGTGACATCGCGAAAGCGCGCGCGCTGCGCAATCCCGATAGCGCGCCGCATGTGTCGTTCGTCGACATGGGCGGGCACGGCTATGGTGTGATGCGCGCAAGCGTCGACCACATGGATACCGAGTTCGTTTGCATCCCGCGCCCGATCGAGCGGTCCGCGACCGAAGACGGCGGCCCGTTGCGCTATCGCGTCGTGCATTCCGCCAGGCTGTGGGCAAAGGGCGAACGGCCAGTTCTGGAGCAAACTGTCGTCGAAGGCGACGCCAAGCTATCCATTTAAATGCGCGACCCTATCTGAGGCGGTGTGGATACAAATCGCCCCAGTTTGCGGGTTGATGCCTGTTATCGTTCTTCGAGAATTGGGGACTGGTACAGCTGGGTGGGGTTGAACCACCGACCTCTGGATCCACAATCCAGCGCTCTAGCCAACTGAGCTACAGCTGCATGGCCAGTGGGCCGGAACCTAGGAGCGGAACCGCCCAAAAGCAAGATGGCAGGCGGGGTGGCGCGCGGCGCCGGCAGCGATATGATCGCGGCCCATGAACAAGACCTTGCGTTACGTCCTGGTCGGCGCCGCCGCGATCGTGGCCCTCGTCCTGGTCGTGCCTTTCGCCGTGCCGACCGGCGTTTACGGCGACCGCATCGAGGCCGCCGCCACGCGCGCCACGGGGCGTGCCTTGCATATCGAAGGCCCGCTCAGGTTGATGCTGTTCCCGCAATTCGGGCTAACGGCTGAGAACGTCAGCTTCGCCAACATGCCCGGCGGGCACGCCGCCTCGATGGCGCGCGCTGACGATATCAAGCTTGCAGTCCGCTTCCTGCCGCTGCTGAGCGGACACCTGGAACTCGAGCGGATCGTGCTCGATCATCCGGTCATCGAGCTCGAGGTCAACGCTGAGGGCCGCGCGAATTGGCATTTTGTAAAGAGCCAAACTGCGCACGGTGGTTCCGTCACGCTACCGGTCAGCACGGAGTTCTCCGGCATCCAGATCAACGACGGGCGCATTTCCTATACTAATGACAAGACCGGAACGCACCGCGAACTCGATCATGTCGATGCCGCGGTCGCCATCACGCGGCCGGACCAGCCGCTTGCCGTCGACGGCCATTTAACTCAGAACGGACACAAGGTCGATTTCGACGCCAAGATCGCCACGCTCAAATCCTTAATCGGCGAAGGCACCACGGGCCTCGACCTCTCGCTGACCTCCGACGTCATGCAGGCGGGCTTCAAGGGCGGCCTTGGTCATGACGGCGCAATGGCTGGCACGCTCAAATTCGACACCGCCTCCTTGCGCGGCGTGATCGGCTGGCTCGGAGGAAAACTCCCCGCAAGCGGCGGGTTCGGGCGGACCTCGCTCGAGAGCCATGTCGCCTCGAAGGACAAGCTGACGACTTTTTCTGGAATGCGCCTGGTTCTCGATCAATCAAACATGACAGGCACGTTGGCCATCGACAACAGCGGCATAGTGACGTCGCTGACCGGGGTGCTGTCGCTCGACCGCCTCGACCTCAATCCCTATCTGACGGTGCCGGAGCGCGGACCCGCGCGGCACAATTCCGAAACGGGCTGGAGCAGGAAACCAATCAATCTGGCGCTGCTTAAGACTGCCGACGCGAAACTGAGGCTCGAGGTCGGCGCGCTCAGGTTGCGCAATCTCAGGCTGGGCAGGAGCGTGCTGAATGTGTCGCTGGCCGGCGGCGCGTTGGTCGCGCGGCTCGATCCGGTCGCGCTCTACGGCGGCAGCGGCCAGGTGGCGTTGGAAGTCGATACGCGCGGCGCTGTTCCGAGCTACCGCAGCAGGCTGAAATTTGGGCGCGTGTCCCTGCAGCCATTCCTGCGCGATACGCTCGGCGTCGATCGCATCCAAGGCGCCGGCACGCTGGCGCTCGACGTCGCCGCGCAAGGCACGAGCCCCGATGCGGTGATGCACACGCTTGCGGGCCAAGGCTCGCTCGCCGCCGATCATGGCCGCATCCGCGGCGTCGATCTGGGGGCAGTCGCGCGCACCATTCAGACGCTATTTGGAGGCACGACGGACAACAGCGCCGGCACGGATTATCTCGCCATGGACGGCAGTTTTGTGATCGCCAAGGGAGTCTTGACCAACAAGGATCTCGCTGTGGCCGGGCCGGTGCTGTCGATGACCGGCGCGGGCGAAGTCGATATCGGCAATCGCGTAATCGATTTCCGCCTGGTGCCCATGGCGCGGGCCAAAGGCGTGAGCGTCGGCATCCCGTTCCGCGTCAACGGGCCGTGGGATCATGTCCACTATAAACCCGAACTGTCTGGTATCGTGGGTGGGGTGATTCAAAATCTGGAAAGCGGCAAAGCACCGTTCAAAGGCCTTTTCGGTTCGGGCCAAAAGAAGCAGGATCAAGGCGGCCAACCGAACGACCAGCCGAAAAAGAAGAAGAAGAGCGCCGGCGACATCCTGAAGAATATGTTTGGCATTCATTGAAAGGAACCGTTGGCATGAAACGCTGGGTCGTCTGGGTCCTGTTGGCGGTCGTGTTGCTCGGCGTCGTCCTGTTGTTCGGCGCCTTGTGGGTGACACAGCGCGGCCCGAAGCTGACCGTCGCCACTTGGCCGGGGGAATATGGCCATGCGCAGGCGAGCGCATTATTGCTTCCCTTTGCCGTTCGTAGCGGTATCGACGTGATCCGCGCTGATCACGACGCCGGCACAGCCGAACTGGCCCGCCAGGTCGCGACCCATCAATACGCCTGGGACGTCGTCGATCTGGAATTGCCCGACGCAGTCGCCGCCTGCCAACAAGGACTGCTGGAGCCCATTGATTCGCGCGTGCTGCCCAACGGTCCGAACGGCGCGCCCGCCTTGCACGATTTTGTCGCCGGCGCGATCGGGCCGTGCTGGCTCGGAAGCGTCGTTTACAGCCAGGTGATCGCCTTCGATCCGCACCGCTTCGCAGGGAAGGAGCCTTCCTCGCTCGCTGATTTCTTCGACTTGCAGAGGTTTCCTGGACCGCGCGCGTTGCGGCGCACGAGTCCCAAACTCAACCTGGAAATGGCACTGCTGGCCGACGGCGTGCGGCCTGTTGACGTTTATCGCACGCTTTCCACGCCGCAAGGCGTCGCCCGCGCGCTCGCCAAGCTCGAAACGATCAGGAGTGCTCTGGTGTGGTGGACGCCGGGCGATCCGCCGGCGCAAATGGTGGCGGGTGGCCGCGCCGCCTTCTCGACCATCCTCGACGGCGACGTCTTCGACGCGGCAACTCATGCGGGCAGGCTCGGCGTGATCTGGGACCAGCAACTTTACGAGCTAGATGTGTTCGTTATCCCCAAGGGCGACCCCAAGCGCGCCATGGCGATGGATTTCATCCGCTTCGCGACGCAGGCCGACAACCTCGCCGGTGTTGCGGACTGGGTGCCCTATGGCCCGGCACGCGCCTCCGCGCTGCCCTATGTCCACGATAATCCGGAATTGAATCTCGCCATGACGCCGTACCTGCCGACGACACCCGAGCATTTCGCAACCGCTTTCGCGGTGGACGACGAATGGTGGCAGTTGCACGGTGCTGATCTTGCGGCACGGTGGCAAGCCTGGCTGGCGAAAGGCAATTA